>Ga0209500_10003636_pt1 | contig 10419 bp, 10 predicted proteins | sample S_140212_EF_Meta_FD_187323 | JGI IMG/M metagenome (GOLD analysis project Ga0209500, IMG submission 187323) | Freshwater microbial communities from Lake Simoncouche, Canada to study carbon cycling - S_140212_EF_MetaG (SPAdes) (version 2) | ecosystem: Environmental > Aquatic > Freshwater > Lake ...
CCGCGTACAGGATGTTGTGTCCACGGGCATCCGCGAATTCCTCAAACTCGATTCCGGCATGACCGAGATCTTGCGCCCATCTTTATACGGCTCGCAGCACCCCGTGTATCTTTATCCGGCCCAGCCGACGGGGCGAACGCGGGAGTATGTGGTGGTGGGACATTGCTGCGAATCTGGCGACCTCATTAGCTGCGCGCCGGGCGAGCCCGAGACCTTGGCCGCCCGAGCCTTGCCCGAAGCGGTGGCCGGCGACCTCGTCGTCATCGGTGGCGCGGGGGCCTATTGCGCGGGGATGAGCACGAAAAATTATAACTCGTTCCCCGAAGCGCCCGAAGTGCTCCTGCAAGCGGGCGGGCAATTTCAGCTGATCCGCCGCCGCCAGACACTTGAGCAGATCTTGCAGAACGAAACTAGCCCCACTGGGCTTTAAGCGTACCGCCTAGCTGCCGACGGAGAACGGTGGGGTCAGCCTGACTGATTTTGCTGGCCCCTCACGGGCTAAACCGAATGAGATTTCCAGACTCTGAACAAAAATTAAGCGCCAAATTCAGCTCAATCATGTGACCTTGATTTATCAGTAGCGCGCGGCAACCTCCCCACAACCCCTCCCCCGGAAAATCCAATTTTTCCGCTCAGTTACCCCTGTTAATATATGCATATTACCCTGCTGGATTGGCTCATCGTCGCCGCGACCATCTTAGTTTGTTTTGTACCTGCTTTATTTTTCGCCAAACGCTCCAAGAGTAGCACCTCGGAGTTTTTTGCCTCTGGCCGATCCGTTCCGTGGTGGCTGGCTGGCCTGTCGATGGTGGCGACAACTTTCTCTTCAGACACCCCTAATTGGGTGACCGAGCAGGTGCGTAAGTATGGCGTGGCGGGCAATTGGCAGTGGTGGGCGTTTGTGCTGACCGGTGTCTCAACCGTTTTCTTCTTTGCGCGACTTTGGCGCCGATCCGGCGTGATGACGGATTTGGAATTCTACGAACATCGCTATTCCGGCCAAGAGGCCTCCGTGGTGCGGGGGTTTCGAGCGGTCTACCTAGGGTTGTTCTTTAATTGTTTTATTATGGGGATGGTCACCCTCGCCGCCTGCAAAATTGCTAACATTCTTTTTGGAATGCCCGCCTGGCAGACGATCGTGCTCTGCGGTATTCTCAATGTGGTCTTTGCCGCTCACTCAGGACTGTGGGGAGTGCTGGTGATCGATATGGTGCAATTTTTTATTAAAATGACCGCCGTCTTTGCGGCCGCTTGGTTTTCACTGGTCGAGGTGGGCCGGCGCTTAGTGGGCGAAGCCAGTGGCTGGGCCGGCTTGAAAGCCCTAGTCGCAAAACTCTCGACCCAGCAAGTGGTGACCACCGGGGGCGTCCCGACGATGTCGACGGCCAATGGGACTGGGCAGCCCATCCTCGATCTGTTGCCCAATTTCACGATGTCAGAATTGGCTCTCATGATTTTCATCATGCCCATCGCTATTAGTTGGTGGGCAAATTGGTATCCCGGCTCTGAGCCCGGAGGCGGCTCATATGTCGCCCAGCGCATGTTAGCCTCGAAGTCAGAAAAGGACTCTCTGGGCGGAACGCTGTTCTTCAATATCGCCCACTACGTCCTGCGTCCATGGCCCTGGATCATCACTGCGCTTTGCTCGATCATCATCTACCCCGACTTAGCCTCAATCAAATCGGCCTTCCCGAACGCAGATGCCGCAATGATCGGGCATGATTCGGCTTTCCCAGCGATGCTGAAGTTCCTCCCCGTGGGCTTTGTGGGCTTGATGATCGGCGGATTACTGGCGGCTAATTCCTCGACGATCCTGACGCACCTCAATTGGGGTTCATCTTACTTAGTGCACGATTTCTATCGGCGCTTTATTAAAAAAACGGGCACCGAAGCGCATTACGTTAACGTAGGTCGGCTCTCAACCATCTTGCTCTATGTCGTCGCAGCGTTGCTTAGCTTGACCATGTCCTCGGCTCAGCAAGCTTTTCAAATCCTACTCTCAATTGGTGCGGGCACCGGCCTGATCTACATCGCTCGCTGGTTTTGGTGGCGGGTCACCGCCTGGTGCGAAATTGTGGCGATGGTGATGTCGCTGGTGACTTCGTTGGTCGTTCCTCTGGTGATGACCAAAGCGGATTTCGCCGCCGTCACGATGGTGCAAGTCGGCTTGACGACTCTCGCCTGGCTGATCACCGCATTTGTGGGACCCCAAACAGATCAAGCCACCTTGATTTCATTCTACCGCAAAGTGAAGCCAGCGGGTCCAGGTTGGACGGCCGTACGGGCCGCGGCCGGAGTCTCCGATGAAGAAGTTGCGATTGAAAATCGGAGTGGCGCAGCGTTCGTTGGTTGGCTTGCGGGCTGCGCTGTTATTTGGTCATCACTGTTTGCGATCGGAAACTTTTTGTACTCATCAGGCGACCCTTCGCGTTTGCGCATGGCCTGGATCCTGACGGTGACATTTATTGTGAGCGGTTATGTTTTACTTAAAGTGACACGCCAACTGTGGGCGGATAGCACCGCCTCGCAGGCGAGGAATGATGCGCGAGTAGAATCATAATCTTTCGAAAAAATCCTCGAGGGTTTAATAACCCGCGGGCTGGCGTGAGCCGCCGCGGGTTAATTATTTTATGCCGCCAAGCCTAAGCAAGTTGCGATGATCATGCCGGAGGCGGCCTTGCACGATCTCCTTCACCGGGGTGAGCGCCTGACCGATTCTTGACTCACGGTTTTAAATTCGTCTCGCTCCCTCTTACTCATGACGGGCAACCCCAAGCTCTTGCGACCGGCCGTGGCCCAGATGTGGCAGCAGGTAAAAGATTTCTCCGGCTGCGGAGGTGCAGCGACCTATCTTTGGCCACGGTGGATTTTATTGCGCGCAGTTGGCGTAGTTTTTATCATCATTTTTTCAGGCATCATTAATGAAAGTGCCGCGCTGATTGGCCCCCAGGGGCTCGTTCCTTTGCGCACTGTGATGGCCCAACTGCGCACCGCGCAGCCCACGACCATAGAATCTTTTCTCAAAGCGCCGACCCTCTTTTGGATCAGCACCAGCCCCAGTATACTGCAAATCGTGCAGTGGGGTGGTCTTTTTTCGGCCCTCGCCTTGCTCGCTAATATCCTTCCGCGGCTCGCGTTATTCGGATGCTGGCTGAGCTTACTTTCTTTTGCGCGCGGCTGGCTAATTTTCTCTGATCCCCAAGTTGATTGGCTAATGCTAGAGGTTGCGCTGCTCTGTATTCCCTTTGCCCCAGCAGGATTTCGCCCTGGAATTGGCGCGGCGTCGCCGCCGCGCCCGTTGGTGATTTTCATGGTTCGCTGGTTGTTGTTTCGCGTGATGTTTGAATCGGGCCTAGCGAAAATCCTGAGCGGCGATCCTCACTGGGCCAATCTCTCGGCCATGGATACGCTTTACGAGGTCGCCCCCTGCCCTACTATTTTGGGCTACCTTGACCATCAATTGCCACATTTCTGGCATGTGGGTGAAGCCGTACTAACGTTCGCCGCCGAATTAGTGGCCCCGCTTCTCGCAGTATTGGCCGGCCGGCGTGGACGGTGGTGGGCTTTCGGGCTTTGGTTCGCTCTGCAAGCGGGCATTCAGCTGACTTGTAATTTTGGTTGGCTCAACACGGCCTCGATCGCGCTCGGCCTGCTTCTTTTTGATGATCAAATGCTGACTACTGCCGCCCATTGGTTCCGGCGGCCGGCACTCGCGCAATATTTAGCCAACTCTGCAGCACGGCAAACCTGGCCAACCCCCGCGCCGGCCTGGCAACGACACTTTTTGAGTGTCGCACTGTGGGCTCATTTTTACCTATCTATTATCGCCTTTGGGAATGCGGCCTCCATGCCGCGGAATATAATACTGGATTCAATCTCGCGCCCGTTGAAATTTATTTTCGACGGCTTCGGCAGCGTCAATGCCTACCAACTCTACGCCCGCCTCGACCTTCAGCATGTCATTGCCGAATTTATCGGCTCCAATGATGGCGGCCAAACTTGGCGGCCCTATGAATTTCGTTACTTCCCTCAACGCCTTGACCATATCAGCTCATTTATTGCCCCACGCTTTCCGCGCTTTGAGGCCACGCTCCAGATCGAATTCGCAACCCGCGACAAGCCCGCGACTCTTTATCGCTTAGTCGCCACGCAACTCCTAGAGCAAAACCCGCAGGTGCTCAGCCTCTTTGCTGGTAATCCTTTCCTCGATCGACCACCGCAAATGATCCGCATCGCCGGCTATCGCTACACTTTCACAAATTTAGCAACCTATCGAGCCACCGGAAATTTTTGGCAGCGCGCTTATACGGGAGAATATATGCCGATGATTTATCAGCGGCCGATGGGTGAAATTGGAATCGCGGACACAGAATTTGATCAAATAGCAGCCAGAGCCTTTCACGGTAATCCCGCCGCCCAAAGCCATCTCGGCTTCCTTTTTGTCAGCGGCGAAGAAGGAGTGCAAAAAAATGGGGCCGAAGCGGCGCGCTGGTTAGGATTGGCCGCCGCGCAAGGCGTGGCCGCCGCGCAACTTAATCTCGCTCTCATTCTGGCTCAAGGCGACGGTGTCCCCAAAGATCTCGGGCAAGCCGCGCAATGGTGTCAGCGCGCCGCCCACCAAGGCTTAGCCGCCGCGCAAGATCGACTAGGAGTCATGTATGTCCAAGGTGAAGGCGTCACAAAAAATGACACCGAAGCGCTCGCCTGGTTTCAAATCGCTGCGCGGGCAGGCCATGCAGAAGCCAAATCGCATGCCGCTTACATCAAAACACGGGCCAGTCTTACCCTGATTCTGGCAGCCGAACGCCGCGCACAGGCCATCAGCGATGAAATTGCATCGACGGCTAAGAAAATCGGTAAAAATTAATTACGGCGGCCCCTGCTTACTCTTGTCATTCGATCCATGCTAAAATTCGTCATGAAGAAAATCAGGCGGCGATCAACCATCACTGGGTGGCTGCTCGTTAGTCTCACGACTATTCTCGGATACGCAGAACCTCCTTCACCTGACACCACCATCACTTTACCGAAATTTGAGGTAAAAAGTAACGCGGTGTGCAGTTACGGTATCGGGATTGTGGCCACTTGGAACAAGACCACCCAAAGCATCGACCATGTTTATATCGAAGAAGTCAGCCCAGACTCAACTGCCGCGGGCATGGGACTCGTCCGTGGCGATGAAATTCTTACCATCAATGGGCGCAAGGTGACTGCGATGAAAGGCGGCATGAAACGGGGCAGCGATTTATTCGAGCTGTTGGTAAACCAACCCGTGGGCCGGACCATCGTCCTAGAAGTCGCCGTCCGTGCGGTGAAGCGTTTTGAGCTGCCCGCGGGACTCTGATTTTCTGGTGCGACGCATAGCTCCCTTCGGCTAGTGGCTACCGTTCCGCCAAGCGGGTGGTAAGATACTTTGGGTTCCTAGAAGGTAGTTACGGTAATAAATCCAAAAAATAAGTGCGCCTAAACCAACAAGAAAGGCCGCTTCGCCGAGACTACCCGCTCTCGATCGGCTGGTGCGCCGAAGCGCATGCACCGCCCAAACCACACCGGGCGCAATTGCCAAAGCCACCAGCGATGAACCGAAGAGCACGAGCCCAATAATAAAAAGCGTACGCAGCATCGCATCGTCAATCAGGCGAGCCTTGTAGGCGATGATCTCGTTACAAAGATTCAACAACAACAGGCAGCACGGAAGCACATAAAATCGTTCGAGCGTCAGGGTCGTTTTCATTGATCCAAATTGCACGACTTGACGACCGACGACAATTGTTACGTAGGGTCCCCTTGCCTTTCCTCTATTATTACCTTTTCTGGGCCTCCACTCCGTCATGGCCACCTATGTTTATGAAACCATTAGCCAGCGGGAGGGCGAAGCCCCCCGTCGCTTTGAGTTGGTGCAGAGCATGAAGGACGCCCCACTGGCGCAACATCCCGACACCGGCGAACCGATTAAACGGGTGATTACTGGCGGGTATGGCCTGATGGGCATCAGCGAGAAAAAGCCCATCACCAATCCTGTGGCCGCCTGTCGGCCCGGTTGCGCTTGCCATCGCGGCGCACGTATCCCCTCTCTTTAATCCCACAACCTATGATTAACTATCGTAAACCTGACCTCACTGAACACCCGCCTCGCAGTCTCCGCGTTCGCCTTGGCGGCTACGCGCACCTCTGCCGTTTACTCGACAAGGCCCGCGCCGTTATCGCCAATAAAGGTGGCGAATATCACTACAACTGCCCACTCGATGAAGCCTTTTTTGGATTCACGGGCATCGATCATGCCGCGATGCTGGCCGAAATTAAGACCGGCAAAACTGACGTAGAAATTTTGGCTTGGGTCAGCACCCAAACCAAGCATCAGCCCCATGAGATCGCCGCCTGGTCTGCCTGGCTGGAACTCAATGGTCCCGGTGGTGCCGATGGCCATGAATGGGTCGCTAGCGTACTCAAGGGCCATAAATCTGCCCGCGATGATATTCGTTCGTTCGCGGATCTCTTAGATTTTGACGACTACGTCAGCTTCGGCGGCGCTGTTTAATCGGCGTTACTGATCCGTCGGCACCGACACGGCCGCCAAACCGTCGAGGTTCACTGAGCTCAAGCCAACCGGAAGGTTGGCTTTTTTTATTATTTAGCTGTTTTGCCAGCGGCCACGTACGCGAGCAAGCGGCTGAGCCTTCCGGCGTGGGCTAGCGGAGGCCAATTGATTCAGAGCTCCGTATATTTATCAGAGCGGCCGCGCGCTTTCTCGACCGGATATTTTTTCGCATTAGCAGCCATCTTAGTTTCGATCGCCGCCGCCAGATCGATGCCGCAGATATTGGCGAATTCCAGGGCATAAATTACCACATCGGCAATTTCGGCTTCAATAGCAGGGCGCTTTTTGGGATCCTGCGCTACCGCTTGCGAGGCAGGGGAGTCGCTCCAGAGAAAATGCTCCATTAATTCCCCCGACTCTGCCGCCAGCGCCATGCTGAGATTTTTAGGCGAGTGGAATTGCTCCCAGTCGCGCTCATGGACAAACGCTAGCACGCGGGCCCTCAATTCAGCTACGGTCGTCTTGGCATCAGTCATCGATTTCATCTGCGCAGCCTAGGTAAGACCACCAACCCCTGCAAGCGCCTCGAAGCCCGAGCGCCAATATTCTCGTTGGGCTAGAACCGTGAGCGCCTCGCAACGAAAGCTGTATAAACGATCGATTCACAATTTTCTTATTTTTCGCTGGAACAATCCGATCATTTATCGGCTCTGAATTAAGCTGGCTCTGACCCAGCCCACCAAGAACACCATGACCTATTTCCCCCATCCGCCGGCCCAGTACCCTGCGATCATCCCGACGGCGGCCACCAGCGCGCTCACCGCGAGCGTGCATCGCGATATTTTGTGGAATCAGCCTATCTTCAAGGCCCCCACCCTCACCAATCCCCGCGGGGCTTTAGATCCATTGCCCTTTACCGCCACCCGACTCGTGCGGCGGCGCAGCCCAGCCTGAATTAAGGCAACTTTGGCTTAATTTTAGAGCGCACGGCAGGGTTGTCCGTCAATCCGCTTCACTGCTCTGGCACCAGCCACCAACAGCGGGCCGCGCCGCCGGCCTCAACCATGAGCCGCTCAGCCAACTCAGGCAGCACTTCGCGGATCTCTGCTTCAATCTTCCAAGGGGGATTAAGCACCAATAGCCCGCAGCCTTTCATGCGCACATCTGAGCTTTCTCCGGCGATCATTAACTCAGCCACCAAGGCGGGCGTCGCGAAGGTCCGGACCGCATAATGAAATTCATCTGCCCGCGCTCGCTCGGTAATGGGATACCAAACCGCTAGCACCGCCCCGGGCATCCGACGCAGCGCATCACCGAGGCCGCGGATAATACCGACAAACTCTGCTTTGCTTTCAAATGGGGGATCGATGAGCACCAAGGCGCGTTTCTCTAACGGCGGGAGCATCGCCTTGAGCCCAGTATAACCATTAATCGCCTGCACCGTGACGCGGGACTCGCGCGCGAATTCAAAATCCAACGCCTCGGCATCATCAGGCCGCAATTCGCACAGCGCCATACGATCTTGGGGCCGCATCAGCAGCTTCGCGATCCAGGGCGAACCAGGATAAAATTTAAGCTCTGATCCCGTCGCCCCATGCCGATCATTAAAGCGACGCACTAACGCGACATAATCAGCCAGCGCTTCCGGGAGCGTTGCGGCAGCCCATAAGCGACCAATTCCTGCCGGATATTCCGGCTCACGCGAACGACCATCCGGCAAAAGTGAGGTCACAGATAAATCATACCCCCCCCGGCCAGCGTGGGTATCCAGGTAAAGCATTCCCTTATCCTTTCGCTGCATGGCGCGCACCAATTGCAGCAGCAAGACGTGCTTGAAGACATCCGCGTAATTCCCTGCGTGATAGTGGTGACGGTAGTTCATGCTTAATTTTTAAAGGCCAGTCCTCACGGTCATAAAAATTATTCTCTGGGTCGAGTAAAGATCCGCTCGCCCACGACACCCTTTCACTTGGCCCCCATCGTGCTTCTTGCCGCCCGTCAAATTACCGCTTTAATTGCCAGCATGTTCAGTCGTTTTTCCTCACTTATCCGCCTCTGTCTAGCGGGCGGCCGCTCAGCCATAGTCGCCTTGGGCTTCGCCGGCACCCTCCTTGCTCCGAGCTGTGCCCGCCACGAGTCCCTCGCCACGGCCGGCGTGAGCTCCGGCACGCTCCATCTTGGCAATGGCGCTGAACCACAAGATCTCGACCCCCAAACCATCACGGCATTCACCGACCAATGCATCGCCTTGGCTTTGTTTGAAGGCCTCTGCGCCCTCGATGAGAAAACCTCGCAAGCTGTACCCGCAGCCGCGGATCACTGGGAAGTTTCTGCGGATGGCCTGCAGTACACCTTTCATCTGCGCCCCAACCTGCAGTGGTCTAACGGCGAACCCCTCACCGCTGCTGATTTTCTGCTAGCGTGGCAACGGACCCTTACGCCCGCCCTCGGCGCTGAATATGCGTACCTGCTTTTCCCTGTTAAAAATGCGGCCGCCTTCAACGCAGGCCGGCTCACCGATCCCGCGGCCTTGGGCTTCGCGGCACCCGATGCCCACACCCTCGTCATCACTTTGGAACGCCCCACCCCTTTCCTGCCAGCTCTCACGGCGCAACCACCGTGGTTCCCCATCAACCCACGGGTCGTTCAGAAATTTGGCCGACTCGATCAGCGGGGCACCGCTTGGACACGTCCCGGCAATCTCGTTGGTAACGGACCTTTTGTCCTCAGTGCTTGGTCGCCTAACGCACGGCTCGTTACCACTAAAAATCCACGCTACTGGGACGCCGATCACACCCGCCTGAATAGCATCATTTTTTATCCTACCGAAAACATGGATGTGGATGAGCGCAATTTTCGCGCTGGGCAGCTGCACCTGAGTTACGAATTACCTTTGGCCAAAGTAGACGGCTATCGGCGCGATCATCCTGAACAACTACGCCTCGATCCGTTTTTGGAAACTTTTTTCCTGCGCTTCAATGTAACAAGGCCGCCCTTAGATCAGCCGATGGTGCGGGCCGCCCTTGCGCGGGCCCTCGATCGAGATTCCCTCACGCGCAATATTCTTCGCGGAAGTCGCCACCCCGCACATCATTACACCCCACCCAACTGCGCCGGCTACACCGCCCGCGCGCAAATCCCCGATAATTTTGCCGAAGCGCGTCGGCTCCTCGCCGCCGCCGGCTATCCGGGCGGTCAAGGCTTTCCCAAACTCGATGTGCAGATCCGGAACGATGAACTTCACGGCAAAATTCTCGAAGCTATTCAAGCCATGTGGCAACGTGAGCTCGGCATTACTATAACGATTACTCCCGTGGAACAGAAAACGTGGTTACAAAATCAACAGACTCTTAACTACGCTATTTCTACCGCGCGCTGGGTGGGTGATTTCGTCGATCCCATAACCTTTCTCGATATGTTTGTGGGGCACGGGAGTAATAACTGGACGGGCTGGGCCCAGCCCGCCTACGACCAACTCATCACCGCAGCCGCCCTCACGCCCGAGCCTTCAGCGCGCTATGAATTATTACAGCAGGCTGAAACTCTCCTGCTCGCAGAGGCGCCGATCGCCCCCATTTTTTTTGGCGTCCGCTCTTTTTTAATTCATCCCGCTGTGCAAGGCTGGGAGCCTGCCCTGCTGGGCTTTCACCAATACAAAAAGATTTACCTACAAAATCCCTAACCACACCCTGCTCGCGTGATTTCCCGCCTTCTTCTTTTGTTCGTAACGGCCCTTCTCGCCCACCCCACTAGCTTATCAGCCGCGACCAGCGCTGGACCCGCTGATGAGGTTAAGATTGTTCGCACCTTCATCGGTTGGCGCGAGGCGGCCTCATTCAAGCACATTTCGGAATATTTTGACCGCCAGGAAAACACCCATG
>Ga0209500_10003642_pt1 | contig 10407 bp, 7 predicted proteins | sample S_140212_EF_Meta_FD_187323 | JGI IMG/M metagenome (GOLD analysis project Ga0209500, IMG submission 187323) | Freshwater microbial communities from Lake Simoncouche, Canada to study carbon cycling - S_140212_EF_MetaG (SPAdes) (version 2) | ecosystem: Environmental > Aquatic > Freshwater > Lake ...
CGCCTGACCGACGTCCACGGCCACGTGATTAAGCCCATCCTGGCCTAAAATAGCCCGATTTTTTCGGTTTAATTGGGAACTTGCCCCCTCAAAACGCAGTCCCATAAATACCTATAGCGTCCGCCCCAAACGCCCATTTCCCCTTTGTCCTGCCCCATGCTCTCCCCTGGTCATTTCTCCAAAGCCTTTGCTTTGCTCATCCTCGGCCTCAGCCTGACTGATCTCGTCCGCGCGGCGGAGCCCTACGATGTCTTCATCCAGAAGCACTGCGCCCGCTGCCACGGACCCGATAAGGAAAAAGGCGATCTCCGCTTCGACAAGCTCTCGCGCGATTTTAAACTCGGTGCCGACACCCACCATTGGGCCGAGGCCATGGAAAACGTGAACAGCGGTGAGATGCCCCCGAAGAAGGACAAGGAACCCAAGCCGACCCAAGCGGAGATCGCCGCCTTCATCTCTAGCCTCGACGGAGCCCTGAAGGAAGGTCGTGCTTCCCGCATGGCGGCTCGTCCGTCCGTGACCCACTATCGCCTGAGCCGAAAGGAATACCAGAACACCGTCTACGACCTGCTTGGCGCTCGCTATAACCCCGCCGTCCCGGGCGGCCTGAACGAAGACTCCCTCTGGCATGGCTTCGAGCGCATCGGCTCCTCCCTCTCGCTTTCACCTTCGCACGTGGATCGCTATTACCGCGCCGCCGAAGCCGTCCTCGACCGTACCCTCCCAACGAAATCCGCCGAGTCTCGCAAGATCCGTAAGACGGCTGGCGAGATGCGGTACGGCGACCTCAAGGCCGCACAGGCGGCACTTGACCAGTTCGGCATCAAGCGCCCGCTCCGCCAGCTCCTTTACCCTGGCAACGTCGCCAACGCTCTCTCGCCCAATTGGTTCGGCAAGGTGGGACCAGAACATAGCGGACTTTATCGCATGCGCCTGAAGGCTAGCGGCATTCGCCCTCTAGGCGGCCAGCCCGCCCACCTGAGCATCGGTAAGGTGACCGGCGAGGAGACCGTCGCCAGCCTCATCGAGTTCGACATCAATGCACCCGAGGACAGTCCCAAGGTCTACGAGTTTGATGTCTACCTCGATATGCCCGCACAGCTGCACTTCAGCGTGGTGGCCACCGATGTCGTCGACCGCAGGGCCGGTGCGGCCTTCCGCAACGCCCTCGGCAGCAACAACTACCTCTTCACCCACAGCAGCGAACGCCAGCTACTGAATACGAACGCCCCGCAGATGTTCGACGACAAGGGTAATGGCATCTTCTCCACGGTGCTCGTCGACTGGATTGAGTGGGAAGGTCCGCTGCTGACTCCGGCCGAGAAGGCCCGCCGCGAAGGGCTGCTCCCCGCCGATGACGCCACGCCCGAAGTGGTCGCCGAGCAGCTACGCAAGTTCGCCGAACGCGCCTGGCGCCGTCCGGTCGCCGGTGAAGAAGTGGCGCAGTACCTCAAGGCCTTCGCCTCTGAGCGTGGCGCCGGCGAGAAGCCCGCCGAGGCCTACCGCATCGCCCTGCAGGGCGTACTGACTTCGCGTAATTTCATCTACGTCGTCGAAGGCGACCCGAAGGCCCGCGAAAAACTCACGGACTGGGAACTCGCCTCGCGCCTCTCCTACCTCCTCTGGAGCTCGATGCCAGACGACGCCCTCTTGTCCGCAGCCCAAGGCGGTAAACTCAAGGGCGACGATCTGCGCAAGCAGGTCGACCGCATGCTCACCGATGATCGCACCAGCCGCTTCGTCGATGACTTCGCCCGTCAGTGGCTCCAACTCCATCGCGTGGGCATGTTCCCGCCCGACAAGAAGTTGTATCCTAACTACGACTCCTGGCTCGAGACGAGCATGCGCGGCGAGGTCATCGAGTACTTCCGCGAGATGTTCGTGAAGAACCTTTCCGTGGACGCCCTCCTCGACTCCGATTGGACCATGGCCAACAGTCGCCTCTGCGACTTCTACGGACTACCCGAGCCGAAGACCGAAGGCTTCCAGCGCGTCGCACTCAAGCCGGCCGACCACCGTGGCGGCTTGCTCACGATGGGCGCCGTTCTGGGCCTGACCTCCGACGGAACCCGCCATCGCCCGATCCACCGCGGCGTTTGGCTGAGCGAGACGATCTTCGGTAAGACGCCCCCACCCCCGCCCGCCAACGTACCGGCGATCGAACCCCCGACGGCGCAAAGCCCCAAGGCCTCCCTCCGCGATAAGCTGGCCGCCCACTCCAAGAACCCGAACTGCGCCGCCTGCCATGCCAAGATCGACCCGCTCGGCTTCGCCTGGGATAACTACGACGCTATCGGCCAGTGGCGCACCCAGGAGAAAGTCCCGGCCGGCCTCGGCGCCGACCCGACGATCATCCCAGCGGGCGAAATGCCCGACGGCCGCGCCTTCAAGGACTCCGTCGCATTCAAGCAGCTGCTCATCTCCGACCGTGATGCCGTCGCGAAAGCCTTCATCGAACACCTCTGCACCTACGCCCTCCGCCGCGTGCTCACGTTTGATGACAAAGACGATATCAACGCCATCGCCGCCGAAGCCAAGAAGCACGACTACCGCATCAAAGACATCGTGAAAGCCGTAGCCACATCCGAACTCCTCCAGAAGCGATGATTAATGTTCCTAGTTCCTTGTTCACAGTTCCTCGTCCCCGACCAAAGAACTAAGCACCAAGCACGAAGAACTAAGAACCAAGAACTTTATTTAACTCAGCCCCCCCCCTTTTTTTAACCAAAAACAACCAACACAACCATGGCCCACTACCTCTCCCAATCCTGGCTCATCGACCGCCGTCACGCCCTGCGCGCGATGGGCGCGCTCATCTCCCTCCCCATGCTGGAGTGCATGCTCCCGCTGCGCGCCTCGGAGAAGATGACTGCCACGCCCAAGCGCAGCGCCTTCATCTACCTCGCCAACGGCGTCCACTCGCTCAACTACCAGATCGCCAAAGATGGGTCGGACTACCAGTTCTCCCGCTCGCTCAAGCCGCTCGAGAAGCACCGCCAGTCCATCACCCCGATCAGCGGCCTGTACCACGCCGGCAGCCTCAGCCACCACCATAATTGCATCAGCACCTGGCTGACCGGCGGCAAACTAGGCCCGACGGACCGTAACACGATTTCCGTCGACCAGAAGATGGCTGAAGTCACCGCGCTCCACACCCGCACGAGCTCAATGGAGATTGCCCTCACCGGAGACTCCCTAGCCTGGACTGCCGACGGCGTCCGCCTGCCCTCCATGCGCCGTTGCAGCGAAATTTTCGCCTCCCTGTTCGAGGAGCCAAAGAATGGTAAGTCCGCCCAGCGCCGGGAACTCCGCCGCAAGGGCAGCGTCCTTGACGCCAACCTCGCGGAAGTCCGCCAGCTCGAGAAGAAGATGGGCAGCGAAGATAAAGGTCGCATGGACCAATACCTCACCTCCGTTCGCGAAGCCGAAATCCGCACCCGTCGCGCCGACGTCTGGCTCGACACCCCTCTGCCGAAGATTGCTGACGCCGATCGCCAGCGGACCAACCGCGACATCGCGGCCACCAAGGCCGGCGACTATTTCCGCACGGTCTACGACCTAATGGTGCTGGCTTTCCAGACCGACACCACTCGCGTGGCCACCTTCAGCCTCGGCGGTGAAGGCGACGCCTTCGCAATCCCGGAGATCGGCATCACCGAATCCCGCCACCAGCTCAGCCACCACGGAGGCGACGCCGGCTACATGGAGAAGCTCACGAACTACGACGCTTTCGCCATTGAGCAGTTCAGCTACTTCCTCACCCGCCTCGCCGAGACGAAAGACTTCGGCGGCAAGCCCCTCCTCGACTCGACGATGTCGCTCTTCGGCAGCGGGATGTCCTACGGTCACAGCCACGGCAACGCCAACCTGCCCCTCGTGCTCGCCGGCGGCAAGGACCTCGGCCTGCGCCACGGCTCGCACCTCGACTTCAACCGGAAGGCCACGACTTTCAAGGGTTACACCTTCGGCGAGGACGGCGCACTCACCACGGCTCACTACCAGGTCTGCAGCCGCCCCGTGAACACGGATGCCCACATGAGCAACCTCCTGCTGCTCATGGCCCAGCGCATGGGCGTGGAGATCGACCGTTTCGGCGACAGCAATAAGGTCGTCTCGCTCTAATGATGTTCTTGGTTCGTTGTTCTTGGTTAAAGTCGTTCGTTGTTCTTGGTTCGTTGTTCTTGGTTGTTGGCTCCTTGGATGTTTCGGCCTTTGCAGCCAACGAAGAACCAAGAACGAAGAACCCAGAACAATCAGACGTTCCTTTTCGTCCCGAGAACGGCAAGTTCCCCCCGCTAGAAAAGGCGGCATCTTACCGAGGTGAGCTCGTATTCGTGGATCACGCGACCCGGCGCGGTAGCCTCCGCGTGGAATTCAAGAGCGAGTTCTTCCGGAGCCCGCCGACGCCTATCGCCCTGCTCCCCTACGGCATGGTCCGCTATCACGGCGCTCCCGCAGACCTCAAAGACATCCCCCTCGGCACCATCCTGAACATCCGGGCCTACCTCCCTCCGGATCCAAAGAATTCGTCCGTCGTGACGAGCCCGAGCCATTACTACCCCCTGCCGCTCGAGAATCACGCCATCCTCATCGAGGATGAACCCAGCCTTTGCCTGCGCGAAGGGAAAACCTGGAAACTCAAAGAAGTCGACATGAAGAACGACCAAGGTCTGGTCATCGTGACCTGCGAATCCAAGGACACCGCGGAGGCCAAGTCCCCCGAACAAAAGCTGACCGTCGACGCCACGACACGTTTCTGGCGCGGACGTGAAAGCCTGAAGCTGGCTGATCTCATCGCCGAAGGCACCTGGCCAGCCAGCGGTAAGAAATCCCTGGGCGGCCAATCCGTTCTCCTTGGCTTGATTTGGAAGCCTTGCCCAGATGGCATTTTCGTCCGCTACCACATCTCGGACGTCTGGCTGGATGACCCAGCGACGCAACGCGCCATCCGCAGCCAAACCGAAGTCCACAAATCTTTGATCCGGAGCCGCTGGATGCCCGCATTCGTGGACAAGGTCGAGTACGGCAAGTTCGGCCGCGCCAAGGTGACCGTCACGCTCTTCGGCGGCATGGACCCTTCCCTCTACGCTGACTTCAAGACAGCCGGCCAGGCGGCGATCAACGGAGCGGAGCATACCTTGAAGCACACCGACGGCTCCTATGGACCGGCGCACATGGCCTCCAAAGGCTCCATCCTGGAAGTCATCAAGGCGCCGGGAGTAGCCCCCCTGGGGAGCAGCGGGATTCAAGTCATGATGGAAACGGATCTCATTATCGAAGGCATTCGCCCAGGTCGAGTGGTCCGCATTCGCGCTCCGGACTGGCCGAACGTCTACATTCCCCGCGAGGAATACCTAGGGGGCGGCGACGATCGTTTCCCCAGTCCTAAGCTCTTTCCTATATACCGATGAAAACGTTCTGGGTTCTTGGTTCGTCGTTGATGATTGCTAGCGCTTTTGCTGCCAACGAAGCACCAGGAACCAAGAACAAGGAACAAGCAGCCGAAGTTTACCGCCCTGAAGCCGGCAAGTTCCCAGACCTCGAGAAAGCGCATACCTACCGCGGTGAACTCGTGTTCGTCGACCACGTCAACCGACGCGGCAGCCTCCGCGTGCTTGGTGTCGGCGTCTTCCGTCGCAACGACCCGCACCCGTTCGCGATGCTACCCTACGGCTCGATCCGTTATCACGGTGCCCCGGCCGACCTTCGCGACATCCCGCTCGGAACCATCCTGCACGTCACGGCCTACCTACCGCCGGACCCCAAGCTCTCCTCGGTGCCTGTACTGCCGGTCGACAGCAAAGACCGTGATGCCAACCACTACCGCGGTATCGGCGTCTTCCCGGCCGAGAACCATGTCCTGCTGCTCGAGGATGAACCGAGCTACTGCCAGCGCATGGGCCTAATCTGGAAACTGAAAGGACTGGATCTCGAGAAGCCCCCCGGCCCAATCCTCGCCACGCTCGAACCCAAGCAAGGCGGAGACAGTAAGGCCACCGAACAGAAATTGACCTTCGATCACGCCACCCGAATCTGGCGTGGCCGCGAGGCCCTGTCTATCGCTGACCTGATCGCCGAAGGCAAGAAATCGCTCGATGGCCAATCGATACAACTCGGACTGACCTGGAAGCCCTGCCCGGACGGCATCTTCTTGCGCTTGCATATCTCCGACATCTGGCTGGATGACGCCTCGATGCAGCGCAGCGCCCAGAATCAGGCTGAGGTCCACAAGGCCTTCATCCGTAGCCGCTGGATGCCCGCCTGGGTGGACAGCGTGGAGTATGGTAAGTTCGGCAAGGCCAAGGTCACGGTAACGCTTTTCGGCGGCATGGATCCTGCGCTCTACGCCGACTTCCAGAAAGCCAACACGGCGCGCATCAACGCGGCCGAGAACACCTTAAAGCACGCCGGCGGCTCCTACGGCCAAGCGCATTTAGCCTCAAGGGGGCCAATTGCCGATATCGTCAAATCTCCCGGTTCTCCGCCGCTAGGCAGCAGCGGCATCCAAGTCGTCATGGAGACGGATCTGATCATCGAAGGCATCCGGCCCGGAAAGGTCGTGCGCATCCACCCCGGCACTTGGTCGGCCGTCGATCTCCCCCGCGAAGAATACTTGGGCGAAAGTGCCAGGTTGGAAGACCGCTTCCCTTCGCCAGCGATTTTCCAGAAGTACTAGTAACAAATGTTCTTAGTTCATAGTACCTAGTTCTTCGTTAGTCGTTCATGGCACGCAGTTACTCGTTACTAGTTCTTTGTTCTTCGTTGATGGTGGCTTGCGCCTTTGCCGCCAACGAAGCACCGAGAACAAAGAGTCAAGAACAGGTGACGGAGGTTTTTCGACCCGAGGCCGGCAAATTCCCGCCGCTCGAAAAAGCCCACACCTACCAAGGCGAACTGGCGTTCGTCGACCACGTCAACCGCCGCGGCAGCGTCCGCGTCCAAGGGCCCGGCATCTTCCGCAGCACGGAGCCGAACCCTTTCGCCCTACTCCCCTACGGCATGGTGCGCTACCATGGGGCCTCGGCTGACCTGCGCGACATTCCTCTCGGCACCATCCTCCACATCACGGCTTTCCTGCCGCCCGACCCAAAGACTTCGTCCGTGCCGGTCCTACCCGTGGACAATCGGAATCGCGATGCTAACCATCGGCGCGGCGTCGGCGTATTTCCCGCCGAGAATCACGCCCTGCTCGTTGAAGATGAGGTCAGCTACTGTCAGCGGATGGGCCTAACCTGGAAGCTCAAGGAAGCCGACTTCCAGGAGAACCAAGGGGTCGTGCTCGCCACCCTTGAACCGAAACAAGTCGGCGGCGAGAAGCCTGCCGAACATCAACTTAACTTCGATCACGCCACCCGCTTCTGGCGCGGACGCGAGAGCCTAAGCCTCGCCGAGATCACCGCCGAGGGTATCTGGCCGGCCAGCGGTAAGAAATCGCTTAACGGCCAATCCGTCCTCCTTGGCCTGACCTGGAAACCGACACCGGGGGGCGTCTTCCGCCGCTATCATATCTCCGACATCTGGCTGGATGCGGCGGCCACAGAGCGCTCCACAAAGGCCCAGACCGAAGCGCATAAAATCTTCATACGCAGTCGCTGGTTACCCGGCTGGGTGGACGCCGTCGACTATGGCAAGTTCGGTCGAGCGACCGTGACCGTCACGCTTTTCGGCGGCATGGACCCGTCGCTCTACGATGGCTTCCAGCCGGGTAAACAAGCCTTACTCAACGGCGCTGAGAATACCTTGAAGATTACCGAATCGGGAACGGCTGGCCCGACGCAGATGGCCGCGCGGGGACCCATCGTGGAAGTAAAACGCCTTCCTGGGGAAGCCCCGACGGGGAGCAGTGGCATTCAAGTCCGTTTCGAGACCGACCTCGTCACCGAAGGCATCCGTCCCACACGAATCGTCCGGATGCGTCCCGCCAGCTGGCCCGATGTGCACCTACCCCGCGAAGAGACCATCAACGGAAACTCCGGTAACCTCGAGGAGCGCTTCCCCACGCCCGCCATCTTCCCGAAATACTGAGGGCTGAATGTTTTTGGTTCTTGGTTCATCGTTCTTCGTCAGGCACAAACAACCAGGAACAAAGAACGAATAACTACTTCCCCTGAGCAATTCACGGATAACCAAGAACCCCTTCAACCAAGAACAAATAACTAAGCACCATGAACTCCCGCACCCTTCCCACCCTGACGCTCTCCTTATTCCTTGCCGTTTCGGCTTATGCCCTCGACCCCCACGTCGAAGCCGTCACCCGCATCGTCACTGGAGCGAAAGGCAAAGTCGAGATGACCGCCGATGGCCAAGGCATCAAACTCATCGACCTCAACGTGCCCGGCGCCGGCCCCCACGACCACCGCAAGGACGACCCGTATGATGCGGCGTTCTTTGAACACGTCGGCCACCTTACCACACTCGAGTCGCTCAACATCATCGCGACCAAGTTCAACGACGAGTGGATGAATTCCCTCGCCAAGCTCACGAACCTCAAGTCCCTCCGCTTTACCAACAACGGCAAACTCTCCGACGCCGGCATGGCGAAACTCGCCGGCCTCAAGAACCTCGAGAACTTCTCGTTCGTCGGCACCCAGATGACCGGCAAGGCCTACGCCCAATTCGAAGGCTTCACCAAACTCACCCGCGTGAGCCACCGCGGCAGCTCCATCGACGACGAAGGACTCCGCCAGCTTTGCGACCACCTGCCCAACCTGGAGAGCCTCAGCCTAGCACATGCCAGGTTCACCGACGCCGGCGCCCCGCATCTCGCGAAGCTCACCCAACTGAAAGGCCTCGAAGTGGGAGCGTCCAAGGCCACACCGCAGGCCCTAAAGGCCATCGCCAAACTCCCCCTTGAGTACCTCCAGCTCGGCGAAGGCTTCGAATCGGGCGCCTGCTTCGCCCTCATCAAGGACATCTCCACGCTTCGTCGCCTCACCCTGACGAACCCGCAGGCCCTCACCGACGCGGACCTCCAGGCCCTCGCCGGCCTCACGCAGCTCACCCATCTGGAGATCGGCAAGATGCCTCTGCCCGATGACCGTTTCGCCGTCCTTAAGCCCTTCGCCTTCCTGAAGACCATGCGCCTAGTGCCGGTCAAGGACCCCTTCACGCCGGAGCAACAGGCCAAGATCCAGGCCCAGCTCCCGCAGACCAAGATCTCCTTCAAGTAAGTCACGCATCCGAGCCTGATGCTTAGCCTTCTTCGCCGCCCGCTACTCATCCTGGCGCTGGCTACCAGCTCACTCCTCGCGGTCGAGACCTTCGAGGTCGACGGGCGTAAAGCCGTGATCCACCCGGCGGCGAACCCTGCGAAGGATAAACCCTGGCTCTGGTATGCGCCGGCGCTCAACGGCAGCGTCTCGATTGTCCAGCATAAGCTTTACGCCGACGCCTGCCAGCAGGCCGGTATCGCGATCGCGGGCTACGACCTTGGCGAAGTCCGCGGCGCCCCCAAGAGTGCGGCACAGTTCACCAAGTTCTACGACGAGATGGTGAAGCGCGGCTATTCGCCCAAACCAATCCTACTCGGCCAGAGTCGAGGCGGCATGATGACGTTGACCTGGGCCTTCCGGAATCCCGACAAGGTGAAGGCTTGGATCGGCATCTATCCCGTCTGCAACCTCACGAGCTGGCCACTCAAGAATTCAAAGGTGCAGACGCTCGCCGATTTCGGCCTGACCGAAGCGGAACTCACCACCCGACTGAAGGAGTTCAACCCGATCGACAACCTCGCCGGCCTCGCTGCCGCGAAGGTCCCGATGTTCGCCGTCCATGGCGACAACGACGTGGTCGTCCCGCACCAGGACAATACCCTCCTCCTCAAGGCACGCTACGAGGCCCTCGGCGGGAAGTTCACGGTCAAGATCGTCCCCGGTGAAGGCCATAAGGTCGGCCCTTCGTTCTTCGCCTGCCCGGAGCTGGTCGAGTTCCTGCTAAACGACTGTAAATAAGCGTCCCTACCTAGGGAAAAGGTGGAACTACCGAGGCTATGGGCTTACGGATGAGGTACCCCATGTTTCGCCGACTTACCCTTGGGCTGGCCCTGCTCCTGCAGGGACTGGCTTATGCCGAAACCCGTGACCTCATTTTGGTCGCCGGGCAGTCCAACGCGGTCGGCTACGACGCGTATGCGGAAGAGCTGCCAGCTGACCTGAAGGATGCCGCCACGATGTTCTGGTGGCGCGTGGGCGATCCGCCCCCTGACGAATTCGACGGCACGAGCGCCCGCCAGTGGTCGACCCTGCAATTCCAACCGCGCACTCCTGCGATGGAAGGCGACGCGGCCAAGAAGATCGGACGCCAATACGGTAACTTTAATAAGAAGTCCAAGGGCGGCTTCGGACCCGAGATCGGCATGGTCCGTACTCTGGCGACAAAAGAGTCGCGTCCACTCGCGGTCATCAAGAC
>Ga0209500_10003649_pt1 | contig 10396 bp, 8 predicted proteins | sample S_140212_EF_Meta_FD_187323 | JGI IMG/M metagenome (GOLD analysis project Ga0209500, IMG submission 187323) | Freshwater microbial communities from Lake Simoncouche, Canada to study carbon cycling - S_140212_EF_MetaG (SPAdes) (version 2) | ecosystem: Environmental > Aquatic > Freshwater > Lake ...
TAGCTATTCCTCTGTGTTTATTGTATTTTGCTAGTGGCATTTTTGCACTCCTTGTTGATAAAAGGCGAAATAGAAAAGATATTGATGAAACGGGCCTATCCGCAATTAATGAACCTGAAGAAATATAATGTGGCTGGTAGTTTGTAACTCAAGTGCAGGCAAGGGAAAGGGAAGCACCCTTGCTCGTGATCTAATTAAATTGTTATCAAACAGTGGTCTAGAGAACAAGCTCATCGATTGTCACACTTTTACAGAAACGAAGTTCTTGCTGGAAAAAGAGATTCAAACTAATCGTTATAACTACCTAATTGCAGTTGGTGGGGATGGCTTAGTTAATCTATGTCTGCAGATGGTGGCCGAGAAACCGATCTGCCTTGGAGTAATTCCGTCCGGAACTGGCAATGACTTTGCAAGGGCTACTGGGTTTAATGGCAAATCAGTTAACGAGATTTTTTCAATAATTTCTAAATCAGAACCTACAAAAATTGATCTTGGCAAAGCAGTATCGGCGGATGGGTCCAAATGGTTCGTACAAGTTTTAAGTACAGGATTTGATGCAATTGTTAATTCGCTAGCAAACAGAATGGCTTGGCCCCGAGGTAAATCAAAATATACTATTGCGACAATTTTGATTCTTTCGAGATTTAAATCAATACCTTATAAGGTTGAAATTGATGGAAGAACTATTGAGCTAAATGCAATGTTGTTAGCTGTTGCCAATGGTGAGAGTTATGGTGGAGGCATGAGGATATGTCCTGGAGCATCCAACTCAGATGGGATATTTGATATTTTAATCGTAAGGCCTGTCACAAAAATTGTGCTACTAACAATTTTTCCAAAAGTATTTAGAGGTAACCACATTCCACACCCAAAAATAGATGTATATAAGGGCAAGTATGTGAAAATATCTGGCCCAACTGTTTCTTATGCAGATGGAGAGTTTGTATCCCAGTTGCCTCTTGAAATTACAAATGTTCCAAATGCTCTTACAACATGGCTTGCGCCATGACTCTTTCCCCTTCTGAAAGTAATGCTCGCGTCAAAGCTAATGGCAAATTTCCTAAAACTAGAAAATTTGCCGAGGGTTTTCCATTCGAATTAGATGAATTTCAGATCAACGCTTGTCATGCACTTGAGAGCGGTAAGGGAGTGTTAGTTGCTGCACCAACTGGTGCTGGTAAGACAATTATTGGCGAGTTCGCAGTGGACTTGGTGATAAATAGTGGTGGAAAGTGTTTCTATACGACGCCGATAAAGGCATTATCTAATCAAAAATACTCTGAGTTAGTTTTAAAGTATGGTGAAACTAAAATTGGGCTCTTAACTGGTGATACATCGATTAATTCAGAGGCGCAAATAGTAATTATGACGACAGAAGTTCTAAGAAATATGATCTATGCCAATTCGCAAACCATAAATGATCTTAAATATGTAGTAATGGACGAAGTCCACTATTTAGCCGATAAATTTAGGGGAGCGGTTTGGGAAGAGATTTTGATACATCTTTCCGATGCAGTACAGATCATTTCACTCTCTGCAACTGTTTCTAATGCTGAGGAGTTTGGTGAATGGTTACAAACAGTCCGGGGCGATACTGAGGTAATTGTTAGTGAAATTAGACCGGTTCCACTGTATCAACATGTACTTTTTGGAAATCGTCTGCTTGATTTATTCGGCGAAAATCAAAAATTAAATCCTGAGCTAACACGATTAGAAAGAGATTCTTACCGACAAGTTAGAGGAAATTGGCGAGATAAGTCAAAGGGCCCAAAACCTCTTTCGCGCTCAGAAATAGTGGAAAAACTTGATAGAGAAGGATTACTGCCAGCAATTACATTTATCTTTTCTAGAAACAATTGTGATGCTGCAGTTAGACAATGCTTAGCAGCCGGCTTGAGATTGACTAATTCTCAAGAAAGATCAGAAATTCGTGCTGTTATAGCTAAGAATATGAAAAATCTTGCTGAAGAAGATTTAGTTGTACTTGGCTACTATGAATGGGCGGATGCACTAGAGCGAGGTATCTCTGCTCACCATGCCGGTTTGTTACCAGCATTCAAAGTCACAGTTGAGGAGTTGTTCCAAAGAGGGCTTGTTAAAGCAGTTTTTGCAACTGAAACTTTGGCGCTAGGAATTAATATGCCAGCACGGACTGTGGTGCTTGAGAAGTTAAGTAAATGGAATGGTGAAGGCCATGTGGCAATCTCACCAGGTGAATACACGCAATTAACTGGCCGAGCCGGGCGACGGGGAATTGATATTGAAGGCAATGCAGTAATTTTGTGGAACACTGATTTAGATTCAACCTCGGTTGGTGGCCTGGCCTCTACTCGTACATATCCACTAAAAAGTTCATTCAAGCCGACATACAACATGAGTATTAATTTAATATCCCAATTTGGTTCAGCTCGGGCTAGAACTTCCCTTGAGTCTTCACTTGCACAATTTCAAGCCGATAAGGCAGTTGTGGGTTTGGCTAAGCAGATCCGCAAAAACGAAATTGCTCGTGATGCTCTTCTTACTGAGGCAAAATGTCACCTTGGTGATTTTGCGCAATATGCGCAGATGCGGGCAGATATTAAGAAACTTGAAACTGATAGTCGAAAAAATAGAAAGAAACGCATTGAAATTGAAGAAGAAATTGGCAGCATTCGTAAAAGAATAAAGGCTCACCCATCAAATGGATGTCCAGATCGCGAAAATCACTCTCGATTAGCAGAGCGTGCCCAACGCCTACAGCGCGAAATTGATGGTTTAACTGAGCGGATTAATAGCAGAACTAATGTAATTGCAAAGAGATTTGATCGGATTAAGGTGATTTTAGATAAATTTGGTTATATAAATAATGATGAGATAGCAAAATCTGGAAAGATGTTAGCGAAAATATACGGTGAAACAGATTTGCTTATCGCTGAATCTATTCAAGCGGGTGTTTTTGATACGCTCACACCTGCCGACCTAGTTTCAGTAATATCAAGTTGTGTGTATGAGTCAAGAAATGAAGAGGTTACAAAAGTTCCCAGAGGTGATGTTCAGATCGCACTAGCAACAATTTCTAAAATTTATGGAAAGATTTATGATGCAGAGAGTGATTTAAATCTTGAAACTATGCGGGCGCCAGATTTTGGTTTTTGTTGGGCATCAAATAGGTGGGCAAGTGGGCAGTCCTTAACATCAATATTAAAAGGTAGTGAATTAACTGTTGGTGATTTCGTTAGAAACATGAAGCAAATTATTGATTTGTTAAGACAGTTAAGAGCTGCTGCGCCACAGCTGCAAGAAGTAATAGACCAGGCTCTGACAAAAATTGATCGAGGAGTTATTGCATACGCTGGGGCAGCTGTATGACACTTATGCTTTTAGATAGTGCATCACTTTGGTATCGTGCTTACTTCGGTATGCCAGACACTTTAGTCTCTCCCTCCGGATTACCAGTTAATGCAATTAGAGGTTATTTAGATATGACTTCAAGATTGCTTGTTAAATACAAACCTGACCGTTTAGTGGCTTGTTTAGAAGGAGACTGGCGACCATCTTGGCGTGTAGAACTTTTTCCAGATTACAAACTTAATCGAATCGATGAAGAAGGCGAAGAAGACGAGCCAGATACTTTAAGTCCGCAGATACCGATTTTACTAGACGTTATTGATGCTCTTGGCATAGCAATGGTTGGCGTTGATGATTATGAAGCTGATGATTTAATGGCTACATTCAGTGTTAAACAACAAGGGCCGATTCGAATCGTTACGGGCGACAGAGATCTATTCCAACTGGCAGATGACAAGCGGGATGTGAAAATCGTCTACCTTGCAAAAGGTATCTCAAATCATGATTTAGTAGATTTAAAGTGGATTGCAGATAAATACCAAATACCTGGTGATCGGTATGCACTATTTGCGATGATCCGTGGTGATTCATCGGACGGATTGCCTGGAATCCGTGGAATCGGAGAAAAAGGAGCTGCAAATATTGCCAATCAATTCTCATCACTTGTTGACGTAATGAAAGCAGCACGAGAAGGTGATGAACGATTGACCACAAATATTCGTAAAAAATTATTGGAAAGTGCAGACTATGCTGCAATAGCTCCCAAATTAGTCAGTTGCGCCCTCGATGTCGCTATACCAGAGATGCAAATCGGCATTCCTAAGCAACCAAAATCTATGAAAAAAATTGAGGACCTAAAAAACGAATACGGATTAGGTGCAAGCATTGATCGAATAATTAGTGCTCTGGGGTGGAACTAAGTGAAGTATTTGCTAGCAGTTGTGTTCGGGTTAATAACTTCTACAGCTTTTGAACCTGTTTCTTTTTGGCCATCGGCATTTGCAGGTTTTGCTGGGTGGTATTTTCTTTTATTACGTGCACGACTTGGATCTAGCATTCTAATTTCTTATTTATTTGGTCTTTCACAGATCTTAGTTGTTCAACATTGGACTGGTATATATGTTGGTAGCCTGCCATGGTTAGTTCTTGGCTGCTGCCAGGCAACATTTTTTATTCTGCCTGCTTATTTTGTCGGAAAATCTAAACGATACAACCAATTTGCGTTTGCGACATCTCTTGTAATAGTCGAATTGTTACTTAGAACTATTCCGTTCACCGGGTTCGGGTGGACTCGTATTAGTTTCACCCAGATTGACTCCCCATTATCTAGTCTCTATAAAATTGGGGGAGTAGTGCTGGTTGCCTTCTTTATTGCCGCAATTTCAGCTAGTAGAACATTAATTACGGCAGCTATTTTGCTCATTTTGGTTGCACTCTCTGCGTTTGTTCCCAACTCTGTTAGTAGCGGGCCCAATGTGAAAATTGCACTCATACAAGGTGGAGTTTCTAATCTGGGTTTAGATTTCAATGCGAAACCCATGGAAGTATTTAATCGTCACCTTTCACAAACGGCTAAATCGATAAAGCCAAACGATGTAAAACTTGTAATTTGGCCTGAAAATGCTGTTGATGTTGATATCAATACTTCACCAAGTGTGGCAAGTAAAATCATTCAAATCTCAACTGATCTAAAAACTCCGATTTTGCTTGGGGGAGTAACGAAATCAACAGCTGGTTTAAGAAATCAATCGATTCTGTTAAACCCAAATATGCAACAAATCTACACCAAGCGATATTTAACACCATTTGGTGAGTATATTCCGTTACGAGATATAGCTACGAAGTTTTCAAGTTATGCGAATGATGTAACAGATTTTGCTGGCGGAACAGATGACCATGTTTTTTCAGTAAATGGCTTAAGTTTTCAAACACTTATCTGTTATGAATTGTTGAATGATTCATTTAGAGATCAGATTTCGGGGGATTTCTTAATTGTACAAACTAATAATGCAACTTTTGGTGATACACCCCAACTAGATCAACAGTTGAATATCGCAAAAGTAAGAGCTCTTGAAACGGGTAGGTTTATTCCGTACGTTTCAACAACAGGTGTTACTTCATTTATTGATAATAGAGGTCGGATAGATAGTCAGTTGCCTAAATTTGATTCAGCAACTTTGATCGATACCATTACTTCTACGCAGGGTAAAACAATGACTCAGGTAATTGGAAAGTATCTAGAAGGTATAAGTATTATTTGGTTACTCATCATTTTAACCTTGAGAAGAAGAATTCCTGCATGAACAATGTCCTTGTAATTATTCCAACTTACAACGAATCTGAAAACATCCAACAGTTATTAATCAGATTGGACGTAGCAAGAAGTAATTTTTCTAAAGAATATAAGTTGGATTTTTTGATTATTGACGACAATTCACCGGATGGAACCGCACAAATTGCGAAATCTGTGACTATCGAAGGTTTAAAAGTATTGATAAGAGCTAAAAAAATTGGTTTGGGACCCGCTTATTTGGCTGGTTTTAAACAAGGATTAACTGGCAATTATGATTATTTCGTTGAAATGGATGCCGATTTAAGCCACCAACCTGAACAGTTGATTGACCTTTTGCATGCGGCTAATGAGAAAAGTTTGGTTATCGGAACAAGATGGATGCCCGGAGGGTCAGTCGTCAATTGGCCGGCTAGACGAAGACTTATTTCTAGATTTGGAACCTGGTACGCATCCTTTATTCTAAAAATGCCATATCAAGATTTAACTTCAGGTTTTCGGGTATTACCTAGAGAGCTACTGGAGCAAATAAACTTTAACGAGATTAAAACTAGAGGATATGGTTTCCAAATCGAGATGGCATATAAAGCTATTGAATCTGGTTTTGAAATAAAACAGGTGCCAATAACATTTGTTGAACGTGTAAATGGGTATTCGAAAATGAGCTTTCTGATCATCCTGGAAACGTTAATAACCGTGAATAAGTATGGTTTTAAGCGTATATTCGTACGCCGATAATCTACATTATGTAAAGTAGAAAAGATCTAGTTGGAGGCTAACTCCTCGATCGGCAAACAACTGCACACTAGATTTCTATCCCCATAAACGCCATCAATTCGTCCTACGGTTGGTAAATACTTTCCGCTTCTACCAATTCCAACATCTTCACCAGTTGGAAATGCAGCAACTTTTCTTGAGTACTTTCGATCCCAATCCTCACTTACCAGATCACCCATTGTGTGTGGTGAATGGCGAAGCGGTGAGTCTTCAACAGTTATTTTGCCCGCTTCAACATCAGATATTTCACTGCGGATACTCTCCATTGCAGCTAAAAATCTATCTAACTCCCTTATATCTTCAGATTCAGTTGGTTCAATCATCATGGTTCCGGCTACTGGAAAACTCACTGTTGGCGCATGGAAACCATGATCCATTAATCTTTTTGCAATATCGTCAACAGTTACGCCAGTATTTTTGGTTATTTCGCGAATATCGATAATACATTCATGCGCAATATGCCCATTTTGACCACGGTATAGAACCGGAAATAATGGATCTATCTTTTTAGCTAAGTAATTTGCTGAAAGTATTGCAACTTCAGTTGCTTTAGTTAAGCCAGAGCCACCCATCATGCGGATATACATCCATGAGATTGGCAAAATCGAAGCTGAACCAAAAGGTGAACTAGAAACTGGCCCAGGCCCAGTCGCCGGACCGGCTGCAGGATTTGCCGGATGATTTGGCAAAAATGGCGCAAGATGTGAACGTGCAATTACTGGACCAACTCCTGGTCCCCCACCACCATGTGGAATACAAAATGTTTTATGTAGGTTCAAATGTGAAACATCAGCCCCAAATTTTCCGGGCTTAGCAACTCCAACCAAGGCATTTAAATTTGCGCCATCAACATAAACCTGACCACCAGCTTCATGAATTAATTCGCAAATCTCAGAGATTGCTGATTCAAATACTCCATGAGTTGACGGATAGGTAACCATTAATGCTGCAAGATTAGATCTGTATTCGGATATTTTTGCTTTTAGATCAGAAAGACTCACATTTCCATCCTCATCACAGGCAATTACAATAACTTTCATTCCTGCCATAACTGCACTTGCTGCGTTTGTGCCATGCGCACTAGACGGAATTAAGCAAATATCTCTCGCACTCTCACCTTTGCTATCTAAGTAGTTTCTAATAGCTAATAAACCAGCAAACTCACCCTGTGATCCGGCATTTGGTTGTAGCGATACGGCGTCGTAACCAGTTACTGTGGTTAGCCAATTACTTAACAGCTTGATTAATTGCGTATAGCCAGCGGATTGATCAACAGGTGCAAATGGATGTATCGAGTTAAATTCTGGCCAAGTTACTGGAATCATCTCCGATGTGGCATTTAATTTCATCGTGCATGAACCAAGTGGAATCATTGTTCGATCCAGTGCTAAGTCGCGATCAGATAATGATCTTATATATCTGAGCATGGAAGTTTCAGAATGGTAGGTGTTAAAAAGTGGATGAGTTAAGTAGCTACTCCCCCTGGCAATGGTTGAACTGCCTGAGTCGTATTTAACAGATTTCAATCCTAAAATTTTTAGGATTACTGCAAACTCTTCTGCAGTGGTAGTTTCATCAAAACTTACGGAAATCTCATCCTTTGAAATTAATCTAAAATTGAAACCGTTTTCAACTGCTTTTTTCGAAAACTCTTCTGCCTTAGGTGTTTTCATGAGCACGGTATCAAAAATTTCATACTCACCAACAGCAAAGCCGCCATCTTTAGCAGCTGACCTTAAGTTATATGCAAAGCTTTGAATGCGCTCCGCGATCGCTTTTAAACCCTCTGGTCCATGCCACATTGCATAGAAAGCTGAGATTACTGCAAGTAGTACCTGGGCGGTACAGATATTTGAGGTTGCTTTATCTCTTCTAATATGTTGTTCTCGAGTTTGTAATGCTAATCTGAAAGCTAAATTACCGTGCGAATCCACTGATTGGCCAACTAAACGTCCAGGCAATGATCTTTCTAAACCATTTCTAACTGCCATAAACCCAGCATGTGGTCCGCCAAAACCGACTGGAACACCAAATCTTTGTGCTGAACCTACTGCGATATCTGCGCCGTACTCCCCTGGTGATTTAAAGAGTGTTAGGGCCAGTAGATCACAATCAACTATTGCAAGGGCACCCGATTGTTGAATATTTCTCACAATATTGGCTAGATCTTTCACTCTTCCAGTTGATTCCGGATAAGCAATAACAGCAGCAAATATTTCAGATTCAAATTTAGCTTCAGCAAAATCACTATCAATAACCTTTATTTTTAATGGTTTAGCTCGAGTTTTAATAACATCTTTAACATGAGGATGTAAGTTTTTATCGATTACAAATGCTGCATCATCACTTCCTTGCCAAACTCGTCTTGCTAATGTCATTGCTTCAGCTGCAGCAGTTGCTTCGTCGAGCATAGAAGCATTTGAGATTGGTAAACCAGTAAGGTCAGCAACCGCAGTTTGAAATGCAAATATTGCTTCTAATCTTCCTTGACTTATCTCTGGTTGGTAAGGAGTGTATGCGGTATACCAGCCCGGATTTTCTAACACATTTCGCAAAATTACTGCTGGCGTTATTGTCCCGTAGTAACCAGAACCGATTAATGATTTCATTACCCGATTCTTAAGAGCGATCTCTTTAATCTCAGCAAGTGCTGCAACCTCAGAAATACCAGTTGGAATACTTTTTTCAATCTCACCTTTGATATGGATATTTTGTGGCACAACGGAAGAAATAAATGAATCTAAATCCTTAAATCCCAACTCAAGTAACATTGTTTGTACTTGATAGTGATTGGGACCAATATGGCGATCGACAAAATCAGATCTGTATGACATGCCTCCCCCAATCAAACTATACGAGGGAAGAATTGTATTGCTTAAGCGCCTTTAAGCTTTCTGCGTTGGGCCAATTCATCGTTACTTTCACCACTAACCACAAGACTGCCATCGATAAGGTTCTCTCCTTGCAGCGTTGAAAGTGATCCTTCAACCTCACTCCAAACCTTGCCAATTGCGATTCCAAATACACCTTGGCCACCTTGAAGTAGATCAACAATCTCATCTGGGCTGGTGCATTCATAGATTGATGCGCCATCACTCATTAAAGTTATGCTTTCTAGATCTGAAACACCGCGAACGCGAAGATGTTCAACCGCAGTTCTAATATTTTGCAATGAAACACCAGTATCTAAGAGACGTTTAACAATTTTTAATACCAAAATATCGCGGAAACTATAAAGCCTCTGTGAACCAGAACCTGCAGCTCCTCTAACACCTGGTTCAACTAAACCGGTGCGAGCCCAATAATCTAATTGGCGATATGAAATGCCAGCCGCAACACATGCGGTTGCTCCGCGGTAACCGATATCTGATGAGGTGTTCATGGGGACTCAATTCTATGGGGAAGGCTTAATTGTAGAATATGCCGCTTGGTGAGCCTATGAGCGACACGAAATACTTTAACCCAAGGTTGAGGGTTGGACTTATCCTAGAAAATCTTCTGGATTTATCTGGTCTAAAAACTCCTTGAATCGTTCAACTTCGTCTTCGGCCTGATCCGGGATCTCAATCCCAGCCTCTGCCAGTAAATCCTCACTCGCCAAGATGGGAGCACCAATTCTTAGGGCAAGTGCAATTGCATCACTTGGCCGGGCCGATATAGCTGGTCCTTCTTCGAAGTTTAATTGGGCATAAAAGACGCCATCCTTTAATTCAGTCAGGTACACATTGTCTAATTTGGCGCCTAATTGCATCAGCACATCTTTAAATAGGTCATGAGTTAATGGCCGAGGCGGTGAAACCTCTTGTTGAGCAAAGGCGATAGCTGTGGCTTCAACTGCTCCTAGCCAAATTGGCAGATACCTAACTCCATCTAATTCTTTTAATAAAACAATTGGCTGATTGGAAGGCATTTCAACCCGAACACCCATCACCTCAACCGGGTGGTAATTTTTCATTAAAAATTACTTAGCGCGGTGCAAACCGGCGCGAACAAGTGAAGCAT
>Ga0209500_10003651_pt1 | contig 10395 bp, 8 predicted proteins | sample S_140212_EF_Meta_FD_187323 | JGI IMG/M metagenome (GOLD analysis project Ga0209500, IMG submission 187323) | Freshwater microbial communities from Lake Simoncouche, Canada to study carbon cycling - S_140212_EF_MetaG (SPAdes) (version 2) | ecosystem: Environmental > Aquatic > Freshwater > Lake ...
CACTTTGGACGGCAACAAAATTGAGGCACGCCCAGCCTTTGGACTTACCAATGCTTATGACGTTGCCAGCGCAGGGCATGTTCGTCTGGCATTTGAGTCGAGCTTTGTTCATTCACTTGCAGTACTTCTGCAGTTTGCTGCATGGTGCGTTGTTGCTTTTTTTGCTCTTGTACGTCCGCGCCGTCGTTCTCGCAAGAATTCCTCGGTGTCGGTGGCCGCTGATGCTCCGGTTATGAGATTCGTCAGCGAGGAATCGTTGTGAAGTTGTTACGCCGAGTAGCTGCCTTTGTACTTCTCTGTGCAGTCAGTGCAGTTGTTGTCATTGTGGATCGTCATTCAGGAGAACAATCGTTGGGCGCGTCGTCAGCGATCGTTGACTTTGCTGGTTTCCCACAAGCATCAGACGGAACTCGTATCAGTACATCCTGGTTCTGTCCTGGGGCAGCTGCGGGTGATGGAATCAGCAGTGCTTCAGTGGTGATAGTCAACCCAAGTGACGCCGACATCACCGCTGCAGTGAATTTCCTGAGTGATGCACCTGCCGATGTAGAGACAATAACTGTGGCTGCGCGATCTCGAAAAGAAGTCGATGTCCTTCGCGGACGAACTGTAGGAGTTGTTGTCCCTGTCGTTGAAATAATTGGGTCCTTTGGTTCAGTAGAACAAGAACTCATTTATGCCGCAGGTGATGTGACGTCACAGTGTGTCTCACAAACTTCGAGCACTTGGTATTTCGCTGATGGATTCACTGCAGAAGGATCGACGCAACGGTTGGTGCTGACAAATCCATTTCCTGAGAGCGCTGTAGTGAATGTCTCGTACACGACTACAAATGGTCGCAGAACCCCTGCCTCATTGCAGGGAATAATTCTTGATGCGCGGTCATCTCGCAGTATCTCTTTGGCTGATGCTGGTGCACAGAACGAAGCACGAATAGCAGTTGAGGTGGTTGCATCGACTGGTCAAATAATTGCATCACGTATTCAGCATTATTTGGGTGCAGGAAGACTCGGTTACTCCACCACTGTGGGCACTCCTATGGCGTTACGCGATTGGTGGTTTACGTCTGGTCGTACAGGCGCAATGGTGTCTGAGTTGTTAATGGTGTTCAACCCGTCAGATTCTCCTGCGCAAGTCAATGTTTCGTTCTTCGGGCCAGGAATCACCAACGGGCTCGGGATTGACGAAACCTCCAAAGCTGCAGCGCCATCGACTGCGATTGATATTCCGGCTGGTGGAGTAGTTGCAATCAATACAGATGTCATTGCAGATTTGCCTAAGGGTGACCATGCGATGGTGGTGTCGGTTGTGAACGATGTTCCGGTAGTTGTGGAACATGTGCTGAGTCAAAGTGTCGGGGGAAGTTCTTTTACGGCCATCACAAATGGAATTCCTGGCGGTCTTGTGTCTCAGAAATGGCGCATTCCGAGTGGACTGTTGAATGGCGCACGAAACGCACTGTCAGTTGTGAACACAACTGGAATTGACGGAAGTTTTACGGTGTCAGCAAGTGGTCCTGGAGGCGAGGTTGAGTTGCCTCTGCTAGTTGATGTCGCACTTGGTGCAGCATCGGTGATCAGTATTGACGTGCCGGCAGATGTAAAAGATGGTGAAGTAACTATTACGGCAACAGTCCCTGTAGTTGTGCAACGACGCACTACCCGCGGTCATGGACTTGTTGGTTTCGGAATAGTGGGAGCACTTCCCATAAGGTCTCGGTAATGATTCGGGTACTTACGGTCGCAGGTGCAATGGTTGTTGCTCTTGTAGTGTCATGGTTTCTGCGACGTCGCCAGATCGATGCACCGACACAAGGCGGTTTCGAATTGCCAGTGCAGCTTGATCGCAATGATTTCCCATCACCGGACGCGCCGTGGTTGGTTGTTGTGTTTACATCAGCAACATGCAGTGCCTGTAACGATGTCGCAACAAAGGCAGACGTTCTATCGTCTCATGATGTCGTAGTGGTGCGAGTGGATTACACCACCGACCCACAGATGCATGCTCGGTACAAGATCGAAGCTGTTCCCACATTGGTGGTTGCCGATGCATCGGGAGTAGTGAAAGCCGGATTCTTGGGGCCTGTCAAGGCGCAAGATTTGTGGGCAGCAGTAGCTGAATGTCGTGAACCAGGCAGTTCGCCCGGCTCATGCCAGAATCACGGCAATTAAGCCTGTACGTCGCTTGGTGCAGGTGCATCGAGACCTTGTTGCACCAGACGACCAACGGTTGGTCCGTCAATAGTCTCTTCAATAAGAAGAGCTTCAGCGACTAGTTCAAGTCCACGGCGATGACGCATCAACACTTCGTGCGCACGTGTTTCTTGTTCGAGCAAGATGCGTGCAATTTCGTTGTCGACCAGTTGAGCTGTTGAGTCGCTGTATTCGCGTCCACTAGTCATGAGGTCTTCACCCAGGAAGACTTGTTGATTTCCAGTCCATGCCATTGGGCCGACCTTGTCTGACATGCCCCATTCGCGCACCATGCGGCGCGCAATTCCGGTTGCTTGTTCAAGGTCGTTTGCAGCACCGCTATTGAGATGGCCAAAAATGATCTTCTCAGCAACGCGTCCACCCATTGCTTTGCAGATCAGGTCTTCAAAGAACTCGCGAGAGTAGGTATGACGTTCTTCTGGCAAAGTCCATGTGACACCAAGTGCCATTCCGCGAGGAAGGATGGTGACTTTATGCAATGGATCAGAATGGGGAAGCACTACTGCCAATACTGCGTGTCCACCTTCGTGGTACGCAGTGGCTCGCTTCTCTTCAGGGTTTAATACCAGTGATTCACGGCGTGCGCCCATAACAACACGGTCACGTGCATTTTCGAAGTCGATGCGTTCAATAGCAAGTGACTCGCGACGCACGGCAAAGAGAGCTGCCTCATTCACAAGGTTTGCAAGATCAGCGCCGCTCATACCGGGAGTAGCACGGGCCATTGTCTCGAGGTCGACGTCTGTACCCATGCGCTTGTCGCGTGAGTGCACCTTCAAGATTGCAAGACGCTCTTCAAATTCAGGAAGAGGAACAATGATCTGTCGGTCGAAACGTCCTGGACGAAGAAGTGCGGTGTCAAGAACATCAGGGCGGTTTGTTGCTGCAAGAATCACAATTCCTTCGGTGGCTTCAAAGCCGTCCATCTCAGACAGCAGTTGGTTCAGTGTTTGTTCGCGTTCATCGTGACCGCCACCAAGTCCTGCTCCACGCTTACGTCCAATGGAATCGATTTCGTCAATAAAGATAATTGCTTTACCCAGTTTCTTTGCTTGTGCAAAGAGGTCACGTACGCGACTTGCGCCAACGCCGACAAACATCTCCATAAAGTCTGAACCCGTGACGGAAAGGAATCCGACTCCGGCTTCACCAGCAACGGCGCGGGCAAAGAGTGTCTTTCCGGTTCCTGGAGGACCAACAAGCAAGATGCCTTTCGGAACACGTGCTCCGATTTCTTTGAATCGTTCTGGTTTACGCAAGAAGTCAACAACTTCCTTAATTTCAAGTTTCACACCGTCGTATCCAGCGATGTCAGAAAAAGTAGTTGAAGGCTTATCTGCTTGGTAAGCCTTGGCCTTGCTCTTGCCAACAGACATGATGCTGCCGGCTTGCCCCATGGCGCGACGTTGCATCCACATGAAAAACGCAATGACAAAGACGAAGGGAAGAACAATAGGCAACAGGCTGGAAAGCCAGGTGGCTTGAGGAGTCTTAAATGAGTAGTCAACTCCCATTTGCTTTAACAGTTGTTCGTCGGCATCACTGAGGTTCACGGATCCGGTGGTGGTGAACTTTGTGCCCGACTGAAGGGTGCCCGAAATAATGTTTGAGGAGTTATTGATGGTTACTTGCTTGACGTCGCCGTTTTTCACTTGTACGAGGAACTCTGTGTAGGTGAGCTTGTCGCCAGTAGGGGTAGCAAACAGTTGGCTACCGAAAGCGAGGACAACTACCGCTGCCACAATGGCCCAGATGGCCCATTTAGGCATGGGGGGCTTGCCGTCCGCACCAGGCTTGACGTTGCGCAGGCCCTTCATTGGGTTGCGACCTTGTGGGTTGCGTGATGGTGGAGGGGGCGGTGGGATATCGCTCATTTGTTCATGCTACGGGTGCCGTGTGCCCGTGTACGAGCGGCATCGCCGAATTTGTGGCACACGGTGACTACCGTTTCTGTAATGGCTAGGCAATGCACCCGACAAGGCTGTGTGCATTCAGCCACAGTCACGCTGACGTATCAGTATGCGAGATCTCAGGTCTGGCTTGATGATCTGAGCCCCGAGCGCGATCCACATTCCTATGACTTATGTGACCAGCATGCGAATCGACTGACAGCTCCCTCTGGATGGCACCTGGAAGATCGCCGTCAGCGCGTTCATGTGTACAGCCCTGGCCGTCTCGCCGGGTAATCAACTTGGATCAGACGGCATCGCGTCAATCACGAGCAAGCCAGGTACTGCTGTTCTGGCTGGCAGCGTTTGTACTTGCAAACTTTGCTTCACTACTCGTCTTGGTGTTGACGGGTAACGGTGGTTCTTCTAGTACTGACATGACCACACTTGATGTGGCTCTTAGTGCAACCGCAATGTGGATTGTTTACCTTTTTGTTACAACACAATTTCTGCAAGTGACATGGAAAAATTTTCGCTCGACAATTGGCGCGACCTTTCTTCGCCGTGATGTCGTTGTTGGAATTCCACTGGGAATTGCCAGTCAACTTATTTTGGTGAATGTAGTGAACTGGCCTTTGGCGCGATTGTTTCCGGATGCTTTCTCATTTGAAGAGGTGTCAAAGCGGGCGTCTGATCTCGTTGACGTCGCACACGGGGGTTGGATCGTGCTGCTTGGTCTTGTTGTCATTGTTGGGGCCCCCATCGTGGAAGAAATCGTGTATCGCGGTGTAGTTCAGCCCGGTCTGGTCGCTTCATGGGGGCGCACAGCAGGAATAGTGGCCACTGCGGCATTGTTTGCGGCGATTCATCTGCAGCCGATTGAATTTCCCGGATTATTTGCCTTCGCATTGGTGTTGGGGTGGGCACGCCACTCAACTGGCACAATAGGGATGTCCATCGTCACCCATATGGCCTTCAACGCAACTGGGCTTGCGCTTGTAGCGCTTCTGTAGAGAATTATGAATACTGAAATCAACGCCTCCGACATTCAGCAGGAAAAAGAAGGGCCTTCCGTTCGTTCACAGGAATGGACCGCCACGCTGAAATCAATGAGCACTACTGCAGTGTTGCTCGGTGCGACACTGATGGTGTTGTCAGTTCTTCATCCTGATTTGATTTTGCGCAACAACACACCAACAGGTGGCGACATGGGCGCACACGTATGGGGCCCTGCGTACTTGCGCGATGTGCTGTTGCCTCATTGGCGACTAACTGGTTGGAGCATGGACTGGTATGCCGGGTTGCCGGTGTATCGCTTTTATATGGTGGTGCCAGCACTAGCCATCGTGGCGTTAGACGTTTTGTTGCCATATGGAATTGCATTCAAAATCATTGTCGTGGCTGGCCTTGTTGCCTTTCCTGTTTGTGTGTACATCATGGGCCGTGTCAGCAAACTGCTGTACCCACTGCCTGAATTGATGGTTGTTGGCGCAACGATGTTCCTCTTCGATGAGAGCTTCACTATCTACGGCGGCAATATTGCCTCCACGATGGCAGGGGAGTTCTCGCATTCAATTGCTTTAGCTTTTGCCATTTTAGGTCTCGGCTTTTTTGCGCGTGGTCTTGACGATGGTAAGTACCGCGGTTGGGCAGCTTTGTTTATTGCATTGTCTGCACTCAGTCACGGCATTGTGTTGTTGTTCGTTTTCGGTGGTGCAGTGTTGATGTTGCTCATGCGCCTTGACCGACAGAGATTGAAGTTCGGCATCACAACCTTGGGTTGCGCTGTATGTCTCTCAGCATTCTGGGTGATCCCGTTCCTCGGCGGACACGCATTCATGACCGACATGAAATATGGGTCAGAGCCAGGTGGCGGATCTTTCAAGACCATGTGGGCCATGTACTTTCCTCTGAATACAACATTGGACATCATGTTGATGACGCTTGCAGTAATCGGTTTTGTTGGTTCTATCTACCGACGGCGATTCCTTGGCATTTGGATGGGCGTGTACATCGTCGTGTTGATGATTGGTGTCAAAGTTGCACAAGGTGGTTTGCCGGTAATTGGTCTCTTGTGGAACCCACGAATCTTGCCGTTCCTGTATCTGTTGCGTTATATGTTGGCTGCAATCGGTGCATATGAAGCCGGTCTCTTTATTCGTCGCACTATTGCTGTGCAGCGCAATCCGTTACAGATGCCGTCGGCGCACACTACGAATACGTCAACATCACTGTTATGGCTTGTAGCTACGTTCTGTCTTGTTGTGCTCGGTGTGCGTTACCAAAGTCTTCCATTTGCGAAAATGAAGTCGAATGCGACGAGCACTTCGTATGGTTGGGGCCCCGTGTCGTTTCCTGCTCAACGGGCTTTCTCAGACGGGTGGTCTCGTTGGAACTTCGAGGGCTACGAAGGTAAAACAACGTTCAGTGAATACAACGGCGTTGTTCAGGCAATGAAGAAGCTTGGAGAAGACCCTGCGCATGGTTGCGGTCATGCGTTATGGGAAAACAGCGGCGACCTCAATAAGTACGGAACCACGATGGCGCTGATGTTGTTGCCCTATTGGACCAATGGATGCATCGGTTCAATGGAAGGGCTGTTCTTTGAAGCAGCTGGTTCTACTCCGTATCACTTCATTTCAGCAGCAGCTTTGTCGAAACAGAGCAGTAATCCGGTTCGTGAATTGCGATATGACAACAATGACGCTGTCAAAGGTGTTGCCTACATGCGCATGATGGGCATTCGTTATTACATGGGTTACACAGCGGAAGCTATTGCTAAGGCTGACGAGCAAGTTGAACTAACAAAAGTCGGAACATCGGGTCCGTGGCATCTGTACGAACTAGCTGACACAGCAATTGTTGAGCCATTGTCGGTACAGCCAGTTGTGGTGAATGAACGAACCGGCGACAAGCGCGAGCGTTGGTTGGAAATTGGTTCGTCGTATTTCCAACACATGAATGAATGGGCAGCTTTGCCAGTGGATCATGGCCCTGATGAATGGCAGCGTATTGATGTTGTTGCTGATGCATCACGCAGTGTCGGTGCACCAGGTGAATCTGGCCGCCAGGTTGACATCGTGACACCGACTAAAGATTCGAAGATTTTGTCCGTGTCTCTTGATCCCGTTGTCGTATCAAATGTGAAAATCAAAGAAGAGTCCGTGTCCTTCTCGGTTGATCGTGTGGGTGTTCCTGTTCTTGTAAAAGTCAGTTACTTTCCCAACTGGCAAGTAAAGGGTGCATCACGCGTGTATCGCGCAGCACCAAACATGATGGTCATAGTGCCCACAGAAAAGAATGTGACTCTGTCGTACGAGCCATCTCAACTAGATCGTTCGTCCTACGCCGTCACCTTGTTTGGAATCGTTATCGCAGTGTTCCTCTTCCGTCGAAGGTTTCGTTATGGAGTGGCTATGCCGGCCCGTAAAGACAGCGGAATTGAGCCTGAATCTAATGGCGAACTTTCCACCGATAGCCTCTCAGGTTGATGAAAACAGACCCTTCAATCCTTGACCGCATCGTCAAGGCGTACGACATTCGTGGAACCACACCGAATGAAATGAACGATGAAGTGGCGTTTGCACTCGGAGTCGCTTTTGCTGATTTTGTCAACGCGCCTTTGGTAATTGTTGCGCGCGACATGCGTGTCACGGGGGAGTCTCTTGCGGCGTCGTTTGCTAGTGGGGTCACTTCACGAGGCATTAACGTGCTTGATCTTGGGTTAGCAAGCACGGACCTTGTGTATTTTGCAGCAGGCAAGCTTGATGCCCCCGGAGCCATGTTTACTGCTTCGCATAACCCTGCTGAATACAACGGAATCAAGTTCTGTTTGTCTGGTGCGCGCCCTGTCGGCATCGATACTGGTCTTGCAACAATTCGTGATGCTGCTAAATCTGTGCTTACAGGTTCTGGTCCAGGTGCGGTAGCAGTTCGCGGAACAGTGTCAACTCGCAACATGCTTGACGAGTTTGCCGATCATGTTGTTTCGTTTATTGATGTCAATGCGCTCGTGCCGATGAAAGTCGTTGCTGATACTGCCAATGGCATGGGTGGTCTCATTGTTCCTGTTGTTTTCGAACGTCTACCCATGATGCAGCTTGAAGTGATGTACCCAGAACTTGATGGCAGTTTCCCCAATCATCCAGCTGATCCCATCCAGCCAGCCAACCAAAGAGATCTCCAAGCACGCGTTACTAGCGGCGGTTTTGATATCGGCCTTGCTTTCGACGGTGATGCAGACAGAGTGTTCGTAGTGGATGAAAAGGGCAGAGGTTTATCTGGCTCTACCACTACTGCAATTCTTGCGGCTGCTGTCTTGCGCAATAACCCAGGCGCCACTGTGTTACATAACCTCATTTGCTCGCGCTCTGTCCCGGAAGTAATTCGCGAAAGCGGTGGAGTACCTGTACGTACCCAAGTAGGTCATTCCAACATCAAACAAGTGATGGCAGAAACGGGAGCTGTGTTTGGTGGCGAGCACTCGGCGCACTATTACTTCTTAGATAACTACCGTGCAGACTCCGGCATTATTGCCACCATGTTTATGTTGCAAGAATTGTCACGGGCCCAAATGCCATTGTCGCAATTACGGCAACCGTTTGAGCGGTATGAGGCGAGTGGTGAAATCAATACCAGTGTCTCTGATGCACAGGTCGTGATGGCTGCAGTGGCTGACGCATACAAAGCCCATTCACAAGATTGGGTTGATGGTCTCACAGTTGATTGTGGTGATTGGTGGTTCAACCTTCGTCCATCAAATACCGAGCCTCTGCTTCGCCTTAACCTAGAGGCCACAACGCGGGCCGAATGCGACGATCATGTGGTCGAAGTGCTTTCGCTTGTGACATCTGTCTGACAATGAAAGAATGACTCCATGACTATTGACCGCACCCTTCTTGACATCCTCGCTTGCCCAGAAGACAAGGGGCCATTGTTTTACATCGAGTCTGAAAACATTCTGTTTAATCCACGCCTCAAGCGTTCGTATGCAGTTGTTGACAGCATCCCGGTCATGTTGATTGAAGAATCCACACAGGTGACAGATTCCGAGCATGCACGACTGGAGTCGCGTATTGCTGCTGAGGGCATAAAGCCCACCTTTACTCGCTGATTTAGATACACTAAATCCGTAATCGGGCTGATCAGAGCGGTGCCAGTTGGCCCCAGCCTCGATTCATTATGTAACTCATTTAAGGAGCCACTATGTCCTCTCTCGCCGATCGTCGCGATTATCGCGTCGCAGACCTCAGCCTTGCGCCATTTGGTCGCAAGGAAATCCATCTTGCTGAACACGAAATGCCAGGCCTTCGTTGGATGCGCAAGCAGTACGGCCCATCAAAGCCATTGAAGGGTGCACGTATCTCAGGTTCATTGCACATGACCATTCAGACAGCGGTTCTCATTGAGACACTTGTAGAGCTTGGTGCAGAAGTGCGTTGGGCAAGTTGCAATATTTTCTCCACACAAGACCATGCAGCTGCAGCAGTCGCAGTTGGCCCTAACGGAACTGAAAAAGATCCACAAGGTGTTCCAGTATTCGCATGGAAGGGTGAGACCCTCGAGGAATATTGGTGGTGCACCGAGCAGATGATGACATGGCCAGATGGCAATTTGCCAAACATGATTCTTGACGATGGTGGCGACGCAACACTTCTTATTCATAAGGGTGTCGAGTATGAAAAAGCTGGCGCAGTGCCAGACCCAACATCAGCATCAAACCCTGAACTCGCATTGATTCTTGGTCTCTTGCAGCGCACATTGAAGACCGAACCTCAAAAGTGGACTCAGATGGCAGCATCAATTAAGGGTGTTACCGAAGAAACCACAACAGGCGTGAAGCGCTTGTACAAGATGTTTGACAAGAAGGAACTTCTGTTCCCTGCAATCAACGTGAACGACAGCGTGACAAAGAGCAAGTTCGACAACCTCTACGGTTGCCGCCACTCACTCATCGACGCAATCAACCGCGCAACTGACGTCATGATTGCCGGAAAGCTTGCAGTTGTATGTGGCTACGGCGATGTTGGTAAGGGTTGTGCACAGAGCCTTCGTGGCCAAGGTGCTCGCGTCATCGTGACTGAAATTGACCCCATCAACGCCTTGCAGGCAGCGATGGAAGGCTATGAAGTCAACACCACCGAATCAGCTTTGGCTGAAGCAGATATTTTTGTGACCGCAACAGGTAACGAAGCAATCATCACTGCAGAGCACATGTCCAAGATGAAGCACAACGCAATCGTGTGCAACATTGGCCACTTCGACAATGAGATCGACATGGCTGGTCTTGCTCG
>Ga0209500_10003654_pt1 | contig 10389 bp, 5 predicted proteins | sample S_140212_EF_Meta_FD_187323 | JGI IMG/M metagenome (GOLD analysis project Ga0209500, IMG submission 187323) | Freshwater microbial communities from Lake Simoncouche, Canada to study carbon cycling - S_140212_EF_MetaG (SPAdes) (version 2) | ecosystem: Environmental > Aquatic > Freshwater > Lake ...
CTGTCCACCGGACGTCCACCACTACATCGCGCCCCACCTTCAAATCACTCCGTATCCACTCGGCAAATCGCTTCTCAAAGAAGTCCCGGCCGGCCTCTTCTGCCTTGGCGCGGACGGCGGGATTGCTGACGGCCTCAAGAAGTTTGGGGCGCAATTGCCGCACCAATTGGTCGCGGTTGTCCATGCCAAGCCAACTGCGCGCATACAGGAGACCGGTGTTTCGCTCGGTGAACTCCATTGATTCCGGCACGATGGCCAGCATTTCGCCATCGACGCGCGGCCGGGGCGCAAGCACAACAATCCGCGCTGGCTCCCCTTCTTTGCCAGCGATAAAGATGACATCCTGATCAGTCATCCGATCCACCGGTACAACAAACTGCGCTCGGCAATTCTTTGCTTCGATGCGACTGTAAGTGTCACCAAACATGGTGTCACTCACCAGGTCAACCGATACATCTGCCAGATGCGTGAAGACCACAATCTTTGGTGTTGCATCGTCGCCGCGCAATACCACCAGTGGCGCATTCTTGACGCTTGGCTTCAATACGTCGGCGATTTCTTTGAGTGAGGCGCGCGCTTCACGGATCGTGTCAACCACCGCGTCTCCGCCCGCGCTTACTACTTTCGCCGGGGTGCATTGCCGCAGCAGGTCAGTGACAAACCAGACGATGGCGACTGCAGCCACCAGCGTCAACACCCAGGAAGCGAATCGAAATCGAGAGCCACTCACTGCCGTGGATCCACTGGCGCTGTCCTGCGGAGCGCGATCGGTCACGATGCGGGCTTGTCCTTGCCCGTACCCTTGGACTTGTCAACAGGCGGAGCTTGCAAGATGCGATCCATAATCGCCTGCATCTCCACGCGGTCGGCGGTGGTGAATCGCTCTTGTGACATGTAGCTGGCCGCGGCAGACATGAGCTCCGTGACTTTGCTCTGCATCTCGCGCAACTTCAGGACGTCCGCGGTAGTTGCATCTGGATTGCCCTTGACCTTCTCCATCAGCACGGACACTTCGTCTTGCTTGGCCTTTGCAGCCCGGCACTTCGATTCAAACTCCGCGTACTTACCGCCACGCGGGGCTTGCTTCTTGGGTGCGTCATCTTGAACCAGCAGCGTGGATGCGGTGGCAACAGGCGCAACAAGGGCAAGTACCAAGCCAAGTGCAGCGAATTGGGTGGATTTGACGGATTTCATGTCCGACAGGGTACCCAAATCCGTATCTCACACCAAGGGCAGCCGCTACCCTTTGCACCGCAGGCATGCGCCGGCATGAACAGCCGTGCCTGTCCATGATGTCCATGATGTTCACGGTCTTCGGCGCTTGAGCCCGGACCGATCAAAGCCCCTTAACAGAGAAGCCCCGATGGCCCGAACGCAACACCACGCACGACGCCACGCTGGATTTACCGTCACCGAACTGATCGTGGTGGTCTCCATCATCGCGCTCATTATTGCACTGCTCGTGCCCAGTATTGCCAAAGTGCGCGCCTCGACACGCACCTTGCGGTGCCTGACCAATCAACGGCAGATCACTCAGGCTGCCTACGCGTATGCCACCGCCAACGCGGGGCGATGGGCCAGTCCTCGTACGGACGATTACGGACAGACCTACCCAGACGAAACTAGCAATAACTCAAAACACTGCTGGGTGAAGGCGCAGGGTGGAAATGTTGCGGGTGCGTATGAGAAAATATCTGCACTTGAGCAGGGGACCCTGTGGCCCTATATCGGAACGGTTGCCGCGTACGTGTCACCGGAAGAACCAACCAACCCGTACGCACTCCAGAATCCAGGGGCAAACACACGTGTGCGTAGTTACTCGTTCAATGCATGCTTAGGTGTGACTCGTCCCGATGAATTGACCAACTATGACACGCCGTTCATGAACCCAGCCACCGGCGTCAGTGTGCCGCTGAGTATCTACAACACCACCACCATCGCGACCGTCAAGCAGCCATCGCGCATGTTGTCCACACTGGTGGAAGATGACAACGTCGCGTGGAACAATGAAGGCTGGATCATTTCGCCACAACCAAGTACGCGCCTGTGGGTCGATCTGCCGGCGCCGTGGCGACCCGACGCCGTCACCATGACGTACGTGGACGGCTCCACGGAGTCGTACGAGATGACAAACCCGCTGATTCTTGAGTACAACTACACGGCGCCGCATAACACGCCGGGCCCGATTGACGCCTCTGGAACCTGCTGGGACTGGAAATATTTCCGGGATCGCTTGAATCCGGGGGTTCTTCCAGCACTGCCCAATCTTCCGCCTACATAAGCACTATCGGAGTGGGGCAAGTCCCCGTACACTCCTCCGTTCACACGGGGCGTAGCTCAGCTTGGTAGAGCGCCTGCTTTGGGAGCAGGAAGTCGTCGGTTCGAATCCGGCCGCCCCGATTGGTTTGGTTCTGATGGATACTGATTGGTCCTGATTGACGAGTGCCGCTCCGCGCAGCAGCCACCGTCTCCACCAACTTTCAAACAATGCTTCCTCCCGACTATCGGCTCCGAACGATGCTCGAATCGGATTTCGATGCGATCGCGGAAATTTGTGCGCGTGTCTATCCGGCGGAGACGCCGTACACGCACGCTGAGTTGCATGAACACATGACGCGCTTCCCAAAAGGGCAAGTGGTTGCCGAATACGCACCTGCAGGAAGTACGAATCCTGTGGTTGCTGGCGTGCACTTCACGCTGCGGCTGATGTTCAAGGACTTTCACATTGATGATTCGTGGGATGTGCTTACGGCCAACGACACATTCAGTGATGACAATCCAGAAGGGCACACGCTCTACGGCGCTGACATCATGGTGAGCCCTGATCATCAGCATCACGGACTGGCGCACGCGCTCACTGACGCGGCGCGCGCCATTGTCATCGAAGAAGCGCTCTGGCGAATGGTGGGCGGAAGTCGCCTCCCGGGTTACGGCGCAGTCGCTGCCCGCATGAGTGCCGAGGAGTACGTGGCTGCTGTGCGCGCGGGCACCATGATCGACCCCGTACTGACTGCACATCTCAAGGATGGTTGGGCAGTGGTGCGCCCCATCCAGGGCTACCTGCAACACGATCCCGACAGCGCCGGTTGGGCCGCGGTGATCCAGTGGGTCAACCCCGCATGTCCGCCGCCGCCTGAGTTGGAACTGCGCTAATCGGGCTGGATTGGTGGTTATTGCGCCGCCACGAACATCGAATGCGGGCGAAGAGAGATCGCCCCGCGAGCCGTTCCGTGCGACGTTGCTGATGCGGTGTTGGCATCTGCAAGCACGCTCCACTCGCCAGGCGGCAGTGTGAATGGCTGCTCAACAGGGTCGCCATTCAATACAACGATCACTTGGCGCGCGGAGTCTTTCGATGCTGCTCCGTTCAGTGTCCACGCCAACAACGGCGCCGCTTGCAGCTGCGTACAACTGGCGCGAATGTCCGCCGCATTATCCATGCGGAACACCGGGTGGGCCGCGCGGATAGCAATCATGCCGGCAACCCACTCACTGACATCGCGGCACTGCTCCGCTGCCACCCAATCGAATTGATTGATGGCATCGCCTGCTTCGTAGGAGTTGTGATTTCCCTGCTTGGTACGGCAGATCTCACTGCCACCTTCAATGAATGGGACACCTTGACTGACAAGAACAATTCCAATCGCAAGTTTTTGCATGGCTCGGCGCGTTGCGGTATCGGCGTCCGGCGCGGTCTTGGCAATCTTGTCAACAAGCGAGAGGTTGTCATGCGCTGACGCGTAGTTGATGGACTCTGCAGGTGCCTGGGTGAAGTCATCGATCGAACCCAACGCGCCAACCCTGATACCGTTGGCGCTCGGGCTGATGGTGGCGTTGGTGTTGGCGTTGGCGCCCCCGTTGCCACCTGCACGGATGGCAAATCCACCGATCGCGCCGTCTGTATCACCACGGATCGCCGTGCGCAGATTGTCATTAAAAACCCCTAACTGCAAGCCTTTTTGAGCACCTTTGCCAAACCGAATGGGCCCGCCGCCCGTCCACGGTTCGCCATAGAGCGTGGCGTCGGGTCGTAGGCGCTTCACCAGCGCGCACGCCGCACGCGCGGTCTCTGGAGTGTGTGTTCCTAAAAGGTCAAATCGAAAGCCATCGACTTTGTATTGCGTTGTCCAGAATGCCAGCGAGTCCAAGATGTACTTGCGCACCATTGGCCGCTCATCTGCAACGCTGTTACCACACCCGGCATCGTTGCTGTAACGACCGTCGGGAGTGGTGCGAAAGAACCAGTACGGAACTGTTCCATCAAACGGACTCGTCGCGCCGCTCGATGACGTGTGGTTGTACGCCACGTCCATGATCACACGCACGCGCGCGGCATGAAGTTGTTCGATCGCCGTTCGGAATTCACGGATGGCCGCCAGTGGATCTGCATGGTCGCTGGCATAGTTGGACTCTGGCACATTGAAGAGCGCGGTCCAGTAGCCCCAGTTGTAAGCGTTGGGTGCAGCTGAAAAATCCTGCACTGGCATCAAGTGAACAGCCGTGATTCCCAGATCTTTCAGGTGATTTATGCCAGTTCCACGACCATCACGCGCCGTACCGCCATGCGCAAGCCCGCGGTATGTACCGCGAATTTCAGGCGGGCAGGTTTGGTCGGCAATAGAGAAGTCGCGAACATGAATCTCGTAAAGCACCTCATCGGTGGCACGCGCCATGACTGGTACCGGAGTGGAATCCCAGTTCGCTGGTTTGAGTCGATCCAAATCAACAATGACCGAGCGTGTGGAATCCGCCGTGGCAGCAAAAGCGTGAATATCTGGAACGATGGGGGAGTCGCCGTAATGCGTAAATCGATACGAATATCCCTTGCCGTGCAAATCACCGGTGACGGTTGCCTCCCATACTCCGTGCGCGCCGCGGGTGAGTTGAATGGGTGCGCGCGTCTCCGGCTGCTGTGCTTTGTCATTGATGAGAAGCTCAACTTTCGTTGAGACGGGCGACCACGTGCGGAACACCGTGCGCTCCGGTGTGCAGCGCGCACCAAGCTCGGCGTCTGCTGCAATGAATGCGGGATCTTCAAGAACGCCGCGCGCAAAGACTCGAACAGTGGCTCGTTCTGTGTTGCTCGACTTCGGCGCTGCAGTTGATGGCGTACGTGGGGCGATATCAACAGAAAGACTTGAAATCTCGTCGTCTTTCACCGAGCGAGCCAACTCCACGCGCGTCATTGATCCCTCTGCCCCTGGGACTGTCACTGGCTTGACGGACAACACATTGATGGGCTTTCCACTCGCCCCAGAGGACACCACCAAACGCTTCTGTTGGGCGGCATCAAGGGGAGTGGTGCTTGCAAGCATGATGATGTTGCGAGCATCAAGGAATGCGGCGGTCAACCGGAGTGTTCGATCAATCACTGGCGGTGTGGTGTGCACCACTGCATCGCCTGAACGCAGCCACACTTCAGTCACCCGACGATCATTGAGATCTACAAAGCGATCCGCGGCAATGTCTTTCGCTTCCCACTCGCCCTTACGAACGATGAAGCCGACGCGCGGCGCAGCGACACGTAAAGGCATGATCGCGTACGGACCGTAATCGTCTGCGCCCTTGAATTCGAGCTGTTGGCCAGTTTGATCAACCACCCACGCCCACACGTTCCACCCGTTGTAATTTTGATCGGTCCGTGCGTAATGCACCACCAGTAACTGCTTCGCTCCGAATGTTGCCGGATCAAACGCCCGGGAGTTCGGCGCGGCAGTGGTAGGTGGAGCGGTGGTGACCGGGAGCGCGGCGCAGATTTCCGCAGTGGCACCAATGCTGGCGAAGTGCCCAGCCGAGCACAGAGAGTCCGCTATCAGGGCCACAGCAACGATGACTGTCTGAAACACGTGCATCCCACAGACGATATGCGGACTTTCTTGGAAACCGCACGGTGATTGGACACTATGTTTCAATGAATGTTGCCCCGATTGCCCCTCTATCCGCACCACGCTCTTCGCGCGCCCGCCGCACTCGGGGTGTCCGTCGCTGGAGGTCATGACTGGTCGTTGGTGAGGGGCACCGGCCGAGGCGCGATTGTTGCCTCGGTCATGCTTGCATCGCTCTCGGCTTTCGGGTTTGCCCCGCCCATCGACACCGCGGCGACAACAGCGGCATCGACAGTATCAGGCGCGCCCACCAACGCTACTGATGCAACGTCTCGCGCCGCGGCCGCTCAAGCTCTCATCGCGCAACGCGCTGCAAGTGCGCGCGACTCATGGTGGAGCTGGAAGCCACTCGCTGCACCGGCGCCGCCAGCCGTGCGTGATGAAGCGTGGGTCCGTACTCCCGTTGATCGGTTTGTGCTTGCCCGCCTGGAAGCGGCGGGTGTTTCGCATGCACCGGAAGCTTCGCGCGAAGCGCTCATCCGTCGCGCAACGTTTGACCTCACCGGCTTGCCGCCCACGCCTGAGGAGGTTCGCGCCTTCGTAGCCGACACGCGCGCAAACGCGTGGGAGTTACTCATCGATCGACTCCTTGCAAGCCCCGAGTACGGCGTGAGGTGGGCGCGCCACTGGCTTGACTTGGTGCGCTACGCAGATACCAATGGATTTGAGCGAGACGGTGAAAAGACTTCTGCGTGGAAATACCGTGACTGGGTTGTCGATGCTTTCAATGATGACATGCCGTACGACCGTTTCATCATGGAACAGTTAGCCGGCGACGAATTGCCGGACCGCGACTACTCATCACTCCTTGCCACCGGCTATTACCGACTGGGCATGTGGGACGACGAAGTTCCTGATCTCGCCCAAGCAATCGCCGATGACATGGACGGCATTGTGGATGTCACCGCCCGTACTTTCTTAGGGATTGGGCTTGGTTGCGCACGCTGCCACGACCACAAGGGTGATCCGATTCCACAGGCCGATTACTACCGATTTGCGGCGTTCTTTGCCGGAGTCAAGCCATACAAGTCCAGTCCGTTTAACAGCATTGATGCTGAAAGCGTGCTTCGTCGGGTGCGCACTGACTTTGGTCATGTTGATCCAGAAGTCGAGCGCACGGCGTACGTTGCCAAGCGTGCATCGTTGTTGAATGAAATCACTTCCATTGAACGCGGAGCGGAAGCGGGCGCTGATGCTGCAGGTAGTGCATTTGTTGATCGCGCACCAACCGACGGGCTGGTAGCGCACCTCGCGTTTGAAGATGACAAGTCACGCACCGCCACGAACTCTGCACCTGGTTCAACCATTGCTGCCGCACAGGTTCGCGACGCTGGATTTGGTGCTGCTGGTCGAATCGGCAAGGCGTTCTCATTCGACGCCGGTGATGACCGGGTGGATATTGATCGACCGGTGCAAGACAGTTTCACTACCAGTTTTTGGTTCAAAACCACTGATATTGGCGGTGGAAATGAAAGTGACCGGCGCTGGTTCCTTGGCAAGGGTCTTGTCGACGGGGAAATCCCTGGCATAGTGCATGACTGGGGAATCAGCTTGGTTGGCCACGGATTTGTCAGTGCCGGTACTGGCGATCCGGAAACATTTGTTTCAAGCGGTCCAGGACACAATGACGGTCAGTGGCACCATGTTGCCTTCACGCGCAATCGAACCACTGGACGCATTGCACTGTGGGTTGATGGCGTCATGGAAAGCGATGCAGTCGGCAGTACCGCGCGGCTTGACTCACCCAAGACCATCGCCATTGGTTCACTGCACCCAGAACATGCGCATCCGTTCGCTGGCACGATTGATGAGGTGCGATTTTATGACCGCGTCCTGACTGAAGAAGAGATCAGAGCCATTGCAACGGGTCTTGCACACGAAGCAGACGCCGCGCGCACACTTGCCGGGCGCCCCGCCGACGAGTTAGCCCGGTGGCATGAAATGCGCGGCCAGCTCACCACCCTGCGCCCGCCGCCGTGGGAGGGCGAGACGGTGCTCACCGTGCGCGAGGATCCAATGCCGCATGAAGTTCATGTGATGACCCGCGGCAACCCACATGCACCAGCGGCCCTGGTGGAGCCCGGAGTACCGCTGATTGCAGCCCGATTTGAGCCAATCGCCCCCATAGCGCGCCCCTTTGGCGAATCCAGCGGGCGCCGGCTTGCCCTTGCAACATGGATCGCCGACGATCGAAACGCCCTGGCATTGCGAACGATTGCCAATCGACTGTGGCAGCACCACTTTGGCGTCGGCCTGTGTCCAACATCAAACGACCTTGGCAAGTTTGGCGAGTCAGTCACTGATCCGGCGCTCCTTGATTGGCTAGCAGCACAAGTGCCCGCCAACGACGGAAGCCTGAAGCAGATGCATCGCATCCTGATGAACAGTGCTGCCTATCGGATGTCGAGCATTGCCACTGCCGACGCGCTGGCGAACGACGCGCCGAACGATCTGCTCTCGCGCTTTCGAATGCGCAGACTGAGCGCGGAGGAAGTGCGTGATGCCATGCTCGCTTGTAATGGAACCATCAGTTCAGAGCACGGTGGTGCAGGTGTTCGCCCGCCGATGCCGCCAGAAGTGCTGGCTACCAGTAGTCGTCCTGATGAAGTGTGGCCAGTGACAGAGGAAAGCACCTGGACGCGGCGCACGCTCTACATTGAACTGAAGCGCTCGTTGCAACACCCGCTGCTTGCCGTGTTTGATCAAGCCGATGTTGATGGTGCATGCCCGGTACGGTTCAACACCGTGCAACCAACCCAAGCCCTCAGTATGTTCAACGGGGCTTTGACCAATTCATTGGCCATGGACCTTGCGCGCCGCGTCATGCGAGAACGCCCAGAATCACTGCGTTTGCAGCTGTCGTGGGCGCGCGAACTCACCGCCGGCCGTATGCCATCCGTGCAGGATCTTGATGAGTCGGAGGCATTCATCGCCGAACTCCGTGAACGGGACGGCCTCACTATTGAGCAAGCCATGCAGGCCTATTGCCTGGTTCTCTACAACCTGAACGACTTCCTGACCGTCGACTGATGAAAGGAATGAGTGATGTCTGAAGTACCAGAAACACCACGCAACACGTTCTGTGGAAACACTCGACGAGAGTTTTTCTGGGAGGCGGGCGGAGCGTTCACCAGTGTTGCACTGGCAAGCATGCTGGCGCAAGATGGATTCTTGGCGCGACAGGCGCTCGGGTTCGATGGGCACACTCCTATCCCAGCACCGAATCCGCTCACCCCAAAGGCACCAAAGTTGCCGGGGACTGCCAAGAGTGTGATCTTCTTATTTATGTACGGCGGGCCAAGCCACGTAGACACCTTTGACTACAAGCCCGATCTCTTCAAGTATGACGGGCAAACAATTGCTGTGAAGACCAAGGGGCGTGGTGGAGACAAGAGCGAAGGTCGCGTTGTTGGTCCCAAGTGGAAGTTCAAACAGCGCGGCCAGTGCGGCGCGTGGGTCAGCAGTCTGTTTCCGCATCTTGCAAGCTGTGTTGATGACATTGCGTTTGTGAAGAGCATGTACGCAGACAGCCCCATCCATGGCAGCGCCATGTTGATGATGAACAGCGGTAAGTTGCTCGGTGGCGCGCCCGCGCTCGGCAGTTGGGTGAACTACGGATTGGGCACTGTGAACCAGAATTTGCCTGGATTTGTGGTCATGTTGGACTCCACCGGCGGCCCGATTAGCGGTGCAAAGAATTGGAGTTCGGGCTACATGCCTGCCAGTTTCCAGGGCACCGTACTGCGTGGTGATGGTCCGCCAATTTTGGACCTCGCCAATCCGCCAGCGCGCAGCGATGACCTGCAACGGCGCATGCTTGATCGGCTCAAGATGTGGAACACGCGCCATGAACTTGCTCGACCAGGAAATCCTGATCTTGAGAGCCGGATTCAAAGTTACGAGTTGGCATATCGCATGCAATCCACCGCTCCCGAGTCGGTGGAACTAGCCAATGAAAGCGCTGCTACTAAGGAGCTCTACGGCATTGACGAATCGCGCACGAATGAGTTTGGCAGTAAATGCCTACTGGCGCGGCGGCTTGTTGAGCGCGGCGTTCGTTTCGTTCAGGTGTATTCCGGCGGATCGCACAACGATGCCAACTGGGATGCACATGGTGACCTCAAGAAGAACCATGACTATCACGCCGGTCGCACCGACAAGCCCATTGCCGGGCTACTCAAGGATCTCAAGCAGCGCGGGCTCCTGGATGAAACCCTGGTCGTGTGGGGCGGCGAGTTTGGCCGCCAGCCGACCGCGGAATACGCGGAGGGCACCGGTCGCGACCACAATTCGTACGGTTTCACCATGTGGATGGCCGGGGGCGGAATCAAGGGTGGTGTCAGTATTGGTGAGACAGACGAACTGGGATCCATCGGCGTGGGCGAGCGGTTCCACGTCAAGAACCTGCATGCCACCATCCTGAGCCTGATGGGGCTCGATCCGAATTCACTGACGTATTTCTACGCAGGCCTCGACCAGAAACTGGTGGGGGTCGAGGGCGCCG
>Ga0209500_10003660_pt1 | contig 10377 bp, 7 predicted proteins | sample S_140212_EF_Meta_FD_187323 | JGI IMG/M metagenome (GOLD analysis project Ga0209500, IMG submission 187323) | Freshwater microbial communities from Lake Simoncouche, Canada to study carbon cycling - S_140212_EF_MetaG (SPAdes) (version 2) | ecosystem: Environmental > Aquatic > Freshwater > Lake ...
ACCCTCAACCTTAACATAAATAATAAAGTATAGTTAAAGTAAAGTAATTAAATGGCAATAATCAACAAAGGCATATTAAATTCGAAGACCGCATTCCTGCGTCAAGTAGGAAATGATTGGCCTACGGCTCAGGTTGTTGTCAGTACAACTGCTGATGTTACTGAAGTAAGTTCAAATCTTTACTTTACCAACACCAGAGTAGTATCTGCTTTAATACCTGGTTCAGGTATTATTATTGAAGCAAATGGTAGAATCAGTGCCAATGTATCATCCGGTGCTACAACTGCGGCACAAGTACTTACTTTATCAAATTTCACTACTGCGAATCTATTAGAATCCAGTGCAAATCTTTACTTTACCAACACCAGAGTAGTATCTGCTTTAATTGCTGGTGAATACATTACCATTGCGGCCAATGGTAGAATTAGTGCCAATGTAGGAACCGTAGTAGTTCAAGCTGCAACTCAAGTAAATAATTTAGATAATTTAACCACTGCTAATTTGGCAGAAGGCACCAATTTATACTTTACCAACACCAGAGCCAGGGCGGTATATACTGCAGGCAAAGGTATTAATATTGATACGCAGGGTGTTATTAAGAACACAGGCAGAACACCGTTATTTAATACTGACATAAACGGTACAGGTGGTGGCAATGTATTAAGCACAATGTCAACTATTTTGACAATACCTTCAGTACCATCTACAGATAGATACCTTTTGAGATCATTACTTGTTGTTAATTTGTCAGATACAACATCATATGTATCGGGTAATGTATTATATGCAACAGGCAACACCGCATCGTTTGCAAATCAAATTCCAGTTGCAGCTGGTGGTTTAACAGAATTCGTTAAGAACGGACAACTACTACAACCCGGCGATAAAATTAATCTGCAAGGATTCAATTCTGCGGGTACAGCAACTGCAAACATTTTAAATGCAATGTACACGTATGAGAATTTTGACAATGATGCAACCTATATAGGGATAGGTCAAACCATTACAACAAGTAATACAAATACTGTAATTTATGATTCAGCTACATCATATAGTATTGTTGAAAGCATAAGAATTGTCAATGTTGGTAATAACATACCCAGAGTTAAAATATTTTGGGCAGACGCAAATAACGTACCAAAAGTATTCTTAGCCTATAATACTCCAATTCCTACCAATTCATCTGTTGAATTATTAACTGCAGCAAAACGCTTAGACATTACAGATAAATTAATTGCATCTTATGACAATGCAGAGGGTAGTTCAATATCAACATTTGTTTCTGCAAGATTGGGTTCAGTATTTAATATTGGCACATATACAGCTACAGCAGAAATTCTTGGTAACATATCGTTATCATTTAACACATCAGACCTTGATGGTACATTAATATATTACACAATAGAATAAAATGCCAATATTTGCATCAAATTTTTCCTCAAATAGTTTATCAGGTTCAGCTTTAGTTTTAGCTGGAAATGTTACTATAAATCTAAGTTCCGCTGCATTTGCTCTTGAGGGCGATAAAACTTTTGTTGTGAAACTAAGAAGGGGCAGCGCTCAAGGTACAGTATTAGCCACATCCCCTGTTGTTACAATCAAAGATAGAACATCTTTTGTAAGCTTGACCGCAAATACATCAACGGTTGCTGAAGGTAATTTAGTATCGTTCACAGTTGTGACTGCTAATGTTCAAAATGGTGCTACACTTTATTATTCCGTATTTCCTGTATTGGCTAATATAACATCTAGTGATTTTGTGGCAAACACTGGCTCATTTGCTATAATAAGCAATTCTGGAACATTTGCATTAAAAGCAAACGCCGATCTATCATTAATGGATGAAACCGGCGAAAACTTTAAAGTACAATTAAGAACAAATTCACCCACTGGCAATATTGTTTATCTTGCATCCAATATTGCAATTCTAGATACGTCTAAACAATATAGCTACTCTACATTGTCGCAATCAAATGTTACTTTACAAGGTAGCGGTGGGTTGTCGGCAATTACATTTAATTTAACGACACTTAATGCAGTAGGTGCGAATTTATATTACTCAATGACCGGCAATGCTGACGGCACCGTATTTACTACAGCAAATACTGGTTATTTTATAGTACCAGCAAATAATTTTACCACATTAAATTTTACCGCCAATCTTAGTGTTGTTCCTTTAAATGAAAGTAGAACTTTCCAATTAGTAATTAAAGAAGAATCAACCGGGCCCACAAAAATAACAGGTAATGTAGTTGTTATAACAAAAACTCCGGCATTTGCTGCGTCTGCAACTACAGGAACATTGACAACGACAGATTCTGGCGGTTATAGAAGACATAAGTATACAGGTTCAGGGACTGTAACTTTCAATCAACCTGGTACGGTTGAGTATGTGGTTGTTGGTGGAGGAGGTCAGTCAGGCCTGCCTTTGGGCGGTGGCGGGGGAGCCGGTGGATTACTAACCGGTTCTATTGCTGTAACAGGCGGAACTCCATATACTCTTACAGTTGGTGGTGGCGGCTCGCCTTCATCATTTCCGGCCGTGGGTACAGCATTAGCGGGTGGTGCAGGGGCTGTATATAATACCAATGGTAGCCCTGGCGGATCAGGTGGTGGCGGAACTTTTGCTAACAATTACGGCGGCACAGGTGCCGGCGCTGGAGAACCAGGGCAAGGTAACCCCGGTGCGGGCGGTTATACCACCTATCCTTTTTACGGCTATTCGCCTGGTTCAAACAGCGGAGGTGGCGGGGGTGCTGGTGGCGCAGGATCGGGTGTAAACGGCGGTGCCGGTACGACTATACCATGGTCCGGTACTTATGCCGGTGGCGGCGGTGGCACAGGAAGAAATCCTGGCGGTTCAGGATACAATGGTTCGCCCTCGGGAGCTGGCGGTGCGAATACTGGTAATGGTGGCGGTTTTAGTGCAGGTAACGACGCAGGTGGAAGCGGCATTATAGATATTAGATATGCATACTCAGCATAACCATAAATAATACAGTATAGTTAAAGTAAAGAAGATCCATGTCAATAATCAACAAAGGCGTATTTGATGCAGATACAATGGCTACTCGTCAAACGGGTAACGATTGGCCGCTTGCTGAAAGCAATGTAAGAATTACTGGTACATTGACGGCAAATGCTTTTGCAGCTGCAGGTTTTGGTGTACCCACATTATCATCCGCAACTAATATCAATTTGTCGGCAAATGGCGCAAATGGTGGTGCTGTTGTTATACAAAATTCACCGTTGAGACTTAGATCATATACTACTGTAGATCGCGGTAACATTACTGCAGCTGCAGGCGATTTGATTTACAATTCAACCACATTGACAAATCAATCTTTCAATGGTACAACTTGGGCCAATGTTTCATTGCCCGCAACCGTAATACCAGATTTTAACCCAATATCATTCATGTTAGCAGGAATGTAAGGAAAACACATGGCGACGACATTTAAAGTTTTAGGGCAATCTTTGCCTTCACCTAATACATTTACCACACTATACACAGTACCTGCTGCAAATAGTGCTATTATCTCAACGCTTAATATATGCAATGTAAGCGCATCTAATGTAACATTTAGAGCAGCAATTCGACCAGGCGGCGCCACATTAACAACTGCAAATTATATTGCATATGATGTGGCATTACCGGCACAAGACGCAATTGGTTTAACACTTGGTATTACACTTGCAGCAACAGACGTAGTAACAGTTCATTCATTGCAAGGTAATGTGGTATTCAATCTATTTGGATCTGAGATTTATTAATGACCGTAATTCGTCATGCACAGCGTCAACATTCGGCAAAAAGAGTTAATGCTGTAAACGCGCCTACGATACTGCCATCTGTCGTTGTGCCAAGTGATGCATATTTTAAATATACATCATTATTGTTACCGGGTACTGGCACCAATAACGCAACAAACAATACATTCTTAGATTCAAGTACAAATAATTTTACTATTACTCGTAATGGCAATCCAACCCAAGGCACTTTTACGCCTTACGGTTCTAACTGGTCAAACTATTTTGATGGTACTGGTGATTATTTAACCATTCCATATTCAACAACTGCTTTTGATTGGTGGACAACTGACTACACACTTGAAGCTTGGGTCTTTGCATCATCATGGACAGGGTGGAGTGCATCAACTACACAACCAGCGTTGATTGGAAATTTTGCAGAAGCGGGAACTACTAATTATTGGTGTTTTGGTCCTCATTCTGATGGCACAGTTAAATTTAATTATTGGAATGGTTCGACATCAAATTATGCTACATCGTCTGCAACTGTAGTATTAAATCAATGGAATCATATTGCTTTTACTAAAACATCATCTGGAATTATAGTGTGGGTAAATGGTGTTGGTAATACTGTTACTGCTATTTCAGGAACACCGCAATCTGCTACAGCACAACCTTTGACAATTGGTAAAACCACTACATCGGCTGGTATTACTGGATATGTCTCTAATATTCGTATTGTCAAAGGTACAGCTGTATACACTTCAAACTTCACGCCACCTACAGCACCACTAACAGCAATTGCAAATACAAGTTTATTAACCTGCGCTGACAACCGTTTAATCGATGACAGTACAAACAACTTTACTATTACAAAGAACGGTGATGTTAGTGTACAACGTTTTAGTCCATTCAGTCCCGCCCAAGCATACTCAGCCGGTACAATTGGCGGGTCAGGATACTTTGATGGTACCGGAGATTATTTAACTACCCCAGCTGATGCGGCATTTACATTTGGTACTGGTAATTTGACTTTGGAATGTTGGATTTATCAAACTGCTACTTCTGCTAGTACATATAGAGTAATTTTTGCAGACAATGTATACGGTAACGCCGGGGGTTACACACTGTACAGTTATAATAATGCACTAAACCTATGGAAAGGTGGAAGCGGTGGAATAGAAGTGATTGCTCCAGCAGGTACAATTGCTCTTAATACTTGGACTCATGTAGCATGGACAAGATCGGGATCGTCAAACAGATTGTTTATTAACGGAATTCAAGTAGGAGCTACAACAACGGACGCTACCAATTACACTAGTACAGCATCGTATATTGGGGCTAGTCAAACAGGAACTTTACCTTTTATAGGTTACATCTCAGATGTAAGAATTGTCAAAGGAACAGCAGTATATACCACAAATTTCACGCCCTCAACTACGCCATTACCTACTATATCAGGAACAAGTTTATTACTAAACTATACCAACGCTGGTATTATTGATAATGCAATGATGAACAATTTGGAAACAGTGGGTGATGCAAAAATATCTACTGCACAAAGTAAGTTTGGCAACAGTAGTATGAGTTTTGATGGTACTGGAGACTATTTAACTACTACTTTAACTAATTTAAACTATGCATTTGGTTCAGGAGATTTTACTATTGAATTTTGGGTATACTTTAATGCATTTCCAAGCGCAACTTGGATGGTTCAATTATCACAATATGTAGATACTAATAATAGAGTTAGCATATTTTTTGGAAATAATGCGACAAATGAAAATGGATTAGTATTTAAGGTGGTCACTAGTAGTACTGTATACAAAGCAGTAGAAAATGATTCTGCAAGTATTACAATGGCTTCTTTAGGATATAACACATCAACTTGGTATCATGTAGCAATAACAAGAAGTGGGAGTACTATTAAAGGATTTATTAACGGAACTCAAAAATGTACTACAACGACTTCAGCAACATTCCCTACATTATCAGCACCATTGTTAATAGGGTCATTTGACACGACCCCGCAATTTACGCATAATGGATACATAGACGACCTAAGAATAACAAAAGGTTATGCACGTTATACAAGTAACTTTACGCCACCAACCGCAGCATTAGAAACTCAGTAAAAATTATGAGTAGTATAACATTAAAAAGATATTCTATTCGCAATTTTAATACTGCGAGAATTACTATTCCTGTACCAGCAGTCACACCTACAGTTGAATATCTAGTAGTAGCGGGTGGAGGTGGTGCATCTTATTTTGGCGGTGCAGGCGCTGGTGGATATAGAACCAATACAGGACTTTCAGTGACTCCTGGTTCTAGTATTACTGTTACTGTCGGCGCGGGTGGAAATGGTGCAGTAGATGTTGGAACTCCGGGGTCGAATTCTGTATTTGGTTCAATTACCTCTACAGGTGGCGGACACGGTGGACGCAATAATGATGCTACTTTTCCCGGTGCGCCCGGTGGTTCTGGCGGCGGAACAGGTTATAATGCATCAACAACAGTGGTAGCAACAGCAGGTTCGGGAAATACACCAGCTACGACACCCTCACAAGGAAATAACGGTGGTGGCGGATTGAATGGTAGTATTGGCGCAGCTGGCGGAGGCGGTGGTGGCGCGAGCGCAGCTGGCGGGAATAGTGGACCGCCTGGCAATTATCCTTTAGCAGGAGCTGGAGGTAGCGGCACACTTAGTTCTATTTCAGGCACATCTACATACTATGCAGGTGGTGGCGGCGGCGGAGGTTATCCTCCAAGTCTCGGAGGTAATGGCGGAGACGGGGGCGGTGGGGGTGGATCTGGGTCCACTGGAGGCACTGGCGGAGCTAATGGAGGCGGCCCTGGCAGTACACCTGCAGGTCCTGCAATTGGTGGAGATGGGGGCACAAATTCTGGAGGTGGCGCTGGTGCCGGCGGTTATAAGTCTGCACTAATTCGCGGCGGCAACGGCGGTTCCGGAATCGTAATCATTCGCTACGCAGACACATATACTGCAGCATCAAACACAACAGGATCGCCCAATGTTACAGTATCAGGTGGCTATAGAATATATAAATTTACCAGTTCTGGCACAATTACGTTTTAATAAATAATAGAAACACTGTAAGAATAACAAATGGCAAAGCTAAAAATATCAGAATTAACAAGAACAACACGTACCAATCCTTCGGATTTGCTGTACATTGTTCAAGCAAACGCCAGCAAAAGTATCTCAGTCAATGATTTACTAAGTAATTTCTCGAACCTAAGTTTATCGGGCAATGTATCATTCGGTGGCGCCCCACAAGTAATCAACGGTACAGGTACTGTAGATTTAACAACACCAATTACATACATCAAAGTTAGTTCGGCAGGTACACAAAATGTAACTTTGCCAAGAGGTTCCAACGGTCAAATAAAAGTATTTACCACAGTTAGTACAGAGGGCGGCGTATCAAGATTAGTAGGCAATGTTGCTGGTAGAAATTTAAACTTCTCTGCTGTAGGTGACGATGCAATTTTAGTCTATACCGGTGACAATTGGCGAGTCATTGGTCAAACAGCATTTAGTGGTGCAAATTCCGCTATCACATCTGTTAATGGTTTAGGCCCAGGGGCAATCACATTAACGACACAAAACATCACCGAGAGCGTTAATCTTTATTTTACAAACGTAAGAGCCAGAGCAGCGTTGACTGTAACTGGTACTGGTACATATGACCAAGCAAATGGTGTTATCAATATTCAAGGTGGCGTAACATCTGTCAATGGCGCAAACGGTGCAGTTGTTTTAACAACAAGCAATGTTGCTGAAGTTACAAATTTATATTTTACCAATGCCAGAGTAAGATCAGCATTGACTGTAACTGGTACTGGCTCATACGATCAAGCAAATGGTGTTATCAATATTCAAGGTGGTGTATCATCAGTAAATGGTGCTACAGGCGCAGTCGATCTATCGGCATTTGACAATATCTATTTTGGTAACTTGTTGCCGAAGGCAAACGTATTATACGATATTGGTTCACCTACAGCAAGATGGAAAACAGGTTACTTTGCAGCTCAGACTTTGGATTTGGGCGGCGTACAAATTTCAGCATCTGAAGGCGGGTTAAGTCTTCCAGTTGGTTCAACCATTGGCGGAGTAAACCCTGGTGCTATTGTAATCAAAGGCGAAAAAGCCAATGTAATTTTGTTGCCTGTCTCTGCAGAATCAGGTGACGCATATTTAATTACAGGTAATTTGCACGTATGGAATAGTACATCTTGGTCTAACCTAGGTTCGATACAAGGACCCAAAGGTGCAACAGGTATTCAAGGTGTAGTTGGCGCGCAAGGCGCAACCGGTCTATTGGGCGCAACTGGTGCTACAGGATTAGGCGCTACAGGCGCAACAGGAATTCAAGGTGCCACAGGCTCGGGCGCTACAGGTTCAACAGGTCCGCAAGGTTCAACTGGTGCATATGGTTATACTGGAACTACTGGTGCTACAGGTCCTGCAGGTACCAGTGTTACTATTGTAGGTACAGTGGCAAATGTAAACTTATTACCACCTACTGCCGCAGACGGTGCAGGATATTTGATTGAAGGTAATCTTTATGTTTATGCCGCAAATATTGTAACCAATGTGGGAACAATTAGAGGACCTGTTGGTGCAACCGGTCTCAAAGGTAATGTTGGTGAAACGGGCATACAAGGTTATAGTTTCCCCCAATTATTATCTGTAAGTAATACCACAATACAAACAGCAAATACAATAACATTTGTTATATCATCAGCTGTTGCAGAAAACACTTCATATACACAAAATCAATTAATAACAGCATTGAATCCGGCGTCTGGCAAATCTATAAGTGGTAGAATTTCTACATTTGCTGGAAATACATTGGTAATGACGCCTGCATCAAATGTTGGTAATGGTACATATGCATTTTGGTCTATATTTGTATCTGGCGCACAAGGACAAACTGGATTAACTGGATTACAGGGTGCAACTGGCATAGAAGGCGCCACCGGTTTAGTTGGTACAACAGGCGCAACTGGCATACAAGGTGCTACAGGGGCATTTGGTTATACTGGAACTACTGGTGCTACAGGCATTGAAGGACCATCTGGTGCCACAGGGCCAGCTGGTACAAATGGATCAAACGGCGCAACAGGTACTGCTGGGCCTACAGGTGCATCTGGATTAACGGGGCCAACTGGTGCCACAGGTTCGCAAGGTGCCACAGGATCATTTGGTTATACTGGAACTACTGGTGCTACAGGTATTGAAGGACCAACTGGTGCTACAGGACCAAACGGTGCTACGGGAATAGGCGCCACAGGATTGCAAGGTGCTACAGGATTACAAGGCGCTACCGGATCTGCTGGTTCCAATGGCTCAACGGGCTTAACTGGTGCTACAGGATTAACAGGTGCCACCGGCGTAGGCGCAACAGGATTAACAGGGCCTACTGGCGCCACAGGAGCATTTGGATATACTGGATCTACAGGACCAACTGGTGCTACAGGATTGACAGGTTCAACAGGCGCAAATTCTGTAGTAGCAGGGCCAACGGGTGCTACAGGTGTTGCCGGTTCTAATGGTGCAAATGGTGCAACAGGTGCAACAGGACCAAACGGTGCTACAGGTACCGCTTCCACGGTTCCAGGTGCAACTGGTGCTACAGGTATTACTGGATCAACAGGTCCTTCAGGTGGACCTACAGGTGCAACAGGGCCAGCCGGTTCTAATGGTGCAACAGGCGCTACAGGTGTTGCTGGCGCAACAGGTTCTGCTGGTGGATTCTCAACAGGATCCAATGCACAAGTTAATTCATTGGGTGTAGGCACATCTGCATCGGGCACAGCTGGTGAAATTAGAGCAACAAATAATATCACTGCTTATTATTCTGATGATAGACTCAAAACAAAATTAGGTCCAATTAAAGATGCATTGGGTATAATTAGACAATTATCTGGTTTCTATTATGAAGCCAACGAAGTAGCTCAGGCATTGGGGTATGACGTTAAACGAGAAATCGGTGTATCTGCTCAAGAAGTAGATCGAGTATTACCTGAAATAACAGCACCCGCACCAATTGATCCACAATACTTAACAGTTAGATATGAGAAATTAATTCCTGTACTAATTGAAGCAATCAAACAATTGGAAGACAAAGTTGATGCAATAGCAAGAGGTGAGTAATGACCTTAAATGCATCAGGCCCAATTAGTCTAGCCGGTGGCACTGCCGGCGAATCAGTTAATTTAGAATTAAACAAATCTTCAACATCTACAGTTAGTCTAGACGATGTAGATGTCAGAACTCTTGCCGGCGTGGGCTCCGGTACAATCTCCCTTTACGACTTTTATGGCAAATCCACCTATGTATATGGGCAGGAAGAATTTTCTACGGCCGGAACGTATTCATGGACTTGTCCTGCAGATGTTACTTCAGTTGCAGTAGTTTGTGTCGGTGCAGGTGGTGGTGGCGATGCTGGTTCTGATTTGGTAGGCGCAGGTGGTGGTGGCGGTGGCGGCGCACTTGCATATAGAAATTCCATAACTGTAATTCCAGGACAACAATATAGCATTGTTGTGGGCGAAGGTGGCAAAGGTCAAGTTACAGTTGCAAGAACAACGATACAA
>Ga0209500_10003663_pt1 | contig 10375 bp, 15 predicted proteins | sample S_140212_EF_Meta_FD_187323 | JGI IMG/M metagenome (GOLD analysis project Ga0209500, IMG submission 187323) | Freshwater microbial communities from Lake Simoncouche, Canada to study carbon cycling - S_140212_EF_MetaG (SPAdes) (version 2) | ecosystem: Environmental > Aquatic > Freshwater > Lake ...
CTCCTTCATTTTGTTAATATATATTTCAAAATTATTAAGCATTTCTCTTGCTTCTTCGCTTTGTTTAAATAGTGAATCATTCTGAGGGTTTTTAATAAGTGAAGGGTTTAGATATATATTTGCAGAACGAACCGTCTCACCCAAAAGTGATGAGTTATGCAGTGGGTGGTCGCGTATTTTACGCTTTAGCCAAGTGCCGAAAACAACATCATAAGATATGATCCAACATACGTGTTCTTGTGTTTCTCGACCATTACGTATGATTTGAGTGGCTCGAACAGGAATATTCATTTTTTCCAATCTGTTTATATATTTGGATTAATTATTTCTTTTAATCAATTTTATTAAAGTGCTAGGCTTGAATCATTACATCTGAAAAGAATTTATCTCTCTAATTTTTTAGATTCTATATTTTAGATTATATGTTTAAGATATCCAATATACTTCCATTAGAAATGAGTAGGAAAATCCATAAATGAGTTAGGAAAAAAACCTAAGCAGAACAAGAAGTTAGAGACAAAGTTAGAAATTAGATACGTTCATAATCCCAAATTATGCAAATCAAACCCATAAACATCCTTTAATTCTTTGTTCGTTTCAATCTTGGCTTTTTCAAGAACATCCCTTTTACACAAAGGGTCATTTCTAAGAGCAAGCCATTTTTTATGCAAAGGTGTTTTTCTAGAAGCCAACCATTTCTCATAATTTCCCATTATATATACCATTTTTTTGTGAAGTTTTGCTTTGTCAGATATGCTGAGATAGTTGTTTTTTGACCACATACGAAAATATAATCGTTTGTATATTCCTTTGCCGAACTGAAGATAACCCGAAGTAGAAGGCCGAATGAAGTCTTGAATGTATTTGCCAAGCTCATCTGGTAATTGGAAAGGAGTTTTATAAATATTTTTACCGTCGATTGTCTTGATGTAGATTGGAACAGGTTCTCCGTTTTTCGATTTGAATTTCAGTATTTTTGATACTTTTGCCATTTTATCATTGAGTTTGAGAGTGGTCTTAATAATTAAGAATAATTCAATTTTTCCAAATACAAACAAAAATACCTAAGCAGAACAAGAAGTTAGAACAAAGTTAGAACAAAGTTAGAACAAAGTTAGAAAAGGTTTTTATGCAAGGTCAACCCCATAAACAATACCTAATTCTTTACACATTATAATGGTTGCATTGTTTTTTTCTTGGATACTAGAATGTGGGTTTTTCCTGATTGCTCCCCATTTTAGATGAGTGTTTGACTGTTTATAAGCCAATAACTTTTCATAATGAGCCATTATGTATTTCATTTGTTTTTGGACGTGGGCTTTGTCAGACAAACTCAATGCAAAATCAGATCCCTTTCTGGCCTTTGCATAAAGACATATCTCACTGTATAACCCTTTGCCGAATCGCAGGTAAGTCGAAGTAGAAGGCCGAAGAAAGTCCTGAATGTATTTGCCCAGCTCATCTGGTAATTGGAAAGGAGTTTTATAAATATTTTTACCGTCTATTGTCTTGATGTAGATTGGAACAGGTTCTCCGTTTTTCGATTTGAATTTCAGTATTTTTGATACTTTTGCCATTTATCATTGGTTGTATTTTGTCAATGGAATAAAAATATGATATGGATCAATTATAAATATTAATAAATAATGAATTATTTAAAATCCCAAAATAATATTAGCTGTTCTACGAACCAAAGCATCAGAGTCGGTTGCCAAATGTTCTGCTACATTTGTGTTATCTAATGCATCTAGAGCCAAGCATCTTAAGTCTGCTTCTTGATCAAATAAAGCAAACTTAATTAGTCTTTTTGTAAGTATGTCAGGTTTGGTTGTTTTAAATATTTTTATACACAAAGAAATGCCCAAAAGTAATTCTCTGTAAGATGCGTTATCTTCTGTATAAAATGTAGCTTTTTCTATGTCATCTTCAATCGGTTCAATAACTATGGATATATGATTTTCATCTAAAAGATGTTCAGGAAAAGGAAACGGTAAAACATAATGTTTAAAATTTCCTTTACTTGGAGTAAAACCGGCTCTTTTAGCAAATTCTTCTTCAATCATTACAAAATCAGAATGTTTACCTCCTCTAAGCTCAACAAATTCACCCTTTTGTGAGTGAAACAAAATAACCCAAAAATTAAATATTCTATGATCATACAATGCTTTACAAATATATAGAAGACCGTCGGGAGATATTGTGACAACACCAAGGCTTTTCAATGCTATTTCGGTCGATGCACGCACAGTGTCAAGGTCATATTCTGATTCATATGTATTGTGCAAGCCATAACCGTGAGGCACTTCTGGTGAAACTGATCGAAAAGCCATCTTAATAAAAAAAACAAAGAGAATTTCCAAATTCTCAATTTTAAAATGGAAAATAGAATAAAAAAAACCTAAGCAGAACAATAAGTTAGACAATAAATATTTTAACAACAAGCACTTACTTTACGCTCCCCGCTCCCGCTCCAGCACCCGATCAATAAGGAACATTAACACAACGAATTAGTAGAGGAATAGCAAGGAATACGAATGGTTCTCGTTCGTCTTCGTCAAGCTCCATTGGTTCCGCTGCTGCTGGTTCTTCTGCTGGTTCCGTTGCTGGTTCCGCTGCTGCTGCTGCTGGTTCTTCTGCTGGTTCTGGTTCCACACACATAAATTTGGCATCAGGTAGATCTCGATCTGGTCGTAGTTTAATCTCTCGTTCTCGTTTCTTGCACCCGTTGATAATCATAGGAGTTGGAAACATTTCACAGTCAAAGTCAATCATTAGTAATTAGTTAGAATATATATTTTATTTCAATTTTATGAGCATCTTTGGCAATGTTGCCCGTGTCCTCGTCCCATAGAGGTTTCACACCAAGCACAGCAATGTTTGCGTTGTTGAGGGGAGAAATGAGAAGGAGGATTGGAATGAATCTGATAATTACAGAATAGGCAATATCCGTGTTCGGCAGGTCGCCAAATTGCTGGAGGTCGTTCGTCATCATCAATAGAGAATTCGATTTGTGGATATAGAACTTGAGCCTTTTCCAACGCCTTTACATTTATTTCTTCGGATTCATCAATTTCCCCCTCTTCAAGTATTTCAAGAGATATGATTGTTTTGGTTGCCACATACCCCCAAGTTACGGTTTTCTTGGGTGTTACAATGGGTATCACTGCAGGTTCATCGGATTCGTCGATTTCCCCTTCTTCAAGTGATATTGGTTTGACAACCCCCCAAGTTTCGGTTTTCTTGGGTTCAGGTTTTTCGATAGTGAAGCTGATGGTTCGAGGCTTAATCAGTTCATTCACACTTGGCATTTCATCACAATCACCCCAACAAGCTCCGTTAAGGAGCGGGGCGAAATCTAGTGATGTCCAAGGTTTCTGGGGTTTCACGTTCTTGCAGTATTTGGCGCGGAATTGTTGAGGCGTAAGGTTAGCCATTGTGTATCGTTTCGTTCTCGTTTGTTCGTTTCTCGTTTGTTCGTTTCTCGTTTGTTCGTTTCTCGTTCGTTAATAATGTTTCTTAAATGAGTAAAAATAATTCAATTTTATCGAATAATGCAAAAAAAACCTAAGCAGAACAAGAAGTTAGACAATCAATAATTTACAACAACACTTACTTTAATCCCGTTGAATGTTCGACTTTATGCCCAAACAAATAGCCCATTCACGATTGTCCCCACTTCAACCCCGTCGAGCCGTCTTACCGAATGACGATTCCAGATGATGTATTGAATACCTTCTGATTCAAATGCTTGTTGTGTTTGGCCATTTGAATCAGTTATGATTGGGTTATCAACATCGTCCGGCTCATCGTCAGAGTATTCTATGGTGTCGTCATCTTCATTATCGTTATTTTCATTATCGTTATCTTCAATCCACCACAAAGCTTCAGTCTCCGCCATCATTGCGTCAACGTCGTCCAAAGGAATGATCATTCGGTAGACAAGTGTTCGTGCTTCATCTTCTCCGATTTCATACACAAGACGGTTGATTTGATCTTCAGTCAAAGGCATAGTTTTCAATGTTTTCTCAGTTTCTCAGTCAGGGATATTGGTTCTATAATAATCCAAATTTAATTCAATTTTATCGAATAAAAACCTAAGCAGAACAAGAAGTTAGACAATATAATTTATACAACAAACACTTACTTATGAAGAGCTCCCTTGCAAGCATTGAGACGTTTAGTTCGAAGCCGTTTGCTTTTACGTATCTTGAGAAAGAGATACATTTTAGTCTTGACTTTCTCCCGTTGTAGCGTTAAAGTTGCGAAACTTTCCATCAATGTTATCGTTGAGTCCAATTCGGGATTGAAAGTTGAAGGGACCATTGTTAACCTTGTCCGAGCGTCAATCACTGCATTTCTGACTTCGTGTAGTCTTACGGGTTCAAAGAGTCGTTGGATGAGTTCTTCGAAATCACCAATGTTTCCCATCGAGGCGAATCGCACGAATTCTTCACTTGTCAAAGGCATTTTTATCGTTTTCTGGTTATAGGCAATAGTTTCCTAATTAAGGCAAATTATTTCAATTTTATCGAAAAAAAAACCTAAGCAGAACAAGAAGTTAGACGATTAATAATTAACAACAAACACTTACTTTACTCGAAGCCCAAAACCCGTGAAGACTTAGATGCGTCCTCCAATCTCACCACGCTCCATAATCCGAGGTTTGATCACTGCCTTTGGTTTCTCTCGGGGGACATTGAGAATAACCTTCCAGTAGTGTCTGCCATCGTATTCTAGCTTAAAATCGACCTTTGCCGCTGTGTCCTCCTGAAGACGAGTAATCAGATCCTCTAGGTTCTTCGACGTTTTCTTGAAAGTGATCCAGAACATAACGAAATCCTCCTCAGAGTTGCGATCCTTTGCCCACTTTGATGATACGTTTTTCACAATGTCTTCCTCTAGAAGAGCATTGAATACTGCTTGGACTTGTTCTTCAGTGCAAGAACTGTGAGCCCGAAAGATGTAAAGCGATGGGATAATAGAAGCCATTGTTGAAAGCAGGGTGTGTCAGATGAGGGTTTGTTAGTGCACCCATTTCGGTTCAATTTTGCTTGGCTGGGTGCCACGCTCGGCCATTTTCGACAAGGGAGAATTCGTAAGTTTTTGCATTTTTTGTAAGTTTTTTGCACGGGTTTTAATGAAAGTTTTCACTTTTTTTGCAAGTTTTTGATGGAAGTTTTTATTTTTTTTGCAAGATTTAAATGACAGTGAAAACTTCAAAATCCTATCAAAATATTGATTTCCTACTCATTTACACGTCAGGAAAACTTGCAAAACGCACAAAAACTTACGAATTCTCCCTTGTGCGATTTTCAAAATTTTTTCTCCCAATCCGCAGAAAATTGAAATGTTTTGGGCTTAATGACGAACCTGCATCTGTTTTCACCCCGTTTCAAACAATGTCAACTATCGCAATTTTCGCTCGCCAATCCCTCGCTCAGTTCTGCATTATCTATGATGAAATTACTACTGATGGCCACTTCGTTCCTGCTCACGAGCTCGAGTCGTTGATGTGGTCTAGAATCTGTGCTAAGGAAGCAGGTATCGAGAAGCAACCGTTCAAGACCCCCATCGACAACATCAAGAAGACCAAGATACAACTGCCCTATCTGCCCGACGACATCAAATACACTGGCTGCCCTGCGATCAAGAAGAATGGAGGTCTTTATACTCCTTGCTGTGGCAAAGTGAAGACAGGTGAGGAGGTATGTATGCCCTGTGGGAAGGCGGAGCTCAAGTTCGGCAACATTGAGACTCGATCGGAGAACATTGAGAACGACCTCTTTTCTCCGATTTCCTATGGAGAATGGATGAAAGCTCATAAGACGGATCTGTCCGAGGTATATGCAACCCTAAGTGAGGGTGGCATCTCCATCGAGATCCCTGCTAGAGAGCTACAAGTCCGTGAACTCCCCAAGAAGACTCGCCGGGGTCGACCGGGAAAGTCAAACGATTCCGTGATTGAGGACGAGGATTCCGTTCCTAAGAAGGGTAAGAAATCGAAGAAGTCTGAGGATTCAGATTTTGAGGAACCCAAGGAAAAGAAGCATAAGAAGAAGTCCATCTCGGCAGAGTCAGATTCTGAGGTCGAACCACCCAAGAAAGTGAAGGCAAAGAAGACGAAGTCTGAGGATTCTGAGGCAGAGTCAGAATCCGAGACCAAGACCAAGCCTAAGGAAAAGAAAGTGAAGGCAAAGAAGACGAAGTCTGAGGATTCTGAGGCAGAGTCAGAATCCGAGACCAAGACCAAGCCTAAGAAAGTGATTGCAAAGAAGACGAAGTCTGAGGATTCTGCTGCAGAGTCAGAATCCGAGACCAAGACCAAGCCTAAGAAATCGAAGAAGGAGTCAAAGTCTGAGGATTCTGAGGCAGAAACCAATGCTAAGGCTAAGAAGGAAAAGAAGGAAAAGAAGTCGAAGTCTGAGGATTCAGAGGCAGAGTCAGACGACTCTAAGATGTCTAAGAAGTCCAAGAAGTCTGAGTCTGAGTCCGAGAGTTCCAAGAAAAAAGTTAAGAAAGTGGCTGAACCCGAGGTTGATGTTGAGGTGGTTATGGCTGTCGAAGTTCCTAAGAAAAAGAAGGAAAAGAAGGACAAAGCTGTATCGGAAAAGAAGGATAAGTCAAAGTCCAAGGATGCAGAGGCCAAGGCGGTGGCTAAGTCGGAATCCGATATGTTCGAAGATGGAGAAATCAATGAAAACGAGCTAGAATATGAAGCTCCAGAGGCTGAGTTTGAAGATGAGGAAGAGCAAATCACAATCGATGGTAAGACAATTATCCGCCGAGGAAAACTGCTGCTTGATGAGGATGGAACTATTGTCGGAAAGGTCGATGACGACGGCGAACTTGTGATAAGTTAAGTGTTGGTTGTGCTGTCTTGTTGGTGTAGGCTGTCTTTGATGTTGTGGGCTGTCTTTGATGTTGTGGGCTGTCTTGGGTCATCGATAAAGTAAGTGTTTGTTGTTAATTATTAATCGTCTAACTTCTTGTTCTGCTTAGGTTTTTTTTTCTAAGTTTATGCATTTTTATCCATTTTTTTTCTAAGTTTCCAGTATAAAGGGTTATGTCTGAGTATCTTAGTGGGTTATGTCTAGATTACTTGGTGGGTTATGTCTAAGATACTTGTGGGTTATGTCTAAGATACTTGTGGGTTATGTCTAAGATACTTGGTGGGTTATATCTGAGAGTATCTTAGTGGGTTATGTCTGAGTATCTTAGTGGGTTATGTCTAGATACTTGGTGGGTTATGTCTAAGATACTTGGTGGGTTATATCTGAGAGTATCTTAGTGGGTTATGTCTGATAGTATCTTAGTGGGTTATCTAGATTACTTGGTGGTTATGTCTGAGAATATCTTAGTGGGTTATGTCTAAGATACTTGGTGGGTTATGTCTGATAGTATCTAGTGGGTTATATCTGAGAGTATCTTAGTGGGTTATATCTGAGTATCTTAGTGGGTTATGTCTGATAGTCATTGTAGTTTGGATAAAATTGAAAACATTTTTTTGTTAGAATTGTAAATTATCGCTACGCAAAAAACACAATGGATTCCCTCTTTATTAGCTACGCTCTTGGACACTACACTGCAGAATATGTCGCTGACACTTTCAATATGACATTCGATGGTGAGGTCGTTGCGAAGATCTCAGAAACAACTCGGATTGACACGAAAACGCACAAGCCCTTCAAAATGTTCTGGATCGAGATCAACCCAAATCGTAATATGGTAAGTTTCTTGGATGAAATCAAGACAAATGGTTGGACTCGGCTATATTTCACGGATAAAGGAACAAGTCATTATTGGCAGGTTCAAATCAACAACAAACCAGTTTCCAAACCTCGGATTCTTCCTCGGATTCCCAAGGAAACCCTCGATCAAACTGTTCAAGCATTCATAAACACTGAGGCTATGCAGAAAAGAATCGCAGGGGTGATTGCTCAGGACGAAGCGATTGCTTTCAAGGAAGCAGAACAGACAAAGTTGGTGCAAACCGCTGAACAAGTGCTAGAACCCGAAATCGCTTTGAATCGGTTCTTGGCACAAGAGAAAATAGATTCAGCAAAGCGTCTTGATGTATTTATGGCTTCTCAAGGTGAAACCGCATTCCAGCAAAGCCGTCGCCACTACCAAACGATGATGGAGGGATTGATTCAGTGCTAAAAGGTCTTCGGGTTTGGGCGTCGAAATAAAGTAAGTGTTTGTTGTTAAATTATTAATCGTCTAACTTCTTGTTCTGCTCAGGTTTTTTTTTATTCTTTAAAATTGATGATTCAAAAAAACACTATGTTAACGCTAAGACAAATGCAACTTCCTGATGATGTTCTAACACTTATCAAGGACTTGTCTCGACCTATACAAACAACGGTTATACTACAGGTATTACTGATGAAGTAATTGCATTACTATTTATCGAACGTGGAATAATTTAAGGATGCAAATTTTATGTTTATTATTAGTTCGAGTAAAAAAGGTTGGTTTATTACTATTTATGATGAAGATAAGTATATTATAAATATACTTGGACTATCAAGGATTTGAGACAATGGGATGGCTATTATAGAGATCGATCATATTTAAAAATTGATTAAACTTTATATAACAATATTTATATTATCTCGCTACAAAATGTCAAAGTCATTCAACAAAGGACTTCGCAAAGCTGATGTCATCGATTATGGTTATGAAAAACGTCCTGGTTTCGTTTTCAAACAGGTGGTTCAGCGTAAATGGAATGCAAAAATCGTCGAAAAAAAACACCGCAAACTCAGTCTTAACAGGGAGCGAACTTCCAAATATTACGGTGATCCTGATTTGTCTCTTATTACTGTTCCTCACTTGTTCTTAGCTTTCTGGCCGCCTACCTTCGACGACCTTATTAATTGTCAATCTTCTATGCCTCCTATTTTCGAGGGTTGTTTGAAAGACGAATTTCTTTGGTGGCTAAAGAAATTATAAATACATAATAAACCATATTTAAACTATTTTAAACTATTTTAAACTATTTTAAACTATTAAAATTGAAACATATTTTTTTTGTATTATTTGCATTATCTACAGACATTATGGACAACACTCCTATCATTCGCAATCGCAATGTTGCTGAACCTCGTGTATTTATCACCAAGTGGCAACCGGAAATCGACAAGAAAGTTAAACGTAAGAAGGCTTTCTCCAAGGATCGATATACAAAATATTTTGATGATTCTGATAACCTAAATCAATGGTATAAGGTTAAATACGGTAATTGCACTAGTGTTTATTACGGTCTTAGCGAATAAGACTTAAAACTATATTAACTATATTTAACTATATTTTACTCAATATTAAAATTGAAACATATTTTTTTTGTATTATTTGCATTATCTACAGACATTATGGACAACACTCCTATCATTCGCAATCGCAATGTTGCTGAACCTCGTGTATTTATCACCAAGTGGCAACCGGAAATCGACAAGAAAGTTAAACGTAAGAAGGCTTTCTCTAGGGAAAGGGATTCTAAAAGGGGATGCAACTTCGAAGACAATGATGATTATGATTATGATTATGAACCAGCATACAATAAGAAAGTGATTGATTCTGAACAATTCACACGGGAATTTGATGGCGAACACGGCGTATTATATAAAGATCCTTTTTACAATTCACGCAGTTATCACATAGTTTATTATGAACATATAATAACTTATTTAAATGGAGACCTTTATGGAGACCTTTATCAGATCTTATAAAAAATTGATTCTCATTATATTTACCATATTTTTTTATACAGCATTTTACAATGAGTTTCAACGGATATGTTCTTCCTATGGTTTGGCAAAAGGAATTTAAAACTCCTTTTCAAAAAGAATGGATTATTCCTGAGGAATTCGATATTGAAGCACAATATGAGTTTATTCCTCCGAACACAGTGTCATTTATAAATTTATTTATTCATTGGTTTGATCCTTTTTAGAGACATATATACTAACTTATTTACACTATTATCATTATATTTTTTTTACCACTCATTTATCCATTTTACTACTCATTTCTATCGTTATATAATTGATACTTCTTTTATTGATATTTTAAGGGTTATTTAACATATCATTTATGGAACTTGTATCATTCATCACTTTGCTTTGCATATTTAAATATATTATTCCTTTTGATTATTGGTTTATTATTTTGGGCTATTATATTTATTTCTTGATTATTCGGGGATCTTTATTTATGATAATTGATTTTATCCTAATTTGGAGAGATCTTTAAGGCGGTTATTAATTTTATTCTATCTTTTATATCTTGTTTATGACTACAATACCATCCTGTCCAGGATCCTATTGTCTCTTTTTCTAGGATTTCTTTTATTATTTCTTCATTATTTTTTCCT
>Ga0209500_10003666_pt1 | contig 10372 bp, 6 predicted proteins | sample S_140212_EF_Meta_FD_187323 | JGI IMG/M metagenome (GOLD analysis project Ga0209500, IMG submission 187323) | Freshwater microbial communities from Lake Simoncouche, Canada to study carbon cycling - S_140212_EF_MetaG (SPAdes) (version 2) | ecosystem: Environmental > Aquatic > Freshwater > Lake ...
TCTCGTTCATCCGCTGGCCGGCAGGATTCAGCTCGCCAATGCAACTGCAGGCCGGCTCGAACAACGTTCCGCCCGATCCAATCGATCCCCTCGGAGTGACTGACACTTCTAAGGGCTTCAGCGATCGGGCCCTGATCCCGCTCATCTATTCCGGCGGTCCGAATAATTCGCTCGATATTGACTCTTCAGCGACGGCAGGAGCCTACGGTCTCATTACATCACGCGATGTGACGTCAACTGGTGCGCCCGAGAACACCTGGCAGAAGAGCGGTTGGATCAACAAATATTCCACAAGCCGTCCGGATCTACTCACCACGGCCTGGCCCAAGGGGGGGTCGAACTTGGCCGGATTCACCAAGCCGGGTTCCGCCAATGGGATGCCCAACGACCGGGCCGCCATCGATAACATCACCAATCACGATCTCACCAAGAAGTGATCCCTCCGTCCTCCACCCCGCCACGTGGCCCCATGCACAAGCCCCTCCCCATCCGCCGCGCCGGCATGACGCTCGTCGAGCTGCTCGTCGTCGTCGCGATCATCGGGCTGCTGGCGGTGACCGTCCTCCCCAACGTGGCGACGACGACGGAAAACCGACGCAGCCGCGAGGCGGCCCGCGTCACTTCAAGCTTCTTCGCCAAGGCGCAGTCGCGGGCGATCGGTCGCCCCGAGTGGGCCGGCGTGACGATCCTCCCCCCTCCTACCAACCCGACCGCGCTGTTTGCGATCGACCTCTTTCAGGCGAATGTCCCGCAGGTCTACCGGGGGGAGTCGTATGCATCGACGGCCACGCTCTCCGGCAATTCATGGACACGGACGATTACATACCCTGCAGACGGGTCGATCCCCGCTGCCCGGTCGGTGAAGAAGTTTGACCTGATCCGCTTCGACGGTCGCGGCCCGTGGTACGAATTGACCGCTGATGGAGGGACGGGCGTGCAGTTTCGCGGCACACCCGGGGGGTTTGTCGCCGCCAACGAGCTCACCGGCCAGACGGAGCGCAACACTCCCTGGCCCACCATGGATACCCCACACCCCTTCGAGATCCTCCGCCAGCCGGTGCGCAACGGCTCCGCGTTCTCTATCCCCGACGGCCGCTGCATCGATCTGGCCTGGTCGGGATTCGGTGCCGCGTCCACCTTCGGCAATAACCGCTTCACCACTCTCGGAACGGCAGTCACGCTCCTCTTCGACGCCACGGGGCGCATCCGGCAGATCTTCACGCAGAGCCCAGCGGCGACTCCGAAACGCGTCACGGTCACCGGCCCGGTCTTCTTCCTCGTGGGCCGCGCCGACCGGGCGACCAACGATTTCACGGTCGCCTCCACCTTCGACGGCAACGACGACACGAAGGGCTTCAATTGGCAATACGGCGATTCCTACTGGATCGTCATCGATCCGGCCAGCGGGATCGTGAAGACAGCCGAGTGCTCGAAGCGCGAGGATCTCAACGGCAACGGCACCATCGATCCCGGCGAAGACGTCAATCTCAACGGCCGTTTGGACGACATCGTCACCACGCCCGATGTCCTGGTGTCGCAGGCGTTCGCCCGCTCCCACACGCCCGCCGGGGGAAATTGACCATGACCACCAGACTCCCCCGCCGCGGCATCACGCTCCACTCTCACCGCGGCATCACGCTCCACTCTCACCGCGGCATCACGCTCCACTCTCACCGCGGCATCACGCTCCACTCTCACCGCGGCATCACGCTCATGGAGGTGCTGATCGCGATCGGCATCCTCGCCGTCGGCCTCACGAGCGTCGTTTCGCTGGTGCCCGCCGGCCAGTCGCAGGCCGCCCGCGCCCTGATCCTCGATCGCGGCGCCTCGATGGTTGCCAACGGTCTTCAGGATGCCGTCACCTACGGCCTGACGCGCCCCGACTCGGTCATGTTCGATTCCAACGGGAGCGGGCCGGTGTGGGTGTTCGACCCGGTCGTTCATTGGGACCCAGGTGCGACGGTTGTCACGAAAGACATCTTCCCCAACGCGTTCGGTGCCTTCCTCAAGCCCGCCGGTATCTACTCCCAGGCCTCGAATCCGGCCGGAAACCCCTCCTGGCAGGTCCTCCAGCTCCTCGGTCAAGGCCGCGACGACATCCTCGTCTCCCCCGGGGCCGGCAGCGACGACCCGCCGGTCAACCGCTTCGATGGCAACGGCATCCGCCTCTTCAACGGCCGGATGAGCTGCCTCTTCTCGGTCGCCCGGGCCGACAATGTTCTAACCAGCTCGCCGGGCGCCGGTGATCTGGCCAAGCTGACGGTCGTCGCCTTCCATAATCGCAATCTCGCCGACCCGAGCGCCGGCTCGCTGCCGGTCATCTTCGACGGCACGACGCTTCGTATCCCAAACCCGCTGCCGGCATCCCTCGGCAACATGACGCCGGCCAAGTGGATGGAAAAAAATAACCGGACGCTGAAGGAGATCATCCGCCCCGGCGTGGTGATCTACGACCCGAACAAGACCCTCGCCACGAATCAGTACCTGCGGTGGAGCCAGTTGCTGATGGCGAGCGTCGACAGCGCCGACGGCTCGGTCTACGTGACCTTCGCCAGCCCGCCACCGACGGTGGAAGGTGCGCTCCCGCTCCAACTCCTCCTCGACTCGGTGGGGATGGCGGAGCAGATGGTGGTGCTCGAGGGTTCGGGCCCCTATTCGAAGTGATCGGGATCGATGTCCGGCCAGTGGTAGTGATGACGGTGGTGATTTGCACGACGATGGATCGAAGCGGTGGCCGTGGGCAAGCGGCCACCCGTGAACGTGAGGCGCGAGCGATGAACACACCATCCCGACCAGCGGCCGCGAGAGCCCGCCGTGCATCTCCGCAGCGACTCCCGGCGCCGATCGGCAGGGAGCGCCGTGGCGTCCTCCTGTTGATTGTCCTCTCGATGCTGACGCTGTTCATGATGCTCGGCGCAGCCTACCTGATCGTCGCCACGCGGTCGCGCGAGACCGCTCGGGCCTACGCCAAGCTCTCGCTCCGCAACGACAACATCCGCCTCCCCCATTCGCAGATCTTCGATACCGTCATGCTCCGCGTTCTGCGGGGCGTATCGACCGGCACGAATGTGAATGTCAGCCTCGCCCAACCGGCGCCGCCGGGTGTGGCAATTGCCCCCTTCGAATCGCTCCTCGCCGACAAATACGGCGTCGATCTTCCCGATGCCAACGGCAACATGACCGTCGCCCTCTCCGGTACGGCCAAGGGCAACCCGCCGGTCTATGAGCAGGCGCCGGTGCTCGTCCTCCCGCTGGTTTCGCTCGACGAGATCCCCGCCCCCGACAAGGATGGCTATTCTTTCGCCGCCACCGATCTCGCCGGCCGCGTGATCACGATCCTCGGCACTGGGCGCGATCCGAGCAGCCACCGGATCCTCCGGGCCAACGACCTTGGCAACAGCAACTACGAGCTCATCGTCGACAATCAGCCGCGCAACCGCCCCTACGAACCAGTCACCGGCCAATCCTGCCGCGTCGTCATCAACGGCCGCGAGTTTACCGGCGACGGCTCGGTCTCCCGGCCGAACGAATCATGGGACGGCTTCGACGACTCGAATCCGTTTCTTTCCTGGGTAGCGCCGCGCGATCTTCAAAACGAGACCGATGCTGCGAAGGTGTCGGTCTCGTCGTCGGTGGTCAAGAAAGTCGGCTTTGTGCAGAGCGGCACCGCCGCCAACATCCTCGCCCTTCTCAATAGCGGCACCAACGGCTTCAGCTACGGCGCCGACAACGACAACGACGGCGTCAACGACGGCTTTTTCCTCGACTTCGGCCTGCCGACGGTGATCTCCCCCAACGGCGATCAGGTGACGCTCCACGCCTCCGTCCTCGTTCTCGATCTCGACGGCCGCGTGAACGTCAATGCTCATGGCTCGCTCGTGCCGATTGTCTACCCGCACACGGCGATGAGTGGCACGAACTCCTACTGGCAAGTCGGCAACCTCCCCACCGGTTTCACCACCGCCAAGCTCCTTCCCTTTCCCACTGGCTCCGGTTACGGCCCTCCGGAAGTGAATCTCGATCTTCTCTTCCCCTACGCGAGTTCCCCTTCGGCGACCTATTCCGTCGAGCGGCTCCAGGGCACGGTCACTCGAGGGTACCCGGAAGAGAATCCCCTCCTCTATCTCCGCACAGGCGTTAGCCAGAATCGGCTTCAAGTCGGCAGGTCGCCGCAGGGAGGTCGTTTCTATTCCAGAGATTCGGCGGGCTCACTCACTTCGACGCCCCAGTTGTCACCTTCCGAAGGACGATATGGCGGCAACCCGCCACTAAGTTTTGCACCGAACCCGGCGATGTCGGTGAATGCGCAAATTGCGTCCAAACTTCCTTCGCGGTTCTCGCCTCCAGGCAATCCATGGGTCAACGACGCCGCCAGTGCGATTACCGATCACCGCTCCCCGATCGATCCTGCGACATTGACCGGCTCTCCCCGCACTTTCGGATATGACGGCGTGCCTCCACTGTGGTGGAACAGCGACGACGGCAAGACGTTCAACTGGGCCGACAAAACGACGCCGTTCTCCGGCTCCCCCTCGCTGTACCCGCGGTCGACCTACAACTCCCCCCCCGATCTCCATGGTCGGATGAAGACGTTCACGCTCGCTGCGGCGGCCACGACCGGGATCGTGCCGCAACTCTGCTTCGTCAAGCCAGAATGGTCGCGAACGAAGGATGCGTCAGGAAACAATGTCAACAACCTCGACGTCGAGACTCGCGACGATCCCTACGAGATCCGCCTCGACACCCGGGCCCCGCGCAACTCTTGGTTGAAGTCGTACGGCGCTGCTTCCCCCAATGGCAACATCTTCAATCTCTCCGAACTCGAAAACATCCTCCGCCCCTACGACATCGATTCCTCGAAGCTCCCCCCCCGGCTCGAGGCGATCCTCGGGAGCGTCGCGGAAGAAGCTCGGCTGCGGATCACGACCGACAGCTGGGATACGACCGTCATCAGCGGCAGCGCCGCTCCGAAGCTCTTCGACTGGGCGCGGAAGCTCTCCGACACGCTCGGCGGTGACGCGGCAAAGCTCTATGGCGCCACGACGGCCCGCAACAAGGCGGTGATGAATGGCGTCCTCAACCGGGAGATCGCCCGCGGCGAGCGCTTCGATCTTAACCGCCCCCTCACCGGCACAAAGCCCCTCAAATACGACATCACCGATCCCTACTACGCCCAGCGGCAGGCCTACTTCAAGGATCTCTACGTCCTCCTCTGTGCCCTCACCCCGCCGGCCGATTTCAATCCGCACCTCTGTGCCCAATGGGTGGCGAACCTCGTCGAATTCCGGGATGGCGATTCGACCATGACAGCGTTTGAGTTCGACACCAATCCGGCCGATGGCTGGGATGTCGATGGCAACGTAAAAACGACCAACGACGACAAGCCGGCCCAGCGCGACGTTGTCTTCGGCTGCGAGCGGCCGGAGATCGTGATTGCCGAGACCTGCGCCTGGGAGGATGCCACGACCGGCGAGCTCTACGTTGTGCTCCACCGCCCCTGGAATGCCACCGCCTTCGGCAAGGCTGCTTCAGGCGACGCATTGGTCGCCGCCGAGCCGTGTGATCCGCAGTTCGATTCTTACGACACCACGAAGAAAAACCCCCTCAACGCGCTCGACCTGGGGCGGAAGTCGGGGGCGACCGCGGCCACCCCGGCCAACAATGCCAATCCCGCCGACCGGACCCTCCTTCCCGTCTGGCGGCTGCGGATCCACACCGACGGCCAAGCCGACACGATCGTCCGCCTCGACACAAAGACAGCGAAGGGGGGGGAGCCGGAGCATGTCCTCGCCGACAACACGACGCCGAAGCTCGGCGTCGACACCTCGGTCTGCCTCAAGCCGCAGGCCGCTTCGTCGGTTGTCACCGTTCAGACGCAGCAGCAGAAGCTCAATGTGGCCAACTTCGCCACGCTGAAAGTCCAGGGGCCAGCGGCCGCGTTTGGCACGCCCGATCGGCAAGCCACCATCTACCTCGAGCGCCTCACCGACCCGACCGCCACGCCGAATGTCGCGAAGCCCGACTGGACGCAGGACCCGGGCAACACCGCCCCCTCCGATCTCACCGACACCGACGGCCAGCTCACCCGGATGGCGGTCTATCGGGTGGTCGATCAGCAGACCTTCAACGTCGTCAACCGCACTCCCGAGCCGTTGACGATGCAGGTGCCGCCGGGGAAAAATCCGCGCACGACCCGCCGAGTGATGGACGCCCCCGCCGACACGTTTTGGAAGCAGGGGACGGCCGAAACGACGTCGGCGGTGCCGCTCCGCATCGATGCCAACTGGACGCTCGATCCCAACAAGCCGCCGAAGTGGTTCTTCTGGCCAAACCGGCCGTTTGTCGCCAGCCCCGAGATTCTCTTTGTGCATGCCCTCGACAGCCAGAGCCTGCTGACCAACTACAGCGATCCCTCGCCCCTCCTCGCCCCTGATCCCGACACGAAAAACTGGACCTGGGGGCCGACGGTTCTGCGGAATCTCAAAAGCCCGCCGCTCTTCGATGCCGTGCATGTTCCCACGCGCTTCGCCGGGATCCATGGCACGACGAGCGATCCAAACGGAAATCTCGCCACGCTCACCGGGATCGATTCGGTGACCACGCCTGTCAACCAACTCTCGAGCTTCCGCGAGCCAGGGCGGGTGAATCTCAACACCGTCACCGCCGACGATGTCTGGAATGCCGTCGTCGCCGGGCCGCTGGTCAAGCCGACCGACGGCTCTCCCGACCCGGTTGACACCCGCAGCCATGCGGCCCTCAACAGCACGCCGGCCCGGAATACGAGCTCCCTCCTCTTTCTCACCGGCCAACAGACCGCGCTCACCGATCCGCAGCACATGCCGACGACTGACGGCAACGCCACCCTCAAGCCGGCGATCGATCTCAACCCCTCGCAGGCGATCTACACGGCCAATCGGCTGGCCAACACGACGACGACGAAGTCGCACCTCTTCGGGGTCTGGATCACGCTCCGAGAGGCGATGGCGCCGGCGCCGCTCTCGGGCCAGCCGGCGGTGCCCGCCGATCCCGATGGCGTTCGCTACCACCGGGCGTTTTACATCATCGACCGGTCGATTCCGGTCGCCCACGAACCGGGGCGCGACCACAATGTCTGGGATGCCGTCCTCCTGCGGAGGATCGTCGAATGAAGTCGCCCACCCATAACCCGCGCGGCATGACGCTCGTCGAGATGCTCGTTGCCACAACCTGCACGCTCATCCTCATGGGGGCGATCGCGCAGGTCTTCGGTGCCTTCGGGACCGCTGTCTCCGACAGCCGCTCGATGATCGAGCTCGACGCCCAACTCCGCTCCGTCGCCTGGCGGCTGCGCAACGATCTCTCCGGGGCCACCGCGCGAACGCTTCCCCCGCTCGAAGTCGAGGCAGGGGAGGGATACTTCGAGGTGATCGAGGGGCCACGGGGGGACGCCGACGGCGGCGTCGACCGGACATCGCTGGCGCCTGCCGACATCGACGACGTGTTGCTGTTCACGACACGGAACACCGAGACGCCCTATCTCGGGAAGTACGATTACGGCACGGCGACGAAGACGACCGAGAGCCAACTCGCCGAGGTCGCCTGGTTTCTCCGCCCGACCGAAGTCCCCACCGGCACGACACCACCGGTGGTCACCTACACGCTCTTCCGCCGGCAGAACCTTGTCATTGGGTACGTTGGCTTCGCCCCGTTCTATGGTGGCGCCAACGCCAACTTCATCACATGGACCAACGCCAACTCATGGGCCGAGTTCTTTGACCAGTTTGATCTCTCAGCTCAGTATCAAGGTAAACTGACCGCCCTCGTACCTAATTCACTCGCTGACCTGACCCGGCGTGAGAACCGCTTCATGCACAACGGCGGCGGTGCGATCGATGCGACGGCGGGGTCGTTCCGGTTTCCGGACGGGAGCGTGCAATCGAACTATCAGTGGCAGATGACGCCGGCCCCCGACGGTCTGATCTTTGACCCTCGGCAGAGTGTGATCCGCCCAGATGGTTCGGCGTTTGCCCTCGCGAAGAGTTCTATCCGTGTCGGTGAGGATGTCGTCCTCACGAACGTCATCGGCTTCGATGTCCGGGTGTTCGATCCCGGTGCCCCGGTCGGCGTGCCCGCCGGTGGCGACAGCGCCGTCGTGCCGGGCGACAGCGGGACCAACGGCTTCGCGGCAACGGTCGCTGCAAATGGCCCCGCCGCCAACGGCGCCTATGTCGATCTCGGGTGGAACAAGGGGCCCTACGTCGCTGTGGCCACCTCTGGCCAACGCCCCCGGTTTGCCAATTTGGCCGAGCCGATGAGTGGCCTCCGCAACGCTGCCGGCCCCGCCATCTGGGACACCTGGAGCACGCACTACGAATCGAACGGCTTCGACGATGACCAAGACGGCACGATCGACGAGGGCTCCAACGGCCTCGACGACGACAGCGACGGGAAGGTCGATGAGTCTCCCTACGACGTCGACGGCGACGGCCTGTTCAATAGCGCCGGCGACGATCCCGGTGAACTCGAAACGCTCCCCCCTTACCGCTTCCCGCTCAGGGGGATCGAGATCCGCCTCCGCTGCTATGAGCCCTCGAGCCGGCAGGTGCGGCAGGTGACGATTCGCCACTCGTTCGTCCCCCGGTGAGCCCCCGCGGTGACGCTCCCCCTTGGCCTCCACCAAATCAGGGAGTCCGAGTCAGGAAGAGGGTTTCTCGGCCGCTGGCCCCTCATCATCCTGGTGAGTGAGGCCATAAGTCTTTTCCACACAACAACTTACCGGTCGTAAGGCGGTTGCTTCAGCCCCCTTTGGCCTCCCTGGAATGGTGTGACTCCCTCGGAGCCCAAGTCTTGGTCCGGCGTTTGCCGAAGCACTTAAGCCATTGCCTGAACGAGACTTACAGCCCACTCCAAGAAACGAGCCTCGGTTTGGCACGGTAGATGCACCTCTTTGTTCGCTATCGGGCGGCAACGCCCGCCCCCAGCCACGACGAGGATCACCGCCATGTCGACCGCCTCCCAGACCATCCGCAAGCTTTTCAGCCGCTCGCTTAGCCGGGCGTTGTCGATCTGGGGTGTTGCGATCGTTGCGGCCATGCTCGTCGGTCAGGCTGCCAGCGCCTCTCCGGTCGTCCTCTACGACAGCATCAACGGCAGCACGTCGGCCGGTGCCGACGGGGCCAACAACGGCACCTGGCTGGCGAACCAGTTCAACACCGATGGCCAGGTCTACAGTCTCACGTCGGTGATCCTTGATTTCACGGCAACGCCGCTCGGCACGATTGCCGTCGATATCTATTCCGACGCCTCTGGCACCCCCGGCTTGAGCCTCGGAACGCTCACCAACCCCGGTAGTTTTGGGGCTGGCAGCAACACGTTCTCCGCCAGCGGCATCCCCACTCTCGCCTCGACCAGTTCCTTCTGGGTCCTGCTGCGGGGCGTTGGGGCCAGTTCGGTCGACTGGCGCTTCACGAGCGACACCCCGACCGGCGTCGGTTCTTCGACCAACACCAACTTCTCGACGACCGCTGGTGCCTCGTGGGCCGGGCTTTCGGCGGGCACCCCCTACATGATGACCATCAACGCCACCACCTCCGCCGCCGTCCCCGAGATCGACCCCGCTTCCTTCGGCAGCGCCCTCTCGCTCGTCCTCGGCTCGCTCTCGCTCCTCGGCCGTCGCCGCCGCCAGGGCTGATCAGCGACTCTCTACCGCGTCGGCCGGCGGCTCCCCCGCCCTTCTTTAGCCCGACGCCGCAGGCGACTCAGGTCGCCCACCTCACCATCGCAGTGAGACCCCTTCGCCGATTGTGCGAAACACCCGCAAGTCCTTGATGAGAAGAGACTTGCAGCTCGCTCCGTGGCCTCCACGGAAATCCCCTCACCAAACCGATGAGGAAACGCCCCATCCGGAGGCTGGCTTTCGGTTCCGTCAGAATAAACGCAAGTCTTTCTGTAGAAAGGCTTTCCGAACGGTTTATTTTCAATGTGGCATTGGCATGACATCTGCTCTTTCAGGTGACTCAACAAGCCGAGAGGATCGCGAGACAGCGATCCCCCTGGCCCTCACAACGAAGGATCACCGATGCGTCTGGCCACTCTCTCCCCCTCGATCCGGATTCGTTCCCTGGGAGTGGCGCTCGTTGGTGTCCTCGGGCTCGCCCTGGCCGCCGGCACGGCCCCGACGGCCTCGGCCGCGGGTTATTCCTCCACGGACGTGATCTTCGACACCATCACCGGCAACACGCCGACCGGCTCGGTGACGGCCAACGCCACGAATTGGAAGGCGGCCCAGTTCATCACGCCGGATGCCGACGACAAGATCAAGCTCGCGTCGGTTGTTTTGAATCTGGCCTCCAATCCTCTCGGCACGTCGTTTGAGGTCGCCATCTACGACGCC
>Ga0209500_10003668_pt1 | contig 10368 bp, 13 predicted proteins | sample S_140212_EF_Meta_FD_187323 | JGI IMG/M metagenome (GOLD analysis project Ga0209500, IMG submission 187323) | Freshwater microbial communities from Lake Simoncouche, Canada to study carbon cycling - S_140212_EF_MetaG (SPAdes) (version 2) | ecosystem: Environmental > Aquatic > Freshwater > Lake ...
CAGTTCCAGAATCTCAAAAGCAAGAAGCTACAAGACCACTTGGCGGCCTTACAGAGTCGTTGTCACTTTCTGGATCTTACCTTGAACACGCAACGTGACAGATTCTTGCGTATCAAACAGATCTTCCGCAAGGGCGACCTGTTCCAGGACTATGATTTCACACCCGAACAAGGTGAAGAGATACTGGCATTCATGGACGAGAACAAGAATCGTTTGAGAGAAATGAGCCTGCGTATGGCACTCAAGATCGCGGACTTGACCAAGGTCAGTGCAACCAACTGGAAGGCACTTGCAGCATCAACATGTATGAACAATACATAACCGGTAGCTCCTGGACAGTAGCAATACTGTCCATTTTACACAGGCACCTAAGTGCCTGTTTTTTTTAATAAGTATAAAATGCGTATAATATTTGACAATAAACAAGAACTAAAAATTATCTTACGTGATACACCGATTACCCCTGTAATTAAAAAAATTTATAAACACCTAGGACAGGTGCCGTTGCCTTTTCGTCCCTGGGATAATCCTGCGTATGTTTCTTCATTGGGACTGGATGATGTCATAAAACAATTGGTATTGTTTGGAGAAAAACTAGGAGTATCAGTTGACACAATCAAGTGCCAGCAAGGAGATCAAACTTATTTTAACCAAATACATGAGATTTACGAACGCAACTACGATGGAAATCCAGTCTGGCTTGACTATCATGACCACATTCATTTGTGCGAGCGTGTGTCACATTCAAATAAACAACCTAATTCTGTATTACTGTACCACAGAGAGTTGGCTGGCCCACTTATTAAACCGTTTGACATGTCCTGGTTAAACTATTCTACTACTGAGATACAGTCCGGAGATGTTTTTGTGACCTGGGCAGAATTAGGCAAGTCACCTTACCAATACTGGAAAGATAACGAACCCGATAATTTGGAGAGGTTGTGTGAACTGTCTAAACCATGGATAAATTTTTTTCCAAGAATCATAGCAGCCATAGGACCGCAATCGTTATTAGCAAATAAACTTGATAGATCGGATTTTGAAAATTGGTGGGTAGAACGCAGTAAATGTTGGTGCCAACATTGGAATTTAGATTCTTGGGACTTTGTTGACATGCATTCGGCACTGGTGATAGGCAATCTAGATGTTGATAGATTACAGCAATTATTGGCACATGCACAGCCATTATACGTTCAAATGCACTAGTATTATGTAGTTATATCTGTTATAATATAAGAATGCGAACAGCTACGATAATCATACGAGATGAAGTCAACGTCAAGATAGAAGGACTTGAACTGGATGCCCGTCGTGCCCTGGTAAACGCATTCAAGTATGATGTTCCGGGTGCTAGATATCTTCCGGCTGTTAGACTGGGACGGTGGGACGGCAAGGTCAGTTACTTCCAGTTAGGTGGTAGCAGTTATGTAAACCTACTACCTGAGATCATCCCCATCCTGGAAAAGTTCAACTATGACATTGAACTGGACGACCAAAGAGAGTATAGCACCACATTCGAATTCCAAGCGGTAACAGAACAAACATTCAGTCATATCGCATGGGGTAAAGGTCATCCATTAGAAGGCGAACCCATGGTCATGCGTGACTATCAAGTGGAAGTGATCAATCGCTTCCTTGAAAATCCACAATGCATACAAGAAATAGCCACTGGTGCTGGCAAGACTGTTATCACAGCTGCCTTGAGCAATGCCGTGGCACCGCATGGGCGTACCATCGTTATTGTTCCAAACAAAAGCCTAGTAACACAAACTGAAAAAGACTACATCAACATGCAACAGGATGTGGGGGTGTTCTTTGGAGACCGCAAGGAGTTTGGTCGCCAGCATACCATCTGCACTTGGCAAAGCCTGAATGTGTTATTAAAGAATACCAAAAACAGCGTAGGCGATGTTACCATACAAGAGTTCCTGGAAGATGTTGTGTGTGTTATCGTAGACGAAGTACACATGGCCAAGGCCGACGCATTGAAAACCTTGTTAACCGGTGTCATGAGCCGTGTACCGTTGCGCTGGGGACTTACAGGAACTGTGCCCAAGGAACCGTATGAATTCCAAGCACTTAAATGTAGTCTTGGTCCAGTTATCAATCAACTCAGTGCCAGCGAACTACAGGATCGTGGTGTGTTGGCACAATGCCATGTGAATGTGGTACAGTTGGTAGACCATGCCGAGTTCACAAACTACCAAAGCGAACTGAAGTTCTTGTTAGAAGAACCTGACCGGTTAAAGACCATGGCTGGCTTGATAGCACAGGTCAACGCAACAGGTAATACCCTGGTGTTGGTAGACCGTGTGGCCGCAGGACATGCACTAGCCGCACTGTTAGGCGAAGCGGCAGTGTTTGTGTCAGGAGCAACCAAAGCAAAGGCGAGACAAGATGAATACGATGAGATTAGCATCAGTAGTGGTAAGATTATTATTGCTACCTATGGCATTGCTGCTGTTGGTATCAATATTCCTAGGATATTCAATCTTGTGCTTATTGAACCGGGCAAATCCTTTGTCCGTGTTATCCAATCAATCGGGCGGGGTATTCGCAAGGCCGAAGACAAAGACCACGTGGAAATCTGGGACGTGACCAGCACTTGTAAGTTTGCCAAACGACACTTGACCAAACGCAAAGCATTTTATAAAGAAGCCAACTATCCGTTTACACAAGAAAAACTAGAATGGAAATGACCGCCAGTTTTGAAACTGTCATCTTGACCTACCGACACGATTTGCACAAACTACAACGCTGTTTACAAAGTATTATACAGCACGGACTAGGGCACAATACTGAACCAGTACACATTGTAGTCAATGATCATGAACCGTGCATGGTAGAAATAAAATATTTTATACCCGATGATCCAAGATTTCGTGTATGGCATTACACAGAATTAGACGAGTGGACCAGACCAAAATTTTGGTGCAAGGAATTGCGCGATTGGTCCAATCTGTTGGATTGGCATAGCCAACAATGGTTTAAATTGGCAGCAAGTAAAATCGTTTCATCTGAATGGTATCTATTGATTGACAGTGATATCGTATTACAAAAATCTATCAGGCACACGGATATGTTCCGGGATGATCGAGCCTGTTACAAACAGACTCCTATAGATTTTACAAATCTAACACATGTGACACAATTATCAAATGCCTACTCTCACTGGAATGACGCCATAAATGATCGAAAATATTTTATGTCTGACCATACTCCTTTTATCATGCATACAAAAACAGTAAAAGAAATGTTGCCTGAGATAGATCAAAATTTATTTCATCCATTAAATGACAAAATGACCTTGGAATTTTTTTTATGGTCGGCTTATTTAGACTATCGCGGAATCAAAGATCAACTTTACTTTCCAACACAACCTTCATCTGGGTACTTGTTTAATGCTTGCCCTAGAACACTTAATTAAAGGTTGTAATTTCCATTAACATCTGCTATATTAAAAATTTGAGGAGACTATGAAAAAAATAGTAGTATGCGGATGTAGTTTTTCATCACCAGTTGATGGTGAATACATTGGCACACATTGGGCAGAAATATTAGCAACTAAGATGAATGCAGAATTAATAGTGATAGCTCGGCAAGGAGTTAGTAATAATGTTATTCGATTACAAATAGACGAGGCGGTAAAGCATAACCCTGATTGGATTTTTATTAATGCAACGGCACCTGATCGAATTGAATTACCTGTGGATAAAGATTCGTCTAAGGAGTATAAGAGTTATGTTTCATTTGAAGATTCTGCATATAATCCAGCAACAGGATTAAAAAATTTCAATTATCCTGGGCATGATAATGTTATGATTAGCGAAACTATTTTTAGCATTATTGACTGGCCAACACATCCGTATCGAGATCGACCACTGTCAGCGGAGATTAAATTTGCTGTTAAGAGTTATGCCGCATGTCTGTACGATTTGAACTGGAAAACTCAATGTGATAACTGGATTATTGCAAGCGGCTTATGGGATTTACACGATCGTGGTATTCCATTTTTATATAATCCGTGGGTTCTTAATACTAATAAGCCGTTGCATAGTTTGCCAGCCTGGTTTGTTGAAAAATATGTTCTTAATCGAGAGTTTGATTTTTATAAAATTATGCGCGAGTATAAACCTAATGTTGATCCAGGATATCATACAAGCGCCGAAGGACAAATAATTATAGCAAACAACTATTTTAACCGTATTTCTGGTTGACTTTACACAACAAATACTATATTATAACAACATGCGAATACTAACACTAGACAATGCCCCGTTCGATCTTGATCACTTGCCCGAAGAAGTAGATGATATGAGATTCGCCATCCTGGACAATTCAAATCCACAAGATCCAGATTATCATTACATACCCTTGATATTCCTGGAAAGTTTTACAGCGCCGGCTTTAGTATTACGTATCGGCAACAATAGGATACGCATGCCCGTGGATTGGCAGATCTTGATTGGAGAACCAGACCTGGGCGACCTGGAAGTGTTACCTCTTACTGCCATCAATGATAGGGGATTCAAAGCATTCCAATTCAATCCACTTACCAGTTTCCGTCCCAGCTTCCTGGACATTGAAATTGTAGATGTGTATCAAGAGATGTCCTGGTATGCTCCCAAACTCAAAAACGGGCAGATGTTGTGTGTGCCAGTCAGTGAAGGCGACAGGCCCGACTGTGTGTATTTTGTCAAGGACATCAGTCGTAACTGTGAAATTGTAGATTATAACAAGGCTTGGTAGAATGGGCACACTTACACCCGGAGCAACATATATATACGAACGCAATGGTGACACTGTGTATGCCAGAGAGTTTGGCGCAGATCCCAGCACAAGAAAAGAGATAGGTTGGGATTTTGATCCCAACAATCCCAGCAGACATGAACGCCAAGAAATGTTGAATGCGCTAAGAGATGATCAGCTATGGCATAAAATTAGGTTAGCGGCACGGGACAATGTCACCTTACAAGATGCATTGGATTGTGTGATAGAACTATATCATTTGAGCAAAGACGATGGACAAACTTAGTATAGGCAATGAAATGGCACAGTTCGATTCAAAGAACAGACAGTTTTTTGATGAGCTCACCGATGAAGAAAAGAAAAAGTTCAGCCCATTTCTCATGATACGCTACGGCAGTTCAGTATCGGGCAATCGAGACCTACAAGAGTTTTACTTGATCGCCACAAACGAACGCTTGAACAAAAAGTTCTTTGCTGTGAATACTGCCCAGCATAAAAAACTACAGTGGTTGATGGCCACCACAGTGAGCCCGGGACTGGGCAACTTTAGACACAACTGGATCGCACCCCGAAAGAAAGAACCCGGTGCAGGCAGTATGCGTAAACAGTTAGCCGACCTATTTCCACACTTGAAGGACGACGAAATAGATCTATTGGCGCAGATAACTACCCGGAAAGAAATTGATACATACTTACGAGAATTAGGACAGGAGAAAATAAAATGATGGGATTTTTTAAAAAGAAACCGGTAGCACGGTTTCCTGAACACAAAGCGATTGTATTTGGCGGCTGGCGATATGCTCCACAGCCAGATATCACAGCATTTGAAATGGCTTTGTTAGCACCAGTGTTTGGTTCAGTCATGCACAGGCAAGACATCAAACCTTACATAGAACAAAACAACCTAACCAGACACTTCCAACCGCAGGGCGAATGAACACTTGTCAGTACTGTAAAAAAGACTTTGTGAAAGAAGCAAGCCTGGCTATACATTCGTGCGAGCCACGTCGCCGCAGGCAAGAACAAAACGAAGCCGGAGTCAGATTGGGATTCCAGGCCTATCTCAAGTTCTATGAACTCACCCAAGGGTCGGCACGTCTCAAAACATTTGATGACTTTGCCGACAGTCCGTACTACAAAGCATTTGTAAGATTTGGAAGATATTGTGTAGATATCCGTGCTGTCAATCCGGCCAGGTTTGTTGAATGGGTACTTAAACAAAACAAAAAGATTGATCATTGGTGCCGAGATACAGTATACACCGAATACTTAATTGCGTATTTACAAGTGGAAAATGTCAATGACGCATTAGCACGGGCCATGGAGTTTGGACTGGACTGGAATGACAAGACCAACAATCCACCTGAGCATTGTTTACGTTATGGCAACACTAACAGCATGGTGTATGCTGTCACAACTGGTAGGGTCAGTCCTTGGGTAATCTACAACAGTGATTCAGGACAACGATTCCTAAGCGAACTAGATGCCACCCAGGTCTCAATGATATGGCCCTATATTGATGCGGACATATGGCAGAAAAAATTTAAGGACTATCCAGCAGATCAAGAGTATGCTAGAGATATATTACAAAAGGCAGGTTGGTAATGAGCGCAGATATTGATTTAGACTTTGCTGACAGAGAACAAGTTTTAAAACTTATCAAGGCCACACCAGCACATCAAGTGCACCAGGGACAGATACGCCGACACAACTCGGGTGTGTATGTCACAGACATACCGTACAATCCTATCAACCAGTGTGCTGCTATAGATTATGAAACAGCAGAAACACGTGGATACTTTAAAATAGATCTATTAAACATGACAGTGTATCAACTGATCAAGAGTCCAGAACATTATCAAGCCATGTTAGATCAATCTCCAGATTGGCAACGTCTTTGGACGGATACGGATTGGGCACAGCAACTGGTGCATGTGGGCAATTACACAGAGTTATTAAACACTATGAGACCAGACTCGATACCTAGAATGGCTGCATTTATTAGTATTATTCGTCCTGGTAAAGCTCACTTACAAAACAAGCCCTGGACAGAAGTATTTGAATCAGTTTGGGATGGTGATGATTCTAAAGGATTTGTTTTTAAAAAAGCTCATGCTGTTGGCTATGCGGCCTTGGTAGCACTACACATGAACTTGCTTAGTCAAGACGTCGTACCAGCGTGATCGATTTACGCTTGGATTTTTTACGGGCCATTTCAAGTAAACTACAAACAGGCCCATGTAGTACAGCTAAATCTTTGTTGATAAAAGTGCGTAAGGTGGGTCTGAACTGATCCCATTCTGTTTTAAGGAATATGTTGATGGGTATACTCCTGTTGCTTTCCCACCACCAAATGTTTGCCAATTCTAAAAAACGCCGTTTATCTTCAAGATCCAGTATGCTACCAAAATCGTAAATTGTAGTCACAATTTCATCTTGATTTTGTATGATTCCTACGTATTCTGTGGTGGCGTAGACGCAGAGGGAGATGAAAGGGTACTTGTCAGCGAGTTTGGTAAAGATATCGTTACCCATAAATATTATATAATAAATTGATCACGAGATATTTACCAAAAATGAATCCAACCCAAATGAATGAGTCACCGGATGACACTGTCGCTAAATAGTATGTATGTACTCAACTACCCTATATCTATATCAACAAATAACCCAGGTCCTGAGCATAGATACCGGTGCTGGTTCTACATTCACTTACAGGTATAATCCCGTGTACGCAAAAGTCCTAACCATAAACAAAGGCATCGACAATGTGTTGTTGTTTGAGTTTATCAATCAAAATGAAAAACCCGTCAACATCACTGGCAGCAGTTTTGTATTCCGTGTAATCAACACTGAAGGAACTACTGTGTTGTTAGAAGAACCCTTGGTGATCCTTAATGCCGCAACTGGCCGTGCCAAAGTTACTTTACTATCCAGTCAGTTATTGGAATTACTGGCCCAACCTGCTTATTATAGTATCACTAGAGCCAGTGGAAATCTTTTAGAACCGGTATTCGTTGATGCACAGTCGGGCAGTCGTGCACCGCTTAATGTGGTGGATAGTGTGTTACCACAATATGTTCCAAGCCGCCCACTTACCATACCAACTACCAAACTCAGTGCCCAGGGATCAGCTGATGGCACCAGTTTTGGCAATGCTGGCGGAGACTATTACTGGAATGGCAATCCCAACGGCGCCAATTACTGGAACAGTTTTGCCCTTACTGAATTTTACAGCAGTTTCGTTAAGCCCACGCAGGGCATAACCACAGTACAGATGACCTTGGATGGTTACACAGGCACGATCAAGGCCCAAGCGGCTGCTGACTACGAAAGCGTGCCATTCAATGTGACTGAAAGCACTACCTATCTTGATCGTACTGGTACCATTTACCTCAACATTGTTGGTTGGCATCCTTTGGTGCGTGTGTGTTTCAACAACAGTATCTTTGCTGTGCCAGGTGGAAACGGTATACCAGCACAGGCCTATGCCATCTGCGAAGACGGTGTGGTCACATCAATACAGGTACAAAATGCTGGATCGGGCTATCTAGCTCCACCAAAAATCAGCATACTTGGTGAAGGTGCTGGCGCAACAGCCACTGCCACGATTGGTGGTGCAGGTGAAATAGCAAGTATCACAGTGACCAATGGTGGTTCAGGATATTGGTTGGCACCAAATGCTGGAATCAATACACCGTATTATCCAGTTCCTCCTAATAATCAAGGTGCCATGGTGGTAATCAGTACTGGTTATGTAGTGGACCTTTTCTATAGGTAAAAGCCAAAAAACATGCTATAATAAAGCATGATTGATGTGATCGCTTTCTTACCTGCAAAACGCAAACAGACCTCTGGTGGTTGGATCAGTTTCAATGCCCCTTGTTGCGTACACAACAGTGAATCTGCTGATAGACGACAGCGTGGTGGTATAAAAAACACAGACCAAGGCTGGAGTTTCCACTGTTTCAATTGTCAATACACTGCCAGTTTTGTACTTGGTCGCACACTTACATTCAAAGCTCGCAAGTTGTTGACCTGGTTGAATGTGCCACAAGAAGAAATCGAACGTATCAATCTTGAAAGTTTACGACATAGGAATATCGAAGGCATACTGAATGAACGACAACAGGCTGTTAGACCTGCTGAGATAGAATTTGAAGAATGCGATTTACCAGCCGACACTAAAGAACTAACAGACACAGCCCAAGCATATTTGACCAAGCGAGGTATTATGTTAGACTATCCATACCTGTCCAAGCGAGGCACACGGCCTGGAATAGTTGTACCATTTACCTACGACGGGCAGATAGTTGGACACACCACAAGATTCCTAGACGATAGGACACCCAAGTATATCCAAGATATACAACCAGGATATGTATTTGGTACAGACTTACAACAGGATAATTGGCAGTCGGTGATTGTTGTAGAAGGAGTATTTGATGCACTCAGCATCAATGGTGTGGCTGTGTTACACGCAGACGTAAATGACGCACAGGCTAGATTAATAAGGAGCCTAGAACGAGAAGTAGTTGTGGTACCAGATCAAGACTTACCGGGCATGCGATTGGTAGAGCGTGCTGTTGAACTAGGCTGGTCAGTCAGCATGCCTGAGTGGCCAGCGGGTGTCAAAGATGTAAATGATGCAGTAATTTGTATAGGAAGGTTAGCTACTTTGCTAACTATAATGCACGCCAAAGAGACCAGTCGAATTAAAATTGAACTAAGGAAGAAACAACTTGTTAAAAGATTACGGACTTGATGTCCAACGCTTATTCTTAGAAATGATGTTGCAAGACGCAGAGAGCTATGTGCGTGTGCAGAACATTTATAATCCAGAAAACTTTGATAGAAGTTTAAGACCAGCAGCCGAGTTCATTGCCAAACATAGTAATGATCATAAAACCCTGCCATCTGCAGAACAGATTAGCGCAACAACAGGAGTCAAACTACAACACATTCCTGATCTCAATGAAGGGCACTTTGATTGGTTCATGGAAGAGTTTGAAGCATTTACTCGTCGCCAAGAACTAGAACGTGCTATCCTTAAAAGTGCTGACCTATTAGAAAAAGGTGAGTATGATCCGGTAGAAAAACTAATCAAGGACGCAGTGCAGATTAGCTTGACCAAGGACATGGGTACAGACTACTGGGCCGATCCAAGAGCCCGTATAGACAAATACTTTAATTCGGGCGGGCAGGTCAGCACAGGTTGGCCACAGATGGATCGTATCTTGTATGGTGGATTCAGTCGCGGCGAACTGAACATCTTTGCCGGTGGATCTGGATCGGGCAAGAGTCTGGTCATGATGAACATAGCATTATCGTGGTTACAGGCCGGTCTTAGTGGTGTATATATCAGTCTGGAACTCAGTGAAGAACTGTGTGCGTTAAGGACTGATGCCATGTTGGCTGGAATGAGCACAAAAGAAATCCGCAAGGATATTGACCAAACAGAACTCAAAGTTAAATTGGTCAGTAAGAAAGCCGGACAGTATAGAATCAAGGCCATACCAGCACAGAGCAACATCAACGACATCCGCAGTTATATCAAAGAAGTGCAGGTACAGACTGGAATCCGGGTAGACTTTGTCATGTGTGATTACTTAGATTTGT
>Ga0209500_10003676_pt1 | contig 10357 bp, 13 predicted proteins | sample S_140212_EF_Meta_FD_187323 | JGI IMG/M metagenome (GOLD analysis project Ga0209500, IMG submission 187323) | Freshwater microbial communities from Lake Simoncouche, Canada to study carbon cycling - S_140212_EF_MetaG (SPAdes) (version 2) | ecosystem: Environmental > Aquatic > Freshwater > Lake ...
TACCTTCATTCCCTTTTTACAACGTGGTAAAATATGGAAAAGGTAAATATGGTCTAGAAATAGGACTTGCTGGATACAATAAAGAAAACGTTCTTGTAGAAGTAAAAGACGGTATTTTAACTGTAGAAGGTAAAGTTGAAGATAAAAATATAGACTATGTTCAAAAAGGACTAGCTTATAGAAAATTCATTAAACAATTTGAGTTAGCATCTGATGTAGTAATCGATGAAGCTGAAATGGTTGATGGTTTACTTAAAATTAAACTTGGTTTTAAAAAACCAAAAGAAGTTGAAGGTATTAAAGTAGAGGTAAAATGATGCCTTACAACGAAGAAGAAGTTAATTGGTTAAATCCAATCTCTTAATTCTTCACCTAATACTTCAGACGCAATATTAATCTTTTTGCGGAGAGCTTTGACAATCTTTTCATCAACAGTTTTCTCCGCAATTAGATCTATATAAGTTACTGATTTCTTTTGCCCGATTCTGTGTGCGCGATCCTCTGATTGCAATCTCTTTTCTAAATCATATCCATTAGAATAATATATAACAGTGCTAGCTTCCGTTAACGTAATACCATATCCGCCTGTTTGTGGATTACCCACGAAGAAACGAACCGGGGATCGTGGATTTTGAAAAGCTTCTATATTATTTTGTCTGATTTCAGATTCAGTTGCTCCGTAGTAAGAAACAATAGATTCTGGCCCATAGACAAGATTTCCTTCTTCATCTTTTGCTGTAGATATTGCTTTAACTATTTTTTCAATATCATGAATATAGTGAGCCCATATAATTACTTTACCATTAGTTTCATCTAATATTTTCATTAACTCTTTTATTCTGTTGCTTGGTAGATCTACTATTTCTCCAGATTCTGTTTTTAAATGACCACAAACTATTTGATGTAATCTCATTAATTGAGTTAAAGCATGAGGAGCTCTTACAATATCTCCCTTCAATAAAGCCATAGCTGTAGCTTTCATTGTAGCATAATGTTCTTCTTGTTCTTTTGTTAATTCAACTTCTCTTTTTATATAAACTTTATCAGGTAAATCTAAACAATCTTCTTTTAATACACGATATGAAAAAGGTTTTAAAATTTCAGATAGTTCATCTAATCTTTGATAAGATTGTATTATCCAAACTTGTCTTCCACCAAAATTCTTTCTAACCATATTTGCATATCTATTTTGAAAAGTTAAATAAGAACTAAATCCTAATAAATGTTCATTTAAAAATTTACATTGAGTATATAAATCTAAAGGGGATTTAGTAACAGGAGATCCTGTTAATATTCTTCTATATTTTGCAAGACTAGCAATACTAATTATATTTTTAGTTCTAGCTGCTTTGTTACTTTTAATAGTAGTTGATTCGTCAATAGCAAATAAAGCTTTATGACTATTTAAAAATTTTCTGGCAAAAGCAGCACCTTTAGTAGTAGAAAACGCCTCAACATTCATTAAGAGGATGTGAAGGTTATAATCTATATTAAATAAATCTTGGTACTCTTTATCCTTAGATTTTGAAGTTGAAGCGGTCCATAATACAGTTTTATGTTGTACATGACTAGGTAAATGTGTTGGTATTTCAGAAGAAAACCAGTTTCTATAAACACCTTTTGGTGCTACAATTAACGCCGCGTTAATTTTTCCTTTATCATAAAGCATAGCCATATTATCAACTAATACTTTAGATTTACCAGTTCCCATCTCCATAAAATATGCGAACTCTTCTTTATCCCAAGACATTTCTAATGCCTTAAGTTGATGTTCATATGGTTTAGTTTTAAACCTGTAATTGCGTGGCATAAATAATTTATTTCTTTCTATTGACTTATTAAATAAACATCCTTATATACTTTGTCAAGAGAGAAATAATAGAATGAAAAATAAAATATTTGAATTATATAAAGACAAGAGTCTTACAGAGTTTTTAGAGTTTAAAAGAGATAATCCTAAAGAAAATTTTGTGTATGTATTACAACATCCACCAGCTAATATAAATATATTAAGCGCTTCTAATTTTGGGTATTTAGTTATATGTCTTGCCTACTTTGATCAAGTTGCATTTAATGCCTCTCCTTTTGTTTTTAAGATGCGAAAAAACTTGAAAGATTTTACAAATCAAGATTATATATTGCTTACAGGAGATCCGGCGGTCATTGGTATCTCTTGTGCTATAGCAAGTGACATGACCAATGGCCAATTTAATCTCTTGAAATGGGATCGTAGAGAGTTTAAATACTACCCAATAGAATTCGATCTCTATCAGAAAGGATAAATATGAGTGACGATGTAAAACAAATGATGCTAGATGATTCAACGGATCTTCTAGATAATGTAGAAGTAACTACAATAGCAGACCAGTGTCAAAAATTAAAAAATTTAGAGGATGATATTAACAGAGCTGAAGAGCATGTTAGTAATTTAAAAGCAATGGCGAGAGATATTAGTGAACGAGTTATACCTGAACTGCTTGCAGAACAAGGTTTAAGTTCTTTGAAATTAGCTGATGGTTCATCTGTTACAGTCAAAAGAGAATACAGATGTACTCTTCCCAAAGATGATTTTAAAAGGGAAGATGCTTATAAATGGCTTCGTGAGAACGGACTTGGAGATATTATTAAAAATAATGTTTCTGTTACGTTCGGTCGTGGCGAAGATGACAAGGCACAACAATTGTTGGACCTTGCGGCGTCAAAAGGTTTTAATCCGCATCAAAAGTCCGATGTAGCTTGGAACACTTTGACAGCCTTATTTCAGGAGCGTGTCGAGTCCGGGCTCGACATGCCTTCTGAAGTCTTTAGTACTTGGATTAAAGACACAACTAAAATAACCCGTAAATAATGGAGAATGAGTAATGGCTAATGAAGCGATGGTACAAAAACCGTTGACTAGTAGTTCAGTAGCTTTGTTTGGAGATGATCTAGACAAAGGTTTTGAAAATATGACGCAGCATGATCTTGCGTTACCTTTCATAAGAATACTTGGTCAACTATCACCACAGGTAACTGAAGGTGATTCTAAATATGTTAATGGTGCTAAACCAGGTAACATATATAATACAGTTACGAATGAACTGTATGATGGTAAAATAGGAATTAAAGTTATTCCTTGTTACTATAAGAAAGACTATCCAGAATGGTCTGAAAGAGGAGAAGGATCTGCAGCTCCTATTGCACTCCACTCACCTAACAGTCCAGTGATAGCTACAGGTAAGAGAGAAGGATCTAAAATTAGATTACCTAACGGTAACTATTTAGAAGAAACTGCTTCTTACTATGTAATGGTAGGAACTAAAGCGGGTGGTTATACTCCAGCTTTAATTACCATGAAGTCAACACAACTAAATGTAAGCAAGAAGTGGAACGCAATGATGAAAACTGTTCAGATTTCTGACGGTAAAGGTGGATTTGCAGTTCCCCCAATGCACGGTGTTGTATACAACTTATCATCTAACTTACAAAAAAACGATAAAGGTAGTTGGTATGGTTGGGTAGTAACACAAGATCGAATTCTAGACACAAAAGATAAATCTTTGTATTTAAGTGCAAAAGGTTTTTCTGGCGATGTCAAAAAAGGATCGGTGCAAACAAAAGCAGATGTAGAAGAGAGAGTAACAGAGAACGTACCGTTCTAGGTTATAATTAAATCGGGGCCCCTTAATTGGGGCTCCAACTAAAATTGTTGTATGAAAGAAAAATTCAGAGAAATATTTACTGGCTTGCAAACAGCTTATGGCCAGTATCAAAAAGGAGAACGTAGTGAAAACGGAAAACAAAAAGGAAAAGCATTTATTGTTAGAAAACAGATTACTGACAATCTTTGGGAAGACCATCTTAACGGTATTGATCCTGCTCTCGGTATTATTCCTATCAACGAAGATAATAATTGTAAGTGGGGTTGTATTGACGTTGATCAATATAATCTTGATCACACTGCCATCGTAAAAAAGATAAGAAATTTAAAATTACCACTGATTCTATTTAGATCTAAATCAGGTGGAGCACATATATTTTTATTCACAAAAGAATTTATACCTGCATCGTTAATGCAGACTACATTAAAAAAGATTTCAGACACATTAGGATATGAAGGAGTTGAGATATTTCCTAAACAAACTGAAATACTTGTGGAACGTGGGGACACAGGTAATTTTTTAAACCTTCCCTACCATAACCAAACAAAAGGATTAAGATATGCGTTTAATGATGATGGGTCTGCTGCGTCGCTTGAAGAGTTTTATAAGTTGTACGAAACACACGCGCAAACCAAAGAAGAAGTTGAAAAAATTGAAATCAAAGAAAAGAAAATAGATGAAGCATTTAAAGATGGGCCTCCATGTTTAAATAAATTAGCTAGAGATGGTTTTGGTGAAGGATCTAGGAATAATGCATTGTTTAATGTTGCCATATACTACAAACAATCTGACCCAGATATTTGGCAAGATAAAGTTGTTGCTGCTAATATAAAGTTCATGGACCCACCTTTAAGTAATGGTGAGGTACAACAGTTATTAAAATCTTTAGGAAAAAAAGGTTATGATAAATACAGATGTAAACTTCCTCCGATACAACAGGTTTGTAATTCAGCGTTATGTAGAACTAAAAAATTTGGTGTAGGATCTGATCAAGAAGCAATGCCTTTATTAGGTAATCTAACTAAATATGATTCTAATCCACCACAATACTTTTTAGATATTGGTGAAGGTGAAACTCAAAAGAGAATTGAATTAAAAGCAGAACATTTAGCTAATCCAGCTTTATTTGCATTAGCTGCATTAGAGAAAGCAGATTTAGTTATACCAAGATTAAAAGAAAAAGATTGGAGAGAAGTCTTTTTAAAACCACTAATGGATAATTTACAAACAGTTGAAGCATTAGAATCTTTAGATCCTAAAAATCAATTAACAGCTTTACTACAGGATTGGACAACTAATAGACAGAATGCAAGAACTATGGATGATGTATTTAATAAGCTTCCGTATACAGATGAGAAAAGAGAATTTACATATTTTAGAATGGATGATTTTTATAATTTTTGTAAGAAGAATCATTGGGAAATGGATAAGGCAAAGACTGGTAATTTAATTAAACAGTTAGATAAAATATTTGTTTCTGAAATTAGAACAAAAGTAAAAGGTCAGGAACCTAGATTAATTAAAATTAATACAATGAAGAAGTTAGATGCATCTAGTACACAAGTTAAATATCAAGAACAACATTTCTAATGGATATAGGGATTAATTGGTATTTAAAATATAGATTATTAAAAAAAGAATTAGAAAAAATAAAACTACAAAAAGAAATATTAGAAAGGAGGTTAAAGAAATATGAAAACAATAATACTAGGTCCACCAGGAACAGGAAAGACAACAACGTTGTTAAATTTAGTAGATGAATTCATTAAACAAGGTACAAGACCAAAAGAAATAGGATACTTTTCTTTTACAAAGAAAGCAGCAAAAGAAGCAGCAACGAGAGCATCTGAAAAATTTGGATTGAGCGCTGATCATGATTTAATATATTTCAGAACACTTCATTCTTTGGCTTTTAGAGTTTTAGGTATTACAAAAGATAAGATGATGAGTAGAGAAGATTACAGAGAATTTGGATTAAGATGTAATATTCCTATTAAGACTGCATCCCATTCAGATGAAGATGGTATTTTTAATTCTGATAATGAATATCTAACCATTATAAATACAGCAAGAGTTAAGAAGATGGATTTAATGGAGTGTTATGATTCGAGAAGTAATTTATTAGATATAGAAAGAGATACACTATTCTTATTAGACCAGGAGCTTAAGAGATTTAAAAAAGAAAAAGGATTAAAGGATTTTACAGATCTATTAGATGATTTTGTAGAACAAGATTTAGCGCCAAAATTTAAAGTATTATTTATAGATGAAGCACAAGATTTATCTCATTTACAATGGGAAATGGTTAGATCTATTTGGAAGAAGGCTGAAAAAACTTATATTGCTGGAGATGATGACCAAGCAATATTTAGGTGGGCCGGAGCTGATGTAGATCACTTTATAGCATTAAGAGAGGAAGTAGATGAGATTAAGACACTTAATCAGTCTTATCGTATTCCTGGTGGTCCTATTCATGAATTATCACAAAAAATCATATCTAGGGTTAAGAATAGATATGAAAAAGATTATAAACCGCGCCAAGAAACAGGATTGTTAAGATTTTATACAGATATTACTCAAGTAGACATGTCTAAAGGTGAATGGACAGTGCTTGCATCAGCAAATTATTTCTTAGATGATGTCAAAGAGTTATGTGAATTACAGGGTTGGTATTATCAACACAAAGGAATTAATTCTATTTCATTAGAATTATTATTAGCATTAAGTAATTGGGAAGATTTTAGAAATGGTTCAGCTTTAAATTATATACAAATTAAAAACATATATAGATATTTAGGTGCTAATATAACTCCTGGATATAGAGATGCTAAAACATTAAAGGCTGAAGAAAAATACACAATTAATGATTGTAAGCAGAATCATGGTTTACTTACTGATAAAGTATGGTATGAATCATTTGAGGGTGTAGACACAATTACTGAAAATTATATTCGTAATATGAGAGCTAATGGTGAGAAGATAAATAAGACTCCACGTATTCTTATGTCAACCATTCACGCTTTTAAAGGCGGTGAACGAGATAATCTTTGTGTTCTACTAGATTTAACATCCGCTGCGGTTAAACAAAGTGAAGAGGATCCAGACGATTTACATAGATTGTATTACACAGCTTTTACAAGAGCTAAGAAAGAATTACATATTGTAGATCCGAGAGACTTCAACAAAGCATATACTATATGATTAAAATAGAAGAAATACATAAAGAAAAAGAAAATCATTATTTTATTGTTTATAAATTTAATAATGAAGTGAGAACTTGTAATGGTACAGCAAAAGAAGTTTTAACTTTCTTATCTAAAGATATTAAGGAAATAAATGACAAATAAAGCATTTTATAAACAGGTTGGTGGTAAACATTATAAGACAATGAAAATACAACCATCAATTTTTATTAACGAAAATAATTTACCGTTCGCAGAAGGTAATGCAATTAAATATATCTGTAGACATAGATTAAAAGGTAAAAAAGAAGATATACTAAAAGCAATTCATTATTTAGAAATGATAGTGGAAAGAGATTATAAATGACAAGAACGTTTCAACAAATATTATTTACACCACAAACAGAATGGGTGGTTCCGGAAGAACTAAAAGATCTTCGCGGTCATAAAGAAATAGCAGTGGATTTAGAGACCTGCGATCCGGAGTTAATGGAGCTAGGATCGGGGAACGTGGTTGGTCGTGGTAAGATCGTTGGTATTGCAGTAGCAGTAGAAGGTTGGTCAGCTTATTATCCAATAGCACATGAAGGCGGTGGTAACATGGATAAAAAATTAGTTTTAAATTGGTTACAAGATTTATTTAAACAAGATTCTACATTTATATTTCATAATGCAATGTATGATATTTGTTGGTTAAGATCATCAGGAATAATTCCTCCCGCTAAAATTGTAGATACAATGATTGCTGCTTCATTAGTAAATGAAAATAGATGGAGTTTTAGATTAGATGCATTAGCAAAAGAATATGCAGGAATTGGTAAAGACGAAGCTGTATTACAAGCAGCAGCAAAAGAATATGGAATAGATGCTAAAAAAGATATGTGGAAACTTCCATCTATGTTTGTTGGTCAGTATGCTGAAAGAGATGCTGAATCAACTTTAAAACTTTGGCATAGAATGAAAGTAGAATTATCTGATCAAGATCTTTGGACTATATTTGGAACAGAAACAAGATTATTTCCATGTCTTGTAGATATGAGATTTAAAGGTGTAAGAGTTGATGTTGAAAAAGCTGATAAAATTAAAAAAGAATTGATAAATAAAGAAAATAAAATAATAAGTAAAATCAAAGACTTAACAGGTGTTTCTGTAGAATTATGGGCAGCATCATCTATTGCAAAAGTATTTGATGCTCTTAAATTACCCTACGATAGAACAGAAAAAACTGGAGCACCTAGCTTTACAAAAAACTTTTTATCAAATCACCCAAATGAGATTGCTCAAGGTATTTCTTACGCTAGAGAAATAAATAAAGCACATACAACTTTTATAGATACGATTGTAAAACATTCTCATAAAGGAAGAATTCATGCAGATATAAATCAAATTAGATCTGATCAAGGTGGAACTGTTACAGGAAGATTTTCAATGTCTAATCCTAACTTACAACAAATACCAGTAAGACATAAAGAATTAGGTCCATTAATTAGATCTTTATTTATTCCAGAAGAAAATCATAAGTGGGGAGTATTTGACTATTCACAACAAGAGCCAAGAATATTAATTCATTATGCTAAATTACAAAGATTAGATGGTATAAATGAAATTGCATCAGCATATCAATCAGGAGAAGCAGATTTCCATAGCGCAGTAGCAAAGATGGCTGGTATAGAAAGATCACAAGCTAAAACAATTAATCTTGGTTTGATGTATGGTATGGGTAAAAATAAATTAATGGCTGAACTAGGTTTAATGAAAGAAGCAGCTGAAAAACTAATTGCTCAATATCATGCTAAAGCACCATTCATTAAACAATTGATGCAGGCGGTATCAAGAAGAGCGGATGAATCTGGAAGAATAAGAACTTTAGGCGGAAGAGTTTGTCACTTTGATCTTTGGGAACCAACTACATTTGGTGCAGGAATGCCTAAACCACATGCAGAGGCATTAAAAGAATATGGACCTGGAATTAAAAGAGCTGGAACATACAAAGCATTAAATAGATTAATACAAGGATCAGCAGCAGATATGACTAAATTATCTATAATTGCATTAAGTGAAAATGGAATTGTACCTCATATACAAATACATGATGAATTGGATGTATCTGTTGAACATAGTGAACAAGCTAAACAAATCGTAGAAATTATGGAATCAGCTATTAAATTAGAAATACCTAATAAAGTTGATTATGAGTGTGGTGATAGTTGGGGTTCAATAAAATAACTTTCAATGTCTTATTTAAATGCTAATATACCACCTATATATTGTAAAATAAGGAGAGAATATTTATATGACTTACGAAAACATAAAGGCGAAACTGAAGACTGTGTGGTATTTGGTTTGGGGAGTATTAGCGGGCGTGCACCGTTGTTTCACTGTTTACTTACGAATGGTGCAATCTATTGGAGACTTCCTATCTCTGCTTTTGTTCAAAGAAGAAACAGCGATACTGTGCATAGCACACCGATGGAACACCAAGATCTCGAAGATCTTCAGCTATGGAATTCATTTAGTTATTATCCTAGTATTACTGTTTTTGATTTTTTAAGTGGTCAACGCTGTAAGTATTTAGGAAAGAACAAAAAGTTTTATCATGGTGAATATTTATTTACGATTGATTGGGCACATCCAGAGTCTAATATTGTGGATACTGAACATTCCGAAATACCTGATCAACATAAGTGCGGTCATGTTATCGCTCTTGATAACGGTAATTATGCAATTCAGCCTAATAATCGTATTTTGTGGAACGTGCCTAGTTTTACTACTTCTACACATTGGCCTGACTATAAAGTCCAGACTTCGTATTGGAATGTAGAAAATAAAAACTGGAAGACAGATGATTCAGATGATATGTTCTATAAAATAAATGCCGAGAAAATCAAAAAGAGTTAAAAGAGCTTTAAAATTAGATGCTAGATTAGAACATGGCATATGTCCCTATTGCAATTTATTATCACCTTTGTTATTCTTATATAAAGATTTTTATAGATGTTCTTTGTGTGGTGAAGAGATAGAACAATATATTAACGGAGTTATTAAATATATTCCAATTACGAGTAGTAAAAGGATTGGTATGATGACTGAAACAGAAAAATGAACAAAGAAAAATTAACATTTGTAGTAACTACATTAGTAACAACTACTCTATGTATTGTTGTATTAAGTATGGTCATGACTCTTATGACTGGTCTATTTGATGAAAAAGTAGATAACGCTGAAATATTTAAATTAATAAGTCCTGCCTTCCAAACAATCATCGGGGGATTTATCGGTCTTTTAGCTGGAGTTAAATTAAAATCTGGTGATGAAGATAAAATCTGTAGTTGTAAAAAATAATGGCACGTAAAGTAAACGTAGGCAACGGTCTATTCATTAAACAATCAAATAAAAAACGTCCAGGACGTCATTCAAAAAGCCCTAATAAACGTAACGATAGAAAAGAATATAACGGTCAGGGAAGAAGATAATGAATGCCCGCCCTAGTAAACTAGGACGAGCAAACAAAAGGTGTGAGAAGAGATGTCCACA
>Ga0209500_10003682_pt1 | contig 10348 bp, 21 predicted proteins | sample S_140212_EF_Meta_FD_187323 | JGI IMG/M metagenome (GOLD analysis project Ga0209500, IMG submission 187323) | Freshwater microbial communities from Lake Simoncouche, Canada to study carbon cycling - S_140212_EF_MetaG (SPAdes) (version 2) | ecosystem: Environmental > Aquatic > Freshwater > Lake ...
CTTGATAATCATCAAAGTCCGCCGTTCCATGCACCGCTACTATCATCAGAATTTCCATTCTTTAAGCTATCCAAAATGAATAGCATCTTATCAATATCTCTCTTTGACATATTGTTTGTATCAACTGGACGTACAGTGTCTGCGTTCACTAAACCTTCAGCCGTATCAGCAATGTAAAACATATTGTCATGAACCCAATATGCTTGATCTTCTATGATTAATACTCTTACGGTATTTTTGCTTACATGTTTCTTTGCCTGAGAAACAGGTTTTGGCATTTCAAAAAGATCTTTTGGTAAAAAATGTCTTACTATTTGATGTATATCACTTTGAGAGTATACAACTTTAGCAAAAGATTTTTTATTTCTTTTTACTGTTATTATAATTATAGGGCATATGAGTGCCAATGTCAAGCCAAGAATTAAGATTAATGTCATTACTACCCCTTAAGGTTAAATGGACTTGATTGCCAAAACTTCTTTTCTCTTTCAACAATAGCACGAGACCAAGCAAACCCAGCATCCCCACCCCAAGCATTCCACATTATTTTTCCGTTAGATGGCTTGTCCCAATCTTTTCCTTGTTTATCCACTTCGTGACGTGAAAAAAAAGAATACATTCTCTTAACAGTACTAAGAGACATAGATCTTCCTGCAACAATATCGCTTGCACGTCCCCAACCAACAGGAGTTCCAGCACCAGTTGCTAGGCCATCCTCTTTCCATTTTAAAGCACGACGTGCTGCTGCCTTCATGCCATCATTAGGAGAGTATGAGTCTGCCATTACTTATCCTTCTTTGGGTGCTTAACTGTGTAGTCGTCAATTATAGATTTAATTGTACCGTTTTTATTTAAACGAACAATCTTTCCATCTTTGATTTGTGTTGCATTAAATGATCCAGCTTTTCTTTTTGGCATTATTTTAAAAATCCATTCCAAAAGTTATCTGTATCCAATTGTTTTTCAGACTTGTATGTGCCACCACGACGCTTATACTCTGCAACAACCCATGCATTTGCTACGGCTGATGGATAAACATCAAACTTGTCTTTTGCTGCTTGAACAACTCTTGCATAAAGTTTAGGATTTGAAGGTGTTGATCCACCAGAACGTGGTTTGATTACGTCTCCATAGTTTGGCTTTGCCTTATTCATTTCTTCTGCCTGACAAACTGGACAGTTTTCACAATTTACATTTAATTCTTTACATGTAGGACATCCACAACCTTCGTACGCTTTATTTACTGATGATGAATCGCTGCAAGAATGTGATTTGCCAATTGATGAATCATACATTGCCATGCCTATTTCTGAGTCCATCTCTTCCTCTTTCATTGAGTGATTGTCTATATCAATAAGTTCAGCATCCTTGTACATCATTCCAATGCTGTATGCTGTTGGTTCCCACTTGCCATCTTCTTCTTCATAGACTCTAACAGCCATTGCTGGATTTTCTGGTGGCATAGACTGAATTGCATACTCTGTTCCAGGAACTCCGTATACTCCGCCCTCAATCATGATGTGCTCTACCATGCCATGAACCATACCTTCTGATGTCATGCCCATTACAAAGTCACCTTCTTTTATCATATACTGATTATATCAGAGTTCTTGGTCATATTTTTTTAAAAATCCCATTTTATTTTTGGCATCTAGCAAAGATTCTTTATCTGTAGCGCCCCAATAACCAAGATAGTCACCACTAAAAATCTCTAAATATCTTTTATCTGCAAGCGTTTGAACTCTATCTAGATAATCTTTTGATAACCCACTACTTGGACTACTTGATCTCCAGTTCCATTCAGGATCAATTACGGTGCCAGGTTTATCATTTTTCTCTTTATGCTTAGCAAATTTATCTAGACTAAGCAATAATGGTTTAGCGATTGCAAAAATTTTATACCCCCTAGATAAAAGCCTTAGAGCATAATTAACCTGATCTCCATGAAATGGATCTTCTGGGTCATGCATAACTTCTCTGATTAATTCATATTTAAAAAATACTAATGACGCATGAATACAGTTAACTTCAACATAACTATCTGCTTCAAAATTCTCTGTACCATAAGTGACTGGAAAACCAACCATTGACTTAGTAAAATGATTTCCTTGCCAGCCATCAAATTTAATTTGTGGTTTTGTATTAATATATGGTGCTGGAAGATCTGCAAATTTATGATAATTATTATTGTATATATCTATTGTAGTATTAGGATCGCTTTTAAAAACATCATCATCAGAAAAAAGTGACTCTCTATCTCTAATATCATAGTATAGATTTCCTCTAGGTATGGCAGTTAAAATAATTCTATCAGAACCTGACTCTTTAGAAATATCATTAAAGTTTTTTATTAATTTTAAGTCCCAATCTTTTGTAAAAACTGTGTGTGCATCTATTTGTAAAACATAATCATGTTGTTTTGTTGATAACAAGGATGCATTCATTCTGCCAAAGCCAACTCCCATTGGCACACTAGTAATTAGCTCAGCATAAAATATGTTGGTGCTATTGTTAAAAAAATCTTTATCTATAAGTGATTTTTCTTTATCTAATATATTATTAAAGACTCCAAAAAATACTCTGTCAGGGTTGCTTGATAATGAGATTGCACTTTTTATTGTATGCTCAATAAAATATTCTTGACAGGCAGCAATCGTAATAAATATGGTTGATTGAGTGTCTATGTAGCTTTCATTTTCCATTATTTATAGCACGCCTTAATTCTTGCAAAGACCATTTTTCTTGTTTAGAAAGCTTTGCCATCTCTCCTGGATCATTTGATTTAGAGGTAAGTGATATTAGTGGGTCATCTTCAAGCAACTCTATATTCACATACCCTTTTTCCCATAGAGCCATAAGCTCATCATTAACAAAGTTAAGGTGGTCGTGGTAAAGCTCTGGCATTAGTTCTTTAATTTTAGGCGTAAACAAATATAACATTTCTCCAGTTTCAGGATCAACACCTGCAACTTCTAAACCACCATCAAGAATTAAGTCATCTATTATCTGACCTATAGCATCGTCATCAAACATCCATGAAGTCCAAGAATTCTTGACGAGTTTTTGCACCATTCATTCTTTTAACTTCTACACCATCTTCAATTAACACATATGTTGGTATAGATTTAATTCCAAACTGTTCTGATAACTCTATCTCTGTGTCAACATCAACATACAAAAAATCAATTATTCCTTCACGCTTAAGCTCATCTGTAATTGGTCTGGTACGTTGACAAGGATTACACCAGTCTGCTGTAAAATAAAGTACATGCTTCACTTGCCAGACTTCTTTCTGGCCTTTGAAAGTGCTGTAAAGTCTTTAACCTTTGTATCTCCCATATATCCCCAAGCGTAACCATCATTGATCATCATATCATTAAGAGATACTGTGTTACCATCTACATATACCCAGCCTAAAATGCGACCATACTTTTCAGATGAGTCCATCTTCTCAGTCTTAATTACAACAGACTTAGCATCCTTAAGAGACTTCTTTAGGTACTCTTTGGCCTCAAGACCTAGAGCTTTCTCAGTAAGGTCCTTTGTGCGGGACTCAGGGGTATCAATACCAGCCAGTCTAACACGGGATGCAAATAGAATATCAAACCCTAAATCAATAAGAACGTCAATTGTATCTCCATCTACTACATTCTCTACTTTTCTTACATAGTATTCATACATTATTTTCTCCCCCATTTAATTTTATTCCAACCACGCTCATGGAAGTAATAAAGAATTGTTTTTGTAAATACCTCAAAACTTGCGATTGCTCCAGCCGTAACTGGCTCTTTGGTTATTGCCCAAGATATTACAAATGTATCTGCTGTTCCAATTATACGCCAGGTAATAGCCTTTAGTGCTGATCTTGCTTTGGTTACTGTCATGATGGCCACTCCATATTATTTTCTTTAGTGGTCCAGTTCCAGACCTTAGATACCCATCTCTTTACGTTTTTGCGTAGCCGATATAGCATGAATGTCTGCCCCCAAATCTACTTGTTCAATCTTGTATCCAACATCTCTACCGTATACAATGTTGGTAATGTTAGGTAGTCTTAGTACTAATGCGCCATCCATAAATTCATCCTTGGCTATATATTCTTTTACCTGATCAAACTTAAGTGGATCTTTTTCGCTTGTATTGTAGGTATTACGGACTCCAAGAAGCACTTGGTCAGTTCTCTTGCCAGCCTCCTTGTAAAGGGCGTGGTGCCCCTCGTGCCATGGCTGGTACCTACCCAGCATAAGAGTTGTAGGTGCAGACCAGTCATGTAGGTTAAACTGATTAATGATTACCGATGCCTTTTCATTTGCATCCCATTCATGGCTTATAAAAGCAATGTCATAGTTTGTTGGCATTTCAAACATCTTGTTGGTGTCTTCAAATCTTCCTTCTTCAATCGTGTTCATAAATACCAAAATGTCTGGCTTTCCAAACGCAGCACGAGTTAAATCTGTTGGACATACAAAATCTACAATTACTGGAGCAACACCTTGCTTAGCAATAAGCCTTGCCATCTCCCCCATACGACGAGCCTGCTCAAGTCTATCTTCAGGTGCAAACCCTAAATCTGAATTTACAGTTGCACGAACTTCATCTGCATTAAGATGAATAGCATTAATTCTTTCTTTTAAAGCTTTTGCTAACTCTGTCTTGCCAGAACCTGGAAGTCCAATGATCTGAATAATCATGCGTGTAGTTCTTCGTTTGCTTTGTTTTCAATTAGCTTATCACGCTCATCAACTATAGTAATTGCAAAGGACATCATTTTTTTATATCCTTCTTTATTATTCATGATCTTATTATAGTGATGCCCACAAAACATAAGGTCTCCATCAATTCCAGAAACCTGTACCAATGCTTCTGCAGCGCATGAATCGCAACGATCTTTTGGGCTTAATATCCACTCTTTTGCAATAATGTTTTCTGTAGTTGTCATATTCATAGTATACCCTTACTTTCTGTTGTCAGTGGAATAAAATCCAGTACCGTTAAAAACGGCTCCTACATTAGAGTATACACGAACCAGCGGTAGACTGCAAGTTTCACAATCATACCCTGGATCGTTGTCTTTGATAGATCTTTCTTTTGTATACCGTGTTGCACAACGCATACAGTCATATTCATACAAAGCCATGTATTTACTTTACCTTATTTCCAAACTTTGCCCAGACTCTTTCATGAAGAAAATATCCTAGCGCTTCCCATGCAATGTATAGAAGTGCTCCAAGACTTGCATACTCCCACTCACCAGTAAATAGATAGATTACTCCAGCGACACCAACAAGGTGAAATGTTTCCCAGCTTGCAGTCTTTAATAGTGTTTTCTTTGTTGAGTCTATCATAATGCTAACTGCGACTTCCCTCCGCCAGAAGATTTCTTTGCAAGATTCTTAATCTCTTTTGGTGCTGCCTTCTTTGGTGCTGGAGTTGCTGTTATTGTAGTTGCTTCTACCTTGTTTAGTAGTGGAGAATTTTCTTCTCCAGCGTATACTGGGCGACCCCAACCAACTACAGCGTTGACCAACTTCTTATTATTGTTCTTTACATATGCACGAGTCTTCTCAACGCACATTCCTCCGTTGCGCTGATCTCCCTTTGCAGTTCCTGAAGTGTTTCCTTCAATAACTTGAATTGTCCCGTCACCATTATTCTTGATGCAAAGACCAACATGTGAAATACGATTTACACCATCTTCTGGGAAATCAAAAAAGATCCAGTCTCCAGCTGTTGGATCGTCATTACGAGCATCTGCCCAACGACCTTCCTTCTTAAACTGATCTGATGCTGCAACTGTTGATGCAGACTTAGGGAAAGACTTTACGCCTGCTGTAAATGCACACCACGAAACGAACGACTGGCACCATGGCTGAAAGTTAACCTTCATCCATGCACCGTACTTTGTTTCGTTATCTTTAGGGCCTTCAATTGTGCCCAACTCTTTTTTTGCAACCTCAATGATTGCTTCTACTGATCCTCTAATTGCCATGCTACCCTCCTATAGGTTTATATCTATTATAGCATTAGGAGGCTTTGTGTGTCAAACGATTATGTGTCCTTATTCTATGGCAGTTTGCACATACTACTTCACATTTTGCTATTTCTTTTTTAATTGCTGCCCAAGAAAATCCATCATGAATCATTCTTGAAACATTGTATTTTTTTTCATGAAGGTGATCAAAATCTAATACTATTGAATTAGTTTCTCCACAATCTGCACAGCCAGATGTTTCTTTTATCTCTGACAGTTTCTTTTTAAACTGCTGCTTATTGTAGTGAACCAACTCTTTGTCAGTCATAGGCTTTAAGTATATCAAATAATATTAAAGCCCCACACAGGCAATTCACCTGACTTGCGCCACGGTCTCTATCCAATGGGTAACTAATCCATCACTAAGGTCCTGTGTGGGGACATTTATATTGTACTACTTGATTTTGATTACTTTAGGTTTCTTTTCTTCAGGAACAACACGATCAATACTAATATTGAGCATACCGTCCTTTAGCTCTGCACCTGTAACTTCCATGTATTCACCAAGAGCAAATGATCGTACAAATTTACGACCAGCAATACCCTTGTGAACAATTTCAGCATCTGTTACTTCTACAATCTCACCCTTGATAATAAGAGTTCCATTGTCTACTGAGATATCAATATCGTTCTTTGTGAATCCCGCAATTGCAACGGATAGCCTATATGTATCTTCATCTAGTTTAAGAAGATCATATGGAGGATATGATTGTAGATTTGTTTTGTGTGCGGTATTTAAACGACCTAGCTCCCTGTTGAAGCCAATAAAAAAAGGATCATTTAAAAGATCCATTGCGAATGTACTTACCATTTTATTCCCCTTTCAAGCGAATAAGTTAATAGGCCCCATAAGGCAACCTAATACTATTATATCAAACATTTGGAGCGAATAGCGGGAATCAAACCCGCACATTAACCTTGGCAAGGTTACGCACTATCACTATGCAATATCCGCGTTGCTGGTCTGACAGGGCACGATCCTGTGACATCCGAATTAACAGTTCGGCGCTCTACCAACTGAGCTACAGACCAAAACCTATTACTTTAAATTAGTTTCCAAAATGTGGATAGCCAATTTTATTAGGAAGTGTTGCAATTAGTTGATTAAAAGTTTTACCCGCAATATTAGTTGCAGTTAAAGTTGCTACAACTGGAGTAGCAATTGATGTTCCAGTAGCAGTATTTAATCCAGGCTTGCCAAACATTACAACCTGTGCATCACCTCTTGCTACAACATTAACTCCAGTACCATTTAATCCTGTACCAGTGTTACTATATGTTGCCCATGTTCCGTCAGGTCTTGTAGCACCTACCGCAATTACGTTGTCAATACATGCTGGAAAACCTACTGTATTTTTATTTCCATTATTTCCTGTTGCTGCAAAGACATTAATGTTTTTTTCCAACAACGACTGTGTTGATGATCTCATTTGTGAGTAGCCTTCATAATTTAGGCATGTAGATGGAGTTTGAAGTCCAAGAGAAGTGCTAATTGAAACAGCCTTAATACCAAACTTATCTGAATTTGCAACAATCCAGTCCATTGCCTTTTGACGAGAAGTTCCGTATAAGTGATTACCTGTTAATCTTTCATCAGCAATTCTAATAAAGACAATCTTGATATTTGGATTAACCGCAACAGCTGCTTGTGCAACCTGATTTCCGTGATCTAAACTTGATGTCCACTTTGATACACCTGCTGAACCAAGTCCTTCTTGAGAATTGGTTTTATTTAGACATGTGTTTTCTTGTGTAAAACATACCTCATAGACAACATTCTTAATCTTTGATGAGTCAACTGCAGAATCAATAATTGCAATTGTTGGTACATTTTCTGCATGTGCTGGCTCAAGTGCCATTACTGCAAGTACTGCTGATAGTGCTACGATTACTAGTTTTTTCATTTTATTACCCCTTTTATTGTTTGTTATTGTTTGATTTTAAAAACTACTTGGCAAGGGTCTCCGCCCTCTTCCCATTCTTGCATTTCTTCATCTGTCATGTAGGTATCTCCATCATGAGTGTTGCAGAAAGGCTCTGTGATCCAGCCACGGTCAATACCGTTTTCTAGCCAGATCTCAAACTCATTATAATCAGATTCATCACTTTGAATCTTTTTTAATATTTCATCAAACTCTTCGTCCATAATACAAGTATACCCCTATGCACTTAGAATGTCAATAGGGCCAATGCAGGATGTACTATATGTAATTGCTGCATTTAATGCTAGAGTCAGACGACGCTTGGGATCTTTGTGACTCTGGGTAGAATAAAGAGAACCCATAGCGTAGTCTGCCCCTGATCCTACGGCAATAAAATCTCGCTCATAGGAAACCAATGTAAGGTCAGATGCATCATGTTCATACAGCTTTCCCTTTAGTCCAATTAATAGTGAAAGCTCACTTTCTTTACCGCCAATGTCCCATTCGCTATAAAATGCTTTAAGGGATTTTAAAAATTTTCCATGCATAAATTTATCAGGATTACCCTCTATGGCTGGTGGTATAAAGTTATACTGAATTATTTGACCATCAAAGGTTCCAGCAAACCCAAAAATATAAGGTCCAGTTTTCCAGATTTTTGGCTTGTCAATAGGAACTATGTAGTTGCCTTCTGAGGCACCACGTTCGCCAGCAAGATAAACCTTGCCCTCTTTCATTATTCCTGCAATACAAGTCATGCCTACCCCTTAGTCACTATATTATAAGTATAGCAGAGGTAGGCATACCTGTCAATCAACGCTAAATATGACTAATTAGCCTTTTTATCTACTGATTTAAAAGCATCATTGATTTCTGACAACGAAAGCTTTCCATCGTCCAAAAAAGCTCTAGCCAGTCTTTCTATAACTGTTGCTACACCTAATAGTCCTGCTAGCATGACTGCCTGTACAGTTTCAATTCCTACTACGGCTCCTGCTCCCAAGACTGATAGTCCTGATGCTGCAAATACCGCAAGAATTCTCATTAGAATGTTTGTTATTGCTTTTTGTGGGTGCTCCTGCTTTGGGGGTTCTACTATTTTTTTAACTGCCATTTTTATTCGTCCTTATCCTTATCCTCCAATAAATACACACATTTTTCACTTACTACCGCCTGCGGATAATTCTTCGCTATTGTAACCCAACGAGTATTGAGTTTTTTCATTTCTCGCATCATATCATTCGTGATGCCTATATAATTCTCCAACATATATTTTGTACTCTTCGTCATAACTGACTTCGGGAATATTGTAACAAAATGACACTCGTTTAACATCTGACGCGTCGTCTGGCGATCACTCGGTAAATGAAACGTGAGAATACACGAGATTTTATGGTGCCGTCCAGTCTGTAAAATCTGGTCGAGTATCTTGAAAACCTCTTTGCGGTGCGACTTATTCGCAATCGTATCACAATCGTCAAAAATAACCATGCTTTCAGCAAACTCATTCGCCTCTATCGGATCACTCACCAACGTATCATCTATCTTCGGGCGTTTCAGATTTTTTATATCATCTACCGAAACATCTTCGGGGAGCGTCGAAAACATATATACAGGGCGGTCTGGAAACTTCTTCGTATATTCTTTACAAAGCATCTTCGTATAATAGGACTTACCGCTGCCTGACGCCCCAACTACGTACCAAATCTGCCTTTCGATTTTAGGGTTAATCATCTGGCAAAACTTACCCTCATCACCTTCAGGAATCGACGCCTTCTTGAAAATCTGAATTCGCTCTTCTTTCAGCGACTTATCATCTGGCGTGGATAAATACACCTTTTTTCCCGCGTTTGACCCGCCCACGATCTTACAAAAAGGAGCACCAACTTTCTCCAAGTTCAAACTCATATTATCTATTATCTTAACAATATGATTTTGTTTTTATTCCATTTCTCATTCATATTATCGAACACAAAATTCGTTGTGCCGTTTTATTGATAATTTTCTCATTATTCTTTATGATATTATCCACCCGTGCCCGTGTGACTGACCCCTTAAAACCCAATTTATCCTGAAAAAACACCGAAACTTGATTTTTAAGCAGTTTATCACTCTCCCATTTCAAAGTCTGGATCGCCTTCAATTGCGATGTTAATTGATACAGTTTTCCAGTTTCACTATTAAACAACTTGACCAATTCAATCGAGGTCTCGGGTTCCTCGTTTCGGATCCGCATCATAGAAAACAACCTCTTCAACGCCTTCCAGTATTTCCCCTCACCAACCAGTTCGCCGAAGTCCTGCTCCAACTCCTTCAATCTATCTTCGTCCGCATCTTCCCCAACTTCTTCTTTACCCATACTGTACATACACGACGCATCAAAAAACTCATTCGA
>Ga0209500_10003686_pt1 | contig 10342 bp, 3 predicted proteins | sample S_140212_EF_Meta_FD_187323 | JGI IMG/M metagenome (GOLD analysis project Ga0209500, IMG submission 187323) | Freshwater microbial communities from Lake Simoncouche, Canada to study carbon cycling - S_140212_EF_MetaG (SPAdes) (version 2) | ecosystem: Environmental > Aquatic > Freshwater > Lake ...
ACATCAGCATTTAGTACCGCCAACAATGCTTACACTAAGGCGAATAATGCCTTGGCAAATACAACAGGAACATTTGCTGGTACTTTAACTGTTACTGGTAATGTTATAGCAAATTCTTTTCAAACAGCCGGTGCAAGTGGTAATATTAGTGGTGCCAATTTTGTATATGCCAATACTTTTGTTTCATCTAATAGTTATATTTTTAGTGATGGTTCAGTACAAACCACGGCAGCTAGTGCCAACTTAGTAACAGGCGCTTACAATCAAGCCAATACTGCTACTGTGTTGGCACAGGCTGCATATACACAGGCAAATGTAACTATAGGTGTTGATGCGACTCAAAACACCAATATTGCTGCAACCGATAACAAGATGCAGTATGCCTACGGACAAGCCAATACTGGCACGGTTCTAGCACAGGCAACATACAACCAAGCCAACGTAACAATTGGAGTTGATGCGACTCAAAATACTAGACTTACTGTAATTGAAGGAACTAACTCTACACAGAACACATGGTTGGCTGCAACTGATAATAAGATGCAGTATGCTTATGATTATGCCAACACTAGTTATACCAGAGCACAAGGCGCCTTTGATTTTGCCAACACAAGATTTGCTTCTGCTGGTGGTACTATATCAGGTCAAGTTACTATTTCTGGTAATAATGATTTAATCGTTACTGGTAATTTAATTATAGGTGGTAATGTAACCACACAAAATTTACAAGAGTTGGCTGTAGCCGATCCGTTAATTACATTAGGTATTGGGAATTATTCCTCTGACATAAGAGATATCGGTTTTGCTGCACACTATAATGATGGTTCAAATGCTCACACAGGTATAATTCGTGACTCTACAACAAAAGAATATTATATCTTCCAAGGTTATACACCAGAACTTGATGCCAATAATAATATTAATATCAATCATGCCTCTTTTCAAACTGCCAAGTTAAATGCAAATGAGTTTCATGGTAATGTAATTGCTAATACAGTATTAGTTAATGGTGGTGCAGTAGTTGTTGATGGTATAAATTTAGTTAGTGTAAACAATACACAGAACACCAGACTTACTGTCATAGAAGGCACTAATGTAACTCAGAATACTGCCATATCTTCCACCAATGGTAAAATGGAGTCTGCTTATTTCCATGCCAATGGTTCATTCATCAAAGCCAATTCAGCTTACGATACAGCAAACTCAGCACAAGCAAATACAATTATTATCCAAGGTGTGAACCTTACACAAAATGCCTACATTGCTGCTACTGATAACAAGATGCAGTTTGCTTATGACCAAGCAAACACAGGTACAGTTCTAGCACAAGCGGCTTATTTCCATGCCAATGGTGCTTTCATCAAAGCAAATACAGCCTATGACACAGCAAACTCTGCTCAGGCAAACATTGTAGTTATTCAAGGTGTAAATCTAACACAGAATGCTTACACCGCAGCAACAGATAATAAGATGCAGTATGCTTATGGTCAGGCAAATACTGGTACAGTTCTTGCTCAAGCATCATATAATCAGGCCAATGTTACTATAGGTGTTGATGCAACTCAGAACACTAACATATCATCTACCGATGGTAAGATGCAGAGTGCTTTTGGACAGGCAAACACAGGTACGGTTCTAGCACAGGCTGCATATATTCAAGCCAATGTAACTATCGGTGTAGACGCCACACAAAATACCAATATTACTTCTACCGATAATAAGATGCAGTATGCCTACGGACAAGCCAATACTGGTACCGTTCTTGCTCAGGCAGGTTTCAATTTAGCTAATACAAATGCAGCAGATATAGTAGTCATTCAAGGTACTAATGTTACACAAAACACCAATATTGCATCAACAGATAATAAGATGCAATATGCCTATGGTCAGGCAAATACTGGCACAGTTCTTGCTCAAGCAGGTTTCAATTTAGCTAATACGAACGCAGCAGATATTGTAGTCATACAAGGTACCAATGTAACTCAAAATACTAATATTGCCTCTACTGATGGTAAGATGTCCTCGGCTTACAATCAAGCCAATACTGGCACAGTTTTAGCACAAGCAAGTTACAATCAAGCTAATGTCACCATAGGTGTTGATGCAACTCAGAATACCAATATTGCTTCTACCGATAATAAGATGCAATATGGTTATGGACAAGCCAATACCGGTACAGTTCTTGCTCAAGCATCTTATAACCAAGCTAATGTAACCATAGGTGTTGATGCCACACAGAACACCAGACTTACTGTGATAGAAGGTACCGATGTAACACAAAATAATAGAATGACTATTATTGAAGGTACTGATATAAGTCAGAATAGTAGAATAACTATTATTGAAGGTACCGATGTAACTCAAAATAGTTTAATTACAATTATTCAAGGTGTTGACCTTACTCAGAATACCAATATTGCTTCTACTGATGGTAAGATGCAGAGTGCCTTTGGTCAGGCAAATTCTGCCTCTGTGTTGGCACAGGCTGCATTTAATCAAGCCAATACATCATCAGGAACTTTTGGTTTTAGAACAAATACAATACTTGTTGCAAATACAACTGGTTATATTTCAAATAGTAGTGCGTCTTTTGTTTCGGCAAATAATACCATTGTGAGTAGTAATGTATCTGCAACGACAGTATATGGTGACACAGTTTATAGCAATGGCCAAGATGTAATAGGGACCGCACTAGCTTTCAGTATTGCTTTAGGATAAAAATATAAATATAGTTTATTGAACGGAAAATAAATGGCTAACATATTCACCAACAGATTCAAACCAAGTATAGGAACAGCAAATACAACTGTGTATCAAGCACCTATTGCTACATCATCTACAGTCATTGGTTTATCAATCGCAAACAGAACAACATCAAATACAATTACAATTTCAGCATATGTTTTAGATTCTTCCAATTCATACACGGCAACCTATATTGTTAATAATGCCACAGTACCTATTGGTGGTACAATCGTGGTAGTTGGTGGTGACCAAAAATTAGTATTAAAAGCAAATGATTCTGTTCAAGTAACATCTTCAGTAACAAATTCTGCCGATGCAATACTCAGCGTCCTTGAAATATCATAAAAAGAAAAGGTAACAAATGGCTGTCTCACAGATAATCGGTGCCTCAATAGCAGACGGAACGATAGCTGCAATTGATATTACAGACGGCACAATTACTACTGCTAAATTAGCAGCAACTACAGGTTCTGGAAATGTAGTATTATCGGCAGCTCCAACACTCACAGGCAATACTAGCCTTGTAAATCTCACAGTAAGTGGTACTCAAACAAATTCAACTCTCACTAGTGGTCGTGTAAGGTATTCAACTACAGGTGGAGTGTTAACCGATAGTTCTAAACTAACATTTGATGGAGCTAATTTAGGAGTTGGCATAACACCTAATGCTTGGAGTTCTTTATTAGTTGGACTTCAAATATCAACAAGTGCAGTATTTAGTGGTCAAGATGGTTCTGAAGTAATGAGACTTGGAAGTAATTGGTATTACTCAAGTGGATTTAAGTATATCGGTACAGGAAACGCTACTGTATATGACCAAAATTCTGGCACACACGCTTGGTCCACATCACCATCAGGCACAGCAGGAAACGCAATAACTTTTACACAAGCAATGACACTAGATGCCTCAGGTTATCTAGGCATAGGCACTACATCTCCTTCTTCTTATGGTGGACTTGCAGTAAGAAAAGCGGCTACTGTTAGTAGTGTACCTGTATCAGCATCATTCTCTGATTCTGCCAATTCAACATTTGATATTCGTCATTCAGCAAACATTGTAAATTTGAGTGCACAAGGAAGTGGAATAACGATTAATACCGGAAATTCCACTAGAATGACCATAACGGATGCAGGATTGGTGGGAATAGGCATTACTAGTCCTAGTGTTCCATTACACATATTAAATTCAGGTGAAGAATTATTAAGACTTGCTACATCAGGGGTAAATCCATATTTAAGTTTCTATACAGGTACATCAACTAGAAAAGCATATATCCAATTAACTTCTTCTGGATTGGTATTAGATTCAGAAGCCGCTTCTACAGGACAGCTTTTTCTAACACAAGGTGTAGAAAGGATGCGTATAAGTTCTAATGGGCAAGTGATGGTCAGTACGACAGGTGTAAATGGCACAGTAAAAATTACAAGTACAGATGGTGCTGGTGGTTATGGTGCAAATATGGTTTTAAAAAATAGTGGAACAGGCGGTAGAGAATATTGGATTTCTTCTACATCAAATGGTGATGGTGAAGTTAGTGGCGGTAAATTAAAGTTTTATGATTCTACTGCTAATGTCACTAGAATGTTAATAGACGCTGATGGTGATGTAGGTATAGGTATTTTTAATCCTATTTCAAAACTTCATATTTCAGGTTCCAACACATACGCAGGTGGAGGCCTCTTATTAGGTTCAGCAAGTGCGGTAAGTGGTTATATTTGGACTACTGACCATTTATACATTAAGCCAAATAATAGTGGGGGTACTGTTAGTGGTGCAGTTTACATACAAAATATTTCTGAAGTTAATAGATTTGCTTTTGATACCTCAACTATACGACTCGGTGTAGGTATTGCTTCTCCAAGTTCTGCGTTAGATATTTCTGGTGTAACAGATGGATTATCAAGATGGCAAATGCGGGTAGCTCAAGCTTACACATTACAAATACACACTAATGTAACTGATACTGCATATGCTGATGCTTGGCATGATGCTGGCCTCTACAAGTGGCAGGTTAATGGTACAGAGAAGATGCGGTTACACTCTAATGGTTATCTAGGTATAGGTACTACTACACCTAATGCCAAACTATCAATCAACACAACAACATTTACATCAGTTGCAGACACAGCACAAGTAGCAATTGAAAATACGGATGCTTGGACACAAGGCCTTGCTTTTTATATATGGGGTGCTGGAACATATAACTCTGGATATGCTTCAGGATATATTGGGTCCCCAAATACATCTGGTAGATTGTTTATGAGTGGTGGCGCAAGAGTTATAGACAATCCGGATGGTGGTGGTAATTGGGCAAAAAGTTTAAATACTACAGCAGCTTCTTTTATTAATGTTGGTGAGAGTGGAATTCACTTCAACAGTAACTACGGACTTACTGTTAATACAGCATATACACCAACACTTAGAATGAAAATTGGTACTAATGGTTATGTAGGTATAGGTACTAGTGATCCTTATACTCCACTTCATGTTGCCGGAACAATAAAAACTGCACCAACAAATCAATCAGGAGTTGTAGCATTTGGTGGAACTACAAACACTACTACTCAATTAGGAATATTTAGAGGTACTGCAAATAGCACATCTGATGGTAATTGGTTAAACATGGCTGGTTATGAAGGGCTTACTTTTTCTGTTTCTGCCGCTAATATTGGTAGTCAAACAGAACGGATGCGTATAGACTCTAGTGGTAATGTAGGTATTGGAGTTACTCCTAGTTCTGCATTTGCGTCAAGTGCTTATCGAGCATTGCAATTAGGCCAGCGTGGTGTAATTATGTTCTATGAGACAGGTGCTTCTATCCTGAATGTTGGAACAAATTTTTACTATGATGGTTCTGCATATAGACGATTGACAGCAGACTTTGTTAGCCAATATCAACAAGCAACCGGTGAACACAATTGGAGGATAGCAGGAACAGGTGCGGCAGATTCTACAATATCTTTTACCCAAGCAATGACACTAAATGCTAGTAGTCAATTATCAGTAGGAACTACCACTGCTGCAGCAACTCTAAATGTGATGGGCCAGACATCAAGCACATCAACACCAATACTGTATCTTCAGCAAGGCGGTGCGTCACCTAGTTATGGATATACTTTTAAAATTGACAATGTCACAACAGGAGACCTATATCTAAATCGGTATGATAACAATACTGATGGTGGTAATTTATTGACGGTAAGGACTGACGGTAGTCTATTAGTAGGGCGAACAAGTCAAGGGTCATATTCTCAAAAATTAAATCTTTTACAGACAAGTGCAAGTGTAGGAGGTATTCAATCATGGTGTGATAGTGCTTCTTTTACTAATTCTGTAATTACAGCGAGAGCATCAAGAGCCACAACAAATAATTCCTATACATATTTTCAATGTTCACAAGATGGTGTAGGTGATAAACTTTATATTTTTGATAGTGGAAATGTTTATAATACAACAGGAACTTATGGCACACTATCAGATATAAAGTTAAAAGAAAATATTGTTGATGCAACATCAAAACTTAATGATGTAATGGCATTAAAAGTACGCAACTTTAACTTAAAATCCGAACCCGAACTTAAGCAAATTGGTTTTATTGCGCAAGAATTAGAAACTATATTTCCATCAATGGTTGAAGAAACATTAGACCAAACTAAAATTGTAAAAACTACTGTTCTTATACCAATCCTTGTTAAAGCAATTCAAGAACAACAAGCACTCATAGAATCATTAACTTCACGACTAACAGCATTGGAAGGTAAATAATGGCGTTACAACAAATTGCCAATACAGACATTTCTTCTACAGGTACTTTTGCACTTGGCTCTGTATCATCTTCAGCACTAACAAGTGGCCGAGTAACCTTCGCTACTGCTGGTGGATTGTTAACCGATTCATCAACATTAACATACGATGGAACTACACTAACTTCCACTAAGTTTGCTGGTGCATTGAATGGTACTGTTGGTGCCACTACACCATCTACTGTTGTAGCTACTTCTGTTACGAATTCAGGCTTGACAAGTGGTAGGGTAACCTATGCTGGTGCTAGTGGATTATTAAGTGATAGTTCTAATTTAACTTTTAATGGCACTACATTAACTGCAAATACGATAGGTGCGTATACCCTAAGTGGCACGATAGCAGGTGGTGGTAATCAGATAAACAATGTTATTATAGGTAATTCTACTCCACTAGCGGGTTCGTTTACTTCGGTTAATGCAACATCTATTACAAATTCAGGACTAACAAGTGGTAGGGTAATCTTTGCTAATACTAGTGGATTGTTAAGTGATAGTTCTACACTTACATATGATGGAACAACATTAACAACACCAAGATTGGCTCTTGGAGGAACCACACTTCCATCAGCAGGAACAGCAACATTATTTTTACGCTCTTCTGATAACAGTACATATTTACAAACAGGAAGTGGAAATAATATTTATTTCTTAGATGGTTCACAAAACACAATGTTAAGCTTGACTCCTACATCATTAGCGTTTCAAATAAGTAATGCAGCAAAACTAACATTAAATTCCACAACTTTACACACAGCAAATGGAGTTAATTTGTCTGTTGGACATACTTCTACTGGAGGTGCAACTTTTGGAGTGGCTAGTGGTGGCAATGAAATTTTTCAAGTTTTTGCTGCGTTTTCATCCAATTTGAACTTAGTACAAAATTACAATTACGCTTCTTCTGTTTATGTAGCAAATGAAAACAGAGCATCTCTTTATTCATGGAAAATTGGAACAACTGAGGCAATGCGAATAGACACTAGTGGTAATTTGGGAATAGGAACTTCAATTCCTGGTACTTATGGCAAAGTTGCTATTTCAGTAACAGGAACAGCCACACCCACAACGCAAGCAAATGTTGGACCTGCAAGTATAAATTTATTTAATGGAGGTGGTGGAGGTACAACAAATTCAACAATGGGTATTTTTGGATGGCACGCAGGTGAACCGGGTCTTGGTTCTGGCATTGGATTTTCTAGAGATAGTTCCGGTGATTGGGCTGCTTCAATTCGTTTTTATACTCATCCATCTGAAACTTCAAACATTGGTGTAATTACGGAACGGATGCGTATTACAGGTGATGGTAATGTAGGTATAGGTACTAGTAGTCCACAAGATATGTTGGATGTTTCAGGAAATGCTAGAGTAGGTCAAGGCCAAATTGCATCTAATGCTACTGTGGGTAGTTTAGGTATTTATAGTGGTTTGACTTATGATGCTGGTAATGCTCAACTTAGATTCTTTGGAAAGTCGGTTGATAATACTGGATTAACTTATGAAATAGGCAGAATATCAAGCGGTAGTGCTTATGGAACTTACACAATTGATGGTGGTTTATTTTTCTTTACAGCTACTAATAATGGTTCAAATGTACTTACATTAACAGAAAAAATGCGGATAAACAATCTTGGTAATGTAGGTATAGGTACTAATAGACCTGCTGTAAAATTACAAGTGTCAGACCAAACTGGTGGCTCTTTCTCTTCTGCTGGTTCTGCTGGATCGTTGTCAGTGTGCAAACCGATTGAAGGTGCTAACGCATCAACTGACTTTACACGAATGATTGACTTGTACGCATATTATCCAAACTATACAAATGCCAATCCTTCAGCTTCTATTAGTGCAGGCGTTAACTATAACGGAACTCAAGATGGAAAACTGATTTTTTCAACACTTCGGTCTAATACAGTAACAGAAGCTATGCGTATTAATAATATTGGTGATGTATTAATTGGCACACCAGATAACACTACAAATGGCGGATTTATATTTTCACCAGGATATAACGGAACAGGTATAAGTGCTGCAATTTTTGGGCATTCATCAGCAGGTCAAACTAATCATCAATACATGATTTTTAATTACAATGGCACAGGTATTGGTTCTATTACTCAATCTGGTACAACAGCCGTTTTATACAATACAACATCTGACCAACGATTAAAAGAAAATATTGTAAACGCACCAGCAGGAAATATTGATAACATTAAAATTCGTTCATTTGATTGGATAGCAGATGGAAGTCATCAAGAATACGGAATGGTTGCACAAGAATTATTAGAAGTAGCACCATATGCAGTTTATCAACCACAAAAACCAGAAGAAATGATGGCGGTTGATTACAGTAAATTAGTACCTATGATGATTAAAGAAATACAGGATTTAAAATCACTCATAGAATCAATGGCCACTAAACTTAAAGATGCAGGAGTTGCTGGGTTTTAAGTTATAAATAAACCATTAATATTGTTAAAAAATAAGAGGTAACCAAAATTTCATTTATCGGAAATACACCGGATTCGTTTCAGTATGCCTCCACATCATATGGACAATATAGTGGAAATGGTTCTACTACTTCTTTTACTTTAACCAGACAAGTATCAGCCAACTCTGACATTGAAGTAGTAGTTAATAATGTACCACAAGAACCTGGTGTTGCCTATACTGTAACCAATCTCACCAATCTAACATTTACTTCTGCACCATCATCAGGAACAAATAACATTTATGTTGTGTATCGGCAATATGTTCAATCTGGAATTGCTCCAGGTGCCAATACAGTAACAACAAGTGCTATTGCTGCCAACACAATTCAACCATGGCAGTTATCAAGTTCACTTCTAAATCCTACAGTCAATTCATTTACTGGTGATGGAACTACAACTTCATTTACATTATCATTACCACCAGCATCAGCCAATACAGTTGTTGTTACTGTCAATGGTATCACACAAAGTCCAGTTACTAACTATTCAACCAACAATACTTCATTAGTATTCACATCAGCACCAGCAAATGCTTCGGTCATTCGTGCTGTTCAGCAAGCAATGATTGGTACAAGTATAGTACCTATTGATGGTTCAGTAACAACTTCAAAATTAGGTTCTAGTTTGACCTTGAGTGGTAACACATCATTCTCAGGTGCAATCTCTGGAACAAGTGCTACACTTAGTGGTACTTTAGGTGTGACAGGAGTAACTACACTTACGGCACAACCAATACTATCATCACTCACAGCATCTTCAGCAGTAGCTACAGATGCCTCAAAAGGATTAGTGAGTGTTACAAATACTGGTTCAGGTAATAATGTTTTATCGGCATCACCGACATTGACAGGAACGGTGGCAGCGGCTAGTTTAAGCCTATCATCATTGACAAGTGGTAGGGTAACATATGCTGGTGCTAGTGGATTATTAACCGATTCATCATCATTAACATACGATGGAACTACATTAACATCCACAAAGTTTGCTGGTGCATTAAATGGTACAGTAGGTGCAACAACTGCATCTTCTGGTGCGTTTACTACAGGAACATTTAGTGGGGCAGTAACTCTTGGTGCAGTTAGTTCATTTGGAACAAGTCTGATTCATACAATTGGCGGTCATTCTTTTGTGCAAGGAGATGCTAATGCAACGTACTTGTATGGAGGTGCTGGCATAGGCATTCAGTTAAGAAATTCTACCAACTCTGCCACACTTGCCACTTTTGCAGATTCTTTAACTACTTATACTTCACCTGTTACATTTAATGCAGCCATAACGCTTGGTGCAATTAGTTCATTCGGTACAAGTTT
>Ga0209500_10003687_pt1 | contig 10339 bp, 10 predicted proteins | sample S_140212_EF_Meta_FD_187323 | JGI IMG/M metagenome (GOLD analysis project Ga0209500, IMG submission 187323) | Freshwater microbial communities from Lake Simoncouche, Canada to study carbon cycling - S_140212_EF_MetaG (SPAdes) (version 2) | ecosystem: Environmental > Aquatic > Freshwater > Lake ...
TCTCGCCACCGCCATTCGCCGCGCTGCGCTCCTCACCAATGAGGAATCCAAGGGCGTTCGCTTCACCTTCAAGGGCGACATGCTGGTGGTTTCGAGCCGCGCTCCCGAAATGGGCGAAGCGGAAATCCGCGTACCGATGTCCGGTTATGTTGGCGATGCCATCGAAATCGGCTTCCAGCCAGCGTTTATTGTCGATGCCCTGAAAGTGATCGACGGTCAACAAGTGATGATCGAAATGCGTAGCCCACAGAAGCCTGGCGTGTTCAAGGTCGGCCAGGAATTCACCTACGTGGTGATGCCCGTGAACGTGGTGTAACCAAAGCCGCGTCGAGGTTCGCCCGGCGCGCCTGCAATCATCTACCAACGAAACAGGAGCCTCGACCACTACGGTCAAGGCTCCTGTTCTTTCATCAATGCAGCCATGCAGTGGCCGCGAATCTCTTCAGAACATTACCGCGCGTACTTCACACCGCAGCCGTACGCCTTGGTGTTGGCAGGCGAAACGGGCTTGCCGTCCTTGAGTGCCTGCACAGTACTGACAACGTAATTCTTGTCGCCTTGATCATCGATCGCGCCCGCATAGGCAAGCATTCCCGATGCATCAATGACGAAGCAGTGCGGCGTGGTCTTCGCGCCGTACGCGTGACCAACAGCACCATCGCCATCAATCAAGGCTGGTGCGGAAATCTTGTTCTTCGTCAAGTAGTCGCCGCTTTCCGCTGGCTTGCTCGCCATCGAAGCGGTGGAGTTGACGAACAGGAACACCACGTCCGAATTGATTGCCTTGGAGTCACTCATCATCTTGGCAACGGAGCCATCTTCCATCTTGCCCTTGCAGACTGGGCAGCCCGGATTCATCCACTCCATCACAACCACCTTGCCCTTGAAGTCAGACAGACTGACATCTTTGCCTGCAGCATCCTTCAGGGTGAAGGCTGGTGCTGGCGAGCCGACCTTAGCGGCGTCAACCTTCTCTGACTTCTTCGTTTCCTTCTTGGAGTCCTGCGAGGCGTACTGCGATGGGCTGGCGTATGCCACACCAGTGACAACGGCGGCGGCAACTCCGAGGGTAGCGATCATCTTGAGCGGGTTCATCAAATCTCCTGTGAGGCGCCTGGCGCCTAGCTAATGGTGACTACACGCACGCGCGTGCACTCTGTGGGCTCACTTCGACGGAGGAGCCTGATCCGATGCACCCACCCCGTTAGCGCCAAGCGAAGTGCCTGGGCCAGCCAACGGGTGAGGAATGGTGAGCCAAACGCACGGGTCGGAGGCGGCATTGCCAAAAAGTATCAATCCTGCCACTGCAGGCTGACCGGGGCCCTCGCCCATACTGGTGACCATAAATTCAAGGTTAAATTGATCTCCGGAGACGGTGCCTTCGATCGCCACTGCGCCCTCGGACATGCCCAACTGCATTCCGGCAACTCCTGCCGGTATGAATCGCACCGAGCCGTTCCCTTGCGTCGAACCCCTGATGGACACCTTGCCGTTCTCCAGACTCGCAAACAGCCGAGCTGATGCCGCGGTTGCCGGAAGCGATCGACCTCCGAACGAGCCGCCGTTCAACTGAACGCCCGAACCCGCCTCAGCCACTGGCGGCCAGTTACCACCGCCGGAGAGTTTGGCAACAACGCATCGCTCCTTGCAGACCATGACTTTGGCACGCACTGACCACACGCCTTGCTGAGCACTGTCGCTGTCGCTCTTCCACGGGTCTTCCCGAAGCGCACCCGCGCGGCGCACGGGCACTAAATAATCCGCTGTGCGCGAGTAGCCATAGAAGACACCGCCATCCATCGAACGCACCTCGGGGCGCGGATACACGGTGGGCCCGGCCTGCCAACCGGCGGGGAGCGCCAACTCAAAGGTGGGCGGATTGCCGCTGTCGCCGGGATTCTCCCAATACAGATGCCAACCGGGCGTGGGACTGATCGTGGCCACCATGATCCATGACTGATCACTTGCCTGGGCCCAACGGAAGGAACTGCGCTCAATACCTTCCGGCGGAGACTGATCGGACGTCGCTGCGTTCGGTGGCGAGTCAGCGGTTGGAGCCGACTGCGGAGCCATCGAGACGCAGGAAATCAGCAGGGCAACGGGAAGTGCGGAGTTCATCAGCATGCCAACAGTATGCCCACATTGGCGCGTTCCCGGGTAGCGCCTTGCGAAATTCAGCGATAACGCGGACACTTCCCGCATGACCACCCCACTCCGAGTGCTTGGCACGCGATCCGTACTCCTTGCAGCGATTGCAGCCACACCCCTCGCCGCGCTGCTTGGATGCGACATTAAGACCAGCGACCGCGACTTGGTGTTCCTTGACCCACCATCGGCGGTCGAAAAGATGCACCCGCGCACGGGCATGTTTGAGAAGGCCGTCGTTTCATGTTGGGTCGATCCGCGCTCCGCGGAGGACTACACCAAGGGGCACATCAGTGGCGCTATCAGTGCACCGCTTGTTGACATGACCGAGACTGCAGCAGCACGACTCGCTGGTCACAATCTCTTTGTGGTCTACGGCGACGCGTTCCAAGATGCACTCGCCAAGGCGGGAGCCAAGCGACTCTTGGAACTCGGCTTCAAGAACGTGTACGTCTTAGAAGGCGGTATTCGCGCGTGGCAGAAAGATGGCTACACGCTCGTCACCGGTACTGAGCCCGGCGGCGGTACTCCACCGAAGAAGGATGCAGCAGGAATCAAGCCAGCGGAACGCGGTGGCGTAGAAGTTCCTGAACAAGGCGTGCGTTAAAGCGTCTTCGCGCTGAAATCACTTCAAAGCTTCAACACCAGCCACGATTTCCGTGAGCTCGGTGGTGATGCGCGCCTGGCGAGCGCGGTTGAAATTACGCTTGAGCGTGCGACCAAGGCCGCCTGCGTTGTCAGTAGCGGCCTTCATAGCCACCATGCGCATGACGTTCTCGCTCACTACGGCGTCAAGAAATGCTTGGTAAAGCGAGACCTTGAGCGAGCGCGGCAGCAAGTCGTTCAGCAGCTCCGGAGCAGAGGGGCTGAAATCAAAGTTGGCGTTCGAGACCTTATCGCCAGCCACTTCATCCGCCTTGGGAAGTGTGAGCGGAAGGAGCTGCATCACTTCCGGACGCTGACGCGACGTGGAGATGAAGCGCATGTAGATGACCTTGACGGAGGCGAATTCCCCCGCAACAAAGCGATCGATGTAGTCCTGTCCGATTTTCTCAACAGCCTCGTACTGCGGCTTGTCGCCGATGGCATGCCGCGCGCTGACTTCCTGCTTCTGATACTTGAAGAAGGCAAGCGCCTTGCGGCCAGACACATCAACCACTACCTCGCGACCGTTGGCACGAATTTCGTTGAGGAGCTTGGTCACCGTGCGGAGCACCGTGGAGTTGTAGGCGCCGCACAGACCGCGGTCGGAAGCGATCACCAACACCAGGTCCTTCTTGGACGCGCGGTTGGCCTGCTCAAGCATCGGATGACTTGCATCACCGGCTTGCGCCGACACTTTGGTCACTAGACCGCGGATCGTGTCGGTGTAGGGACGGCTGTTCTTGGCACGCGCAAGCGCCGCCGTGAACTTAGCGGTAGCGATCATCTGCATCGTCTTAGTGATGCGCTGAATCGTCTTCACGGCGCCCATGCGCTTCTTGATTTCGCGTAGCTGTGCCATAGGGGGAAGGATGATAGCGGATCAGGAGCGCTCGCTGCCGAAGCCACGAATTGCCGGACTTTCCGACAGTCCGCCTAGCACTGCATGCCGTCAAACCCGAGTTCCACCCCGGCAGGAAGCCGGGCGGAAAGTTCGGCGTGGCGGACGTCGTGGGTCATGTGCGTGAACACCGTGCGCCGCGCGCTGAGTTGTGCGGCAGCTTCAAGTGCCTCACTCAGGCTGAAGTGCGTGGGATGCTTGCGCTCCCGCAGCATGTCAAGCACCAACAGGTCGAGCCCGGCGAGCGCCGACCATGACTCCGGTGGAATGCCATTGACATCGGTGCAGTAGGCGATCGGTAGCGTCGCGTGAGTGCCGGCCGCCGGCAAGACACTCGGAGTTCCGGCTGTTGCGTCGAAGCGCCAGCCAAGGATCGGCAGAGCGCCATGTAAGAGGCGCACTGGAGTTGCATCAATTCCAAAGAGATGCACAGCACGACCAGGCTCCACCACGGCCGTTACCACGTCGGCAACGAAGCTCTTGTTGACATTGCGGTGCGGGCGAAAGATGTGATCATAAATACGCGTCAGTTCGTCAACCACTGTGCGCTCCGCGTACAGATTGATCGGCGCTTTCATGGTCACGTTGTAGAGACGTGCGTCGTCAAGACCAAAGACGTGGTCGACATGCGCGTGCGTAAAGAGAATCGCATCAACACGTCGAATGCGGTGCCGCAGTGCGTGCTCGCGATGATCCGGCGGACAGTCAATCAAAATGACGCGCGGCGTGCCAGTGGGATCAGTGAACTCCAGCATCGCGCCAACACGCGTTCGGCGGTCGCGCGGATCTGTGCTGGTGCATGTGGCACAATCACAGGCGATCACGGGAATGCCGGAACTTGTGCCTGTGCCAAGCAGCGTGAATCGAAGATCGGTGACGCGGGGCTGCGCTGCTGCAACTGCTCCGGAATGAGCTGGAATACTTGCGCCCACACCGCCCTCTGTGCCAGCATCGATCATGACGCAGCTGCTCCAACGAGCACATCGCGCAGTGACCGCACGACGCGCGCCGGATCCTGTGCGCCGCACACCACCGAACTGACCGCCACGCCCTGGCAACCGGCCGCTTGTAATTCACCAATATTTGCAGGGGTAATTCCGCCGATCGCCAAGTGCGGAACACGCGCGCACTCTGCCAGGTAAGCGCGCAAATAGCTCGTTCCGCCCGGAGTGATTGCTGGCTTCACACTGGTAGCAAACATGGCGCCCACGCCGCATACGTCAGCGCCGGCATCACGCGCTGCACGCGCTTCCATGATCGAATGCGTACTGACGCCAACCAGAAGCGATGTTCCCGCCATGCGTCGGACATCGGCGATGGACATATCGCCCTGACCAACATGAACGCCATCCGCTCCGCACGCAAGCGCGATATCCGCACGATCATTGACCACAACACTCACCCCCGCGGGGCGCGCAGCAGCAATCACCATGCGCACGCGTTCCGTCAGTTCATGTCCCGGCATGTCCTTCTCGCGCACTTGGATGCAATCAGCACCGCCGTCGATCGCCGCCGTAAGTACGTGTTGCCACGGATGAACGCACAGCGATTCGGTGAGTAACACGCACACCCGCCACTGCCGACGCGCGGCGCTTCCCATACGCATGAGCAGGTCGCGTTCCGCGTCGTAGGCGCGGTAGCGCAATTGCTCAAGCGCGCCCGCTGCAACGGGGTCGATCGTCTTCATACATTCTTCAAGAGACCGCAACGCTTCGCCGAGACGCTTCCCGGCGGCGGCAGTCACATGGTGGTGGCTTGAACGCGCGGATTCATGCTCACCGGCGATAGTCGTTCCAACATCGTGCGCGGCGTCACGGTTGGCCTCAAGCCAGCCGGTAGGCAGAACCGATAGCGCGCCCTGCAAACCGTGGCGGATGTCTTTGAATTGCGTGCACAGGGCGGCGTCGTCCAGAACAAACCGTGCGGCGTCTTCCAGTACGCGCAGCGCCTCGCGCGCACGATTTGCGTTGGCATCCATGGCACGCGCGACCGATTGCATCCCCAAAGCGTAGCAGCGTGGCTATCCTTCACCTTCCATGGCAAACGTTGATCAGCCCGCCGGCTCCGCGCCAAACAATCCCCAACGCCGCGATTTCATTGCCGCGTCGATCGGAATTGCCGCGGCAGCTGTTACTGCGGGAGCCGCCAGCGCAGCCACTGTCTTTCAGTCAACCCCCAACGCATCCAAGGAGAAGAAGATGCCATTCACACTGCCAGAACTTCCGTACGCTGAAAACGCTCTCGAGCCAACCATTGATGCCAAGACGATGAATATCCATCGCACCAAGCATCATCAGGCATACGTTGACAACCTCAACAAGGCCGTTGATGGAACCCCTTGGGCGGCAATGTCGATCGATGAAATCTGCCGCAAGGTCAAGGATGCGCCGGAAGCCGTGAAGGCTGCCGTCCGCAACAACGGCGGCGGTCATTGGAACCACTCGATGTACTGGAAGTGGATGGCTCCAAAGGGTCAGGGCGGCGCGCCGAGTGCCGCACTCGCGGCGGCGATCGACAAGAGTTTCGGCAGCATGGACAATTTCAAGACCCAGTTTGCTGACGCGGGCATGAAGCGCTTCGGCAGTGGCTGGGCGTGGCTTGTTCGCAAGGCGGACGGCTCATTGGTGATCAGCAGCACGCCAAACCAAGACAACCCGCTGATGGAAGGCATTGCTGAAGTCACCGGCACGCCGCTCTTCGGCATTGATGTCTGGGAGCACGCGTACTACCTGAACTACCAGAACCGCCGCGCCGAATACCTGAAGGCTTTCTGGGATATCGTCAACTGGAACGAAATCAGCAAGGCCTGATCCACACATTGAACAATGATGCAAACGCCCCGGTCATTGGCCGGGGCGTTTGCGTTGGTGTGCAACACTTGCAACGTGACGGACACGGAAATCACTCAGGAGTTCGTAAGGCCAGCGCACGCACTCATCAAGATCCGGCGCTCACCCCCATCACCCCTTCTTCGCCTTCTCTTTCGCAATCCGCGCGTCGATCGACTCGATACTGATATCGCCACTGCCCGCGCGCGGGAAGCCCGGCTTCTGCAAGTACGTGTATGCCTCGGTGCGCAGATGGCCCATCATGTCATGGCCGCGTCGACGCATCCGTTCAGCGCGCAGCGCACCGATATCGATCGGCGCCACCACCACCTTTGCGAACGGGCCTGGCTCCGCCTGCGCAAGAATGCGACCATCGAAATCGACCACCATGCTTCCACCCGGCCAACTGAAGGGCGGATAGTCCGGCACATTCGCAGCTTGATTCGCCGCCACCACGTACGCCGTGTTCTCCACCGCGCGCGCGCGATTGAAGAGCGTCCACCAATCCATCGGCGCCTGCGCGCCCCATGGATCCATGTATGCACTCACACGAATCAACACCTCAGCGCCGTTCGCAGTTAACTGCCGAATTGCCTCAGGAAACAGCCAGTCGTAGCAAATTGCACAGCCGAGCTTTCCGATTTCCGTGTCCACCACCGGAAAGAGCGGCTCTGAATATCCAGGAATGTCATGCGGACTCGCATGCACCTCCCACGGAATCCATGGGTTCACCTTGCGATACTTACTTAGCACACCATCCGGTCCAATGAGGAGTGTCGCATTGAACACCGCTCCCGGATACTTCGGATCGTGCTCAATGAAACTACCGGTCTGCACATACACGCCGTTCTGCTTGCAGAAGCGAAGATATGGAGCAATCACATCGTCCGGTCGGAGTGCCGTGTGTTCCAGCAATTCCTTCACCGTGGTGTACATCGGTGCGCAATGCGCAAACTCCGGGAAGACGAAGAGCCGAACATCATGGAATGGTGCGTACCCGGCGAGCGTTCCCTCCGCCATCTTCACAAGTTGATCAACCCGCGCAGGTACGTCTTCACGCTTCTTGAGGGCCGGCAACGAGGTCTGCATCGCCGCCGCGTAGTACCGGCAAGAAGTGGAATAGTCATGCATGAAAATAATTCTAGGAGAAGCGCGGAAGGCGCGCCGAAAGTGCAGTAATTACTGAGGGTTTATGCGCTTTGCACTTTCTAGGATCACCCCAAATCCAACGATTCTAGGATCCCCGCAGTGACTGATATCTCCAAACGGCTGCGGCACGCGCGCCACTTCTCTTCACTGGTTGGTGCCAGTTCATTCAGGTACAGACTTGCAGGAGACGGAGGTAAAGATGGGTCTTGGAACGGACTCAGTGGATCCCAGCAATCATCGCCTCGAACGCGGCGCGGTTTGATTCCACCGTCGCTTGCGGCCCCACTACTTTCATAAACACCGTTCGACCTGGCGCCTGCACGATCGCGCCGAGTTGCATGTAGCCCGGACGCGGCGCCGCGGCACCCATGCCCATGTAATCGCCCACACTCTCCACGCGCGACACCTGCATTCCATTCACTGTTGCCTGTGAACGCTTGGACTCGGCCGCTGCAGCGCCCGAACGGAACTGATTCGACCAACGATCAAGGTTCGCATCCACCGGACCACCATCACCGGCAGGGAACACACTGAATACCAACTCCGCCGCGGGGGAGTTCACACCGAGTGCCGGGACCGCATATTGCAACGCACGGAACTGCATTGACGGCGCTGTCCACACCCATGTCACCGGCTTCGGCATGGTCAGACCCCCCACTTCGATCTTGGTTTGGTCGCCATCCGGTCCGCTCACTGGATATCCACCCGCTTGCGTCGACGCCGCTGCTGTTGCCGCAGGAGGAACGGGCGCGCTCACCGGAGCCGAATTGCTTGATGCAACCGGAGCCGTCGCAGCAGCCGCGGCTGGCGCAGCAGTAGCGGGCTTTGCAGCAACCGGCGTCGGTCCCTTCGGCGCGGGCGCCTTCTCACATCCGGACATCACCGCGAACACCACCGCGGCCACTGCCACCACCACCAACGCACCACCAACCACTTTCGCGAAGGTAGAGACCGGCATACTTGACCCGCATCCGCACGAACCGTTGCTGCAACTTTGCTTCATGGTTCATAGGATAGGCGCGCGCCTCATGCCCCACGCAAGCCCCACGCTGCCCGCACGTGTTCGCCTCACCGGCGCACGGTTCTGGACCGCAGATCCCATGAATCCATGGGCTGCCAGTGTGGACATCGCCGATGGCCGCATCACCGCTGTCGACGCGCCGGCGCGCCCCGATGTGCCCACCATCACGCTGCCCGCCACCGCGGTGGTCACCCCTGGGCTGATTGACGGGCACATCCATCTTTCACTTGGCGGTCAAACGCTTGCGCAACTCGATCTCTCCGCCGTGCGCTCGCGCGCAGAATTTGAAGTGCGCATTGCAGAAGCCGCTCGGGCACTTCCTCCTGGACGTTGGCTCCGCGCTTTCGGATGGAACGAATCACACTGGGGCGGCGAACGGCCAACGCGTGCATGGCTGCAGGGCGCAGGCAACACTCCGTGCGTTGCCTACCGCATGGATCAACACGCATGCGTTGTCAACGATGCGGTGCTCGCCCTCATCGGCAACGATGCATGCCCCGCCGGCGGCGAAATCGTCCGCGATTCCACCGGCGCTGCAACTGGGCTCCTTCTTGAACAAGCCGCGTGGCAGTTAGTCAACCCGCGCGTACCCACTCCGCCCGTCGAAGATCGCCGCGCCGCACTGCTTGCCGCGTTCCGCCACTGCAACACCTTCGGAATCACCACCGTTGGCAGCATGGAATACGAAACCGATCTGCGGGATACACACGAGTACTTACGAACGCACGCGCGTGCTGCATGCACTGTGCGCGTCATTGCCACCATTCTCGATCGCACGTGGCCCGTTGATTTTGCGTGGGGCCGCGCCTTTGCCCATGATGAACTCCTGACGATCGTTGGTTGGAAGAGTTTCATCGATGGCACGCTCGGTAGCCGCACCGCGCGCATGATTCGCCCGTACGCCGATGACCCGCACAATCGCGGCATGCTTGTGGAGTTTGCAGCGCACCATCCCGATCGACTCCGTGCGTGGGCGCGCACCGTCATTGCTCATGGATTCTCGCCAAGCGTCCATGTGATCGGTGACGAAGCGCTGCGGATCGCGCTTGATGCCATCGCTCCAGAAGATCACGCACGCATCGCGCGCTTCGAACATTGCCAAACCATGGACGACGCGGAAGTTGCACGCATGCATGGCCGCATTGCCAGCATGCAGCCGCTCCACAAAGCGGATGACGCACGCGGCGCACCCGCACGCCTTGGCCAGGATCGGATGCACACGTTCTTCCGATTCCGCGATCTGCTCAGCGCTGGCGCGCGCCTCGCCTTCGGAAGCGATTGGCCGATCGTGAGCTGCGATCCACGCCTCGGTATCCGCGCTGCAGTCACTGGCATTGGCCTCGACGGCACGCCGTGCCGCACCGACCAGAATCTCACCGTGGAAGAATGCCTGCGCGCCTATACCTCCGGCGCGGCCGACGCACTCCGCGCGCCCGCACTTGGCCGCATCGCACCGGGCTGCCACGCGGATTTATGCGTATTTGCTGATGATCCATTCGCGTGTCAATGGTCAGGCGCGCTGCCAACCATCATGGCAACCATCGCTGCAGGCACTCCGGTGTACGGCAGTATTGCGTCGTAGCGAGTGCGTCAGCGCACCCTTCCCACGCGTGTACCCTGTGCCCCATGAATTGGTGGGTCCACTCTGCATAT
>Ga0209500_10003689_pt1 | contig 10334 bp, 10 predicted proteins | sample S_140212_EF_Meta_FD_187323 | JGI IMG/M metagenome (GOLD analysis project Ga0209500, IMG submission 187323) | Freshwater microbial communities from Lake Simoncouche, Canada to study carbon cycling - S_140212_EF_MetaG (SPAdes) (version 2) | ecosystem: Environmental > Aquatic > Freshwater > Lake ...
ATATTGCAACAGAGCAGATAACGCCATAAATACTAGACTATGGCAGAAAACAACAACGGCGGTCAAGGGCGGGGCTGGAAGAAGTATTTTAGAGTTGCCAACACTGGCGGCCAACTAAGCCCAATTTCAGGCTCCAATCAATTTGGACTTCCTGGCTACGGCAAACAACAAGGTGCGGATTATAGTAATCCTGGCACTGGCAATGACTTTGCCTATCGTAACTATGCCAGTCGATTGCCTGAAGTTTATTCTGGACATCCCAATCGGGTAGAACGTTACAATCAGTACGAAAACATGGACTGTGACAGTGAAGTAAATGCCTGTTTAGATATCATAGCTGAATTTAGCACACAGGCCAACGACGACAACAAAACTCCGTTTGACATAAACTTTACTGACAAGCCAACCGATCACGAAGTTGAAATTATCAAAAAGCAACTGCAACAGTGGACCAAACTAAACAAATTTGATCAGCGCATGTTCAAACTGTTCCGTAATGTAATCAAGTACGGAGATCAAGTGTTTGTGCGTGATCCAGAAACATTTGAAATGTACTGGGTAGACATGGTAAAAGTGTCTAGAGTTATTGTAAACGAAAGCGAAGGCAAAAGACCCGAGCAGTATATCATACGTGATATCAATCCCAACTTCCAAAACATGAGCATAGCTCAAAAGACCACAAACGATTACTATGCAACCAGGTCCACTGGCAGTATTGGACAAAGCAATTATACTGCACCCGGTGGTGGCGGTGGGGGTGGTGCAGGAGCTGGTGGTGCTGGCGGTAGCCGTTTCCAGCAAGCCATGAACGAAACTTGCCTGGATAGTCGCCATGTGGTACATATCAGCCTAAACGAAGGCTTGGATTTTTATTGGCCATTTGGACAAAGTATTCTGGAAAACATATTCAAGGTGTACAAACAAAAAGAACTGCTAGAAGATGCTGTGCTGATCTATCGTGTTAGCCGTGCTCCAGAACGTAGAGTATTCAAGATTGATGTGGGTAACATGCCCAGTCATTTGGCTATGCAGTTTGTGGAACGTGTCAAAAACGAAATGCATCAACGCCGTATTCCCACAAACACTGGCGGTGGAGCCAACATGATGGATGCGTCGTACAATCCACTCAGCATCAATGAAGATTACTTTTTTCCTGTAACATCAGATGGACGCGGGAGTAGTGTAGACACCTTGGCGGGTGGAACAAGCCTAGGCGAAATTGACGATTTAAAATACTTTAATAACAAAATGGCCCGCGGTCTACGTGTGCCGAGTAGCTATTTGCCCACCGGTCCAGACGACTCAGATCGTGCGTTTACTGACGGCAAAGTAGGCACAGCCTTGATACAAGAATACCGTTTTAACCAGTATTGCAAGAGATTACAGAATTTGATCATGCAGAAACTGGATGATGAATTCAAGATGTTCATGCACTGGAGAGGGTTCAACATTGACTCGGGCCTGTTTAACATCACGTTCTGCGAGCCACAAAACTTTGCCACATATCGCCAAGCTGAAATGGACAACAGTCGTATCAGCTCGTTTACACAGCTAGAACAACTACCTTACATGAGCAAGCGATTCATGATGAAGCGTTTCTTGGGATTGACCGAAGAAGAGATATTAGAAAACGAAGTGTCCTGGAGAGAAGAACGCGAAGAGCCCGAAGTTGAAACCACTCAAGGGCAAGACTTGCGCAGTATTGGTATTACGCCTGCCGGCATGGATAGTGATATCACAACTGGCGAAGATTTGGCTGGTGCAGAAATCATGCCCGATTCGGGACAACCAGGTGCTACACCTGGTATAGCTGGACAATCTCCCGGCGCTGGTGCACCAGCACCCGGCGGGACCGCTGGCGGAGTGCCTCCGTTATAAATACACGATGATTCTTAACGAAATATACGACCGTGCCGAAGCTGGCTACCAAGATCTTGGTCAGGACAACAGCCAGCCTACCCTAGGCGATCTGCGCAAGACTCGCCTGACTCTACGCCAGTTAAACAAACTGCGCCAGATGAATGATGTTAGAAGTTTTGAGTACAAAGAAAAACTCAAGTTGGTCAAACAACAATATGCGCCAGCTCCGGCTGCTCCTGCACTGTAACACTACAGTAACAATTCTTTTCAAAAACTACCAGTTTTACACCTCAAAAGTACCAATATTACATATCTCATGTAAGTAATATACGAGCCATTACTTAAGGAGATATTATGACATCGAAATTTGAACAGTTGATCGAATATGTGATCAATGATGAAGAGGCGAAAGCCAAAGAACTTTTCCACGACATCGTGGTTGAAAAGTCACGTGAAATCTACGAGAACCTCATGAATGAAGAAGAGGACGAAGAATTAGACGAAGAGTCACATGATGAAAAAGCAGATGATCGTGCTGAACGTGATGCTGAAAAAGTCAAAAAAGATTTAGAATACGATTACAAACACGGTCGTAAAGTAAAAGAAGGTATGGATTCTATTGGCGGCGACGCCAGCGATGACTTGATTGACGATGTTGAGTCTGAAGAACAAGGCATGCAAGAAGCAGAGTCTGATGCAGAATTTGACGACGAAGCCGAAGAAGATGGCGAAGATTTAACACACGACATGGAACATGATCATGACGAAGCAGGTGAAGGCGACATCGAAGACAGAGTTATTGACTTGGAAGACAAGTTAGACGAACTGATGGCTGAATTTGAAGCTATCATGGGCGGCGAAGAAGACGGCATCGAAAGCGATTTAGATGGCGAAATGGGTGACGAATTAGCCGGTGATGCTCTTGCACAAGACGACACAATGGCATTTGGTGACGACGAAGCAATGATGGAAGCAATTACTTTAGACAAAGTAGCTGTTCCAAAAATGGGCGACGACGGTGCTAACACTAAAAGTGTAGTTCCTGCTAACTCAGGCGCTAAAGGCATGCAAGGTGCTCCAGTTAAAATGACCGGTGACACTGCACAAGGCCGTTCAGCTCCATCAACAAAAGATTTGCCACAAGCTGGTACATTTAAAAATGTTCCTGGTAAAGGCACAGCCAATGCCAAGCAATCTGCGGCTCCAAAGCCAACGACAGCACAAGCAAGCGGCACAAACACTAGAACTCCTTTTCCAAAAGGATAATAGCAAGATATGGCTCGATATCTAAAAGAACACCTCAGCTTCAACCAGGCCAACATTGAATTGTTGACGGAAGAAGCTGCGGACGGTTCCGGTGGCAAAACTTTAAAACTTAAAGGCATTTGCATCGAAGGCGGCGTAAGAAACGCCAACGAGCGTGTGTATCCTGTGAGTGAAATAGCCAACGCAGTAAACACCATCAATGAACAGATCAAGACTGGCCACAGTGTACTAGGCGAAGTTGATCATCCAGATGATTTAAAAATCAACCTGGATCGAGTCAGTCACATGATTGAAAAAATGTGGATGGAAGGCCCTTGCGGTTATGGCACATTAAAAATATTACCTACCCCAATGGGAGAACTGGTAAAGACCATGTTAACCAGCGGTGTAAAACTAGGTGTTAGTAGTCGTGGATCAGGAAATGTCAACGACTCCAACGGACATGTCAGTGACTTTGAAATCGTCACTGTGGATGTGGTTGCCCAACCCAGCGCACCAAATGCGTATCCCACAGCAATCTACGAAGGCCTGCTTAACATGCGTGGCGGACATAGAATTCTGGAGATGGCAAAAGAAGCCGGATCGGACAACAAGGTACAGAGATATTTGAAGAAGGAAGTAATGCGCCTGATCAAAGATCTCAAAATAGAGGGGAAATAATACTATGTTAGATAGTTTAAAACCGTTACTAGATAGCGACTTGATCAACGAGGAAACTCGTAGTGAGATCACTGAAGCTTGGGAAGCCAAGCTAAATGAAGCTCGTGAACAAGTTCGTGCAGAACTCCGCGAAGAGTTTGCACAACGCTATGAACATGACAAGACAGTAATGGTGGAAGCCCTAGATCGTATGGTAACAGAAGGTCTTGCAGTAGAACTCGAGCAGGTAAAAGCTGAAAAGCAATCACTTGCAGAAGATCGTGTACGGTTTCAAGCCAAAATGAAAGAAAGTTCCACCAAGTTTAACGACTTTATGGTAACCAAATTGGCTGAAGAAATTGGAGAACTGCGTAAAGATCGCAAGATGCACACAGAAGGTGTTGCTAAGTTAGAATCCTTTGTAGTACATGCACTTGCACGTGAGATTCGTGAATTTGCACAAGACAAACAAGATGTTGTTGAAACTAAAGTTCGTCTGGTGCGTGAAGCTCGCAAACAGTTGGAAACACTCAAGGCACGTTTTGTAACAGAAAGTGCTAAGAAAATGTCCAACGCTGTTGGCAATCATCTTAAGGCTGAACTTGGTCAGTTGCAGGAAGACATCAAAGTTGCTCGGGAGAACAATTTTGGTCGTAGAATCTTTGAAGCATACGCAGCAGAATTTGGTGCTACTCACTTAAATGAGAAAGCAGAAGTTCGTAAATTGCATGACGTTATTGCTAGAAGAGAACAGCAACTAGGCGAAGCCATCAAACTCGGTGCTAAAGCAAAAACTTTAGTTGAGAGTAAAGAACGCGAAATACGCATAATCAAAGAATCCAATCAGCGTGAAAGCGCCATGGAAGAATTGCTTGCTCCTTTAAATCAGGAAAAAGCGGCTGTAATGCGTAATTTGTTGGAAAGTGTACAGACAGCTAGACTGTCCGGTGCTTTTGAAAAGTATCTACCAGCTGTGTTGGCAGACCGATCTGTAAAAGCTCAAAAAGTGATTACCGAAAACGTTTCCGTTGCAACTGGCGATAAATCTGCCCGTGTCCAGGAAGAAGATCGCAGTAATGTGATTGACCTCAAGCGTCTGGCAGGGCTGTAAAATCAGATAGAAAAAAAAGGAGACTTAAATGTCACAAGAATTATTAGAAAGTCGTTGGGATGAGACTAAAGATGCGTTGCTAGAAGGCTTAAACGGCTCAAAGCGCAATTCTATGAGTGTAATCCTTGAAAATACCAAGAAGTACTTGCGTGAGAACGCATCTTCTGGTTCTACTGCTAGTGGTAACATCGCAACATTAAACCGTGTGATTCTACCAGTTATCAGACGTGTTATGCCAACTGTTATCGCTAACGAGTTGGTTGGTGTTCAGCCAATGACAGGTCCAGTAGGTCAAATCCACACCCTGCGTGTAAGATACGCAAACAGCTTGACTGACAACAGCCAAGCAGCAACTAGTGTAACAGCCGGCCAAGAAGCATTAAGCCCGTTCACTATTGCAACTGCATACTCCACAGTTCCAGCTGGTACTAATACTGCTAGTGGTTACACTGGCAATAACACAGCTACCATGGAAGGTACTGGCGGTAAGCAGATCTCTGTACAGATCTTGAAACAAGCTGTTGAAGCTAAGACTCGTAAGTTACAAGCACGTTGGACTTTTGAATCTGCACAAGACGCACAAGCCATGCATGGCATTGACGTTGAAGCAGAAATCATGGCTGCTCTTGCACAAGAGATCACAGCTGAGATTGATCAAGAGATCCTCTTGAGCTTGTCAACTTTGGCTGCAACTGAGTACACATACAACCAAGCTACTGTATCTGGTACTGCTACATTCGTTGGTGACGAGCACGCTGCTTTAGCTGTTCTTATCAACCGTGTTGCAAACTTGATCGCTCAGCGTACACGTCGTGGCGCTGGTAACTGGGCTGTTGTTTCTCCAGCAAGTTTAACTGTTTTACAATCTGCAACAACTAGTGCGTTTGCTAGAACCACAGAAGGTACTTTTGAAGCTCCTACAAACACCAAGTTTGTTGGTACTTTAAACGGTGCTATGCGTGTGTTTGTAAACAGCTATGCTCAAGACACAGCAAGTGTATTAGTAGGTTACAAAGGCACTTCAGAAGCTGATGCTGCTGCGTTCTACTGCCCATACATTCCGTTAATGAGTAGTGGCGTTGTTCTAGATCCGTCAACCTTCGAACCAGTCGTATCATTTATGACACGTTATGGCTTCGTTGAGTTAACTAACACTGCATCATCTTTCGGTAATGCAGCTGACTACGTTGGCGAAATCGCAGTTCAAAACTTATCTTTCTCCTAATCCAAGATTGTTTGTTTATTTCTCAGGGATGGGAAGACAAAAACCACCGCAAGGTGGTTTTTTGTTGGTAAATATCGTCACAAATGATATTCACCTTACCAACAAAAGTTCCTCGCTATACCCAAGCTCCGGTGCTGTACCTCAAAGAATATTTTTCAGACAACACTTTGTTGCTACTAGATCAAGACACAGAAGTTGATGAAAGATTGATCTCAAGGACAGGGCCCGACACGATTAGATATTCTCAATGGGACCAACAGTTTGAACATATCAAACAATTTGTTATTGATAATCATATTTGTACAATCGTAATTCATGCCGCTATAAACCCAGTTGAGCTAGACCAACACACCAATATCTATACTCCAACCTTTTTAGAAATGCAACAGCAGTTATCTACCGTAGCTACAACTTATATTCTGACCGGAGACTTTTATTATTATCATAATCCTGCTCCAAATATTATATTTTTTCCTGTGTTCTTGTGGTTGAACAACTCAAAACGAACCTGGGAGTTTTTTAATCAATATGCTAAAACTGTGCCTATTATAATAAGCACCGAACGATCCAACACTGTGTACGATATCGACTTTGAACCAAAAACAAAAACCGTGATGTGTTTGAATAGCACAGCAGTCTGGCATAGAATTTATCTATTTTCTTTGCTGGCCAGCAAATCCTGGATTGGCACGATTGGTTATAGTTTTAGGCCTCAAGCAATTGGCCAGGCAACTTTTAATCTTCAAGACAGACTAAAAGCAGTTGCTGTCACACAGTTTATGTCTGCAAGAGAACGCACAGTGGCAGAATCCTATTCGCACTTGATACCAATACAGATACCAGACGATGATAAATTTGATCTAAACAAAAGTAGTATAGACAACTGGATCTATCGGTCTTATGCCATAAATTTGGTCACAGAAACCAGTTTGACCGAAGGAGTGATGCTGACAGAAAAAATTTGTAAGCCATTTATGTCCTATCAGATACCCATTTTAATTGCGTCCCCGGGAGCATCTTGGTTTCTTGAAGACATTGGTCTAGATATGTTCAGTGATTACATACCGTGGAAGACCTGGGATCAAGAAGAAGATCATAAACTCAGGATCAGAATGATTGTAGAATTTTTAGATCAACTACTGTCTAGTCCTACTGCCGAACAAGATATATTGTCAACACATCAACGATTCCGGCCTCGATTAATAAAAAACAAAGAACATTTCCACAGCACAGCATTTACAGATATTCTATTAAAACAGATCAGCACACTATGAAAATTGTTGGGTTTGGGGATAGCTTTACTGAAGGAGTCTGGAACGAGCAGGCACACCCAGATCTTTGCTATATTGCCAATTTTTGCAATCGGCCTGACTCACAATTTACCTGTTGGGAAAATCATGCTCGGGGTGGATATTCAAATACTCAGATTGCATTTGCTGTTTACAAATATCTGGTTGACAATAAGCATAAACTCAACGACACATTTGCGATGATAGGGTGGACTACATTTAGTCGCTATAGCCCGCCAATTATTGATCGTTACGATGATCGCAATCAGTTCCAGCCGTACGACGTTTATGGCCTGGGTAGAAATTTCAATCAGTATCCAAGATCTACAGACCTGTTGATACACGAAACAGATATACGGATACTGGGAACAATCGCATTACTAGAAAAATATCAAGTTCCGTTTGCCATGATACAGGCATTTGATGATCACTCTACGCATGACTTTTCCGCAGTACACAATATGCCAAATTGGATCAATGGCGATAAGCCCTGTAATACACTGATGCACATCATAGCTGAAAAATACCTAGATGATCAATTTTGCAAACTGGCTCCAAACACACAGCATTTTAGTCCAGATTGGATCAATAAAATACAACCAAGCCAATATATCACTGAATGCTGGCATCCCAGTCGGACAGGGCATCAATTGATAGCCGACACATTGTATCCGTACTTGGAGAAGATTATAGAATCCGCGTGATTTGATTTAATCAGGAAGCAAAAACTTCCTGACTCTGGGTAACTCAAATAGAATTTTTGGCAATCGATCATGTGGAAACGGTTTCAACACTGAATCAGGTTGCCAGGTCAGGCTGGCACCTTCTTCAAATCTAAATCCCAACTGTGCGTGAGCTTGGTGTCCCTTGTTTGGTGCATGAGCAAACGATTGACTTTTTATCTTGACCAGGGCATCTCCGCCCATCCAGCTAAAATGCCAACCAAAGTCGTCAAATATTACTCCATTTAGTGTGGGTGTAACTGGTGGTACAGGAAGATGATAACTGCATCTGATACGATGCGGTGTGGTCTGTTTCATTACAGAGTTACTGCAAATACTCATGGCAGTGCGCCAAGTAAACGGCCAACCAGCCAGTCCGTGCGGACGCAAATCAGCACGACCATACAGATTGATCAAGGGCAATTTTACAATATTATTGAGATTGTTACGGGCCACATTCAAGGCAAATCCTATATGCTCGGGATTTATAATTTCATCACAGTCACTCATCAAGATCCAGGCCGTGTCGTCAATTTGATCCAAGATCTGCATGATTGCGTTGCGCTGTATGCGCTCACGGGCCACGGCCATTATGCTGGCAACATCGCCGCGATCGTCCGGATACATGGCTGTAAGATCCTGTTGTTGCAGTGGTAAATCTATATCTTCAGCATAATGCAATTCCAGCACCGTTATACGATCCTGTGGAAGACCCAGCTCTGCAATTAATTTTTTTACCTGGAACTGTCTTGGCAAGCCACTGAAGGTTCTATCAGCTTCAGCTATCACAAAATGATCCACATGATCTCGTAGTAGACGAATCCTTAGCTCTAGTAGCTCGCGCTCGTTGAAGTAAGGAAAATAATCAATCAGCATTAGACCTTGAACCAAGTGAGATATTGGTGTACCTTGTCTGTTACACTGGCCCAGTCGGCCATTCGGGGTTGCCGGAACAAACGGGCTGTGCTGTACCACGGGCTTGAATCCCGATTCAATAGCCAACGCCAATCCAGGGCAAACCAACTGAGCATGACCCAAGTTGGGCGACCCAGCGCACCCGATAGATGTGCTATAGCTGTGTCAACACTTAGAACTACATCACAGTGATGTATCAAGGCGGCACTGTCAGCAAAGCTCTGTATGCTTCCAGGATAACAGGCCACTCCTGATGCTACTAGTGCGGCATTTTCTTCATCAGTGCAATCAACTTGTAAATTGATCCATTCATAGGTGGGATTGCGCTGTATTAGACGTAGCATTTCAGAAAATGGCATGCCTTTGTGGCGGTTGATCCAGGTATCTCTACGACCCGACCAGCAAAAGCCCACACGCAATCTGCGCTTTAGACCCAGCTTTTCTTGCCAGGCCCGTGCCTTCTCAGCATTAGGGGCTAGATAATACTGAACATGACCAAGATTTTCCAGAGTATTTCCAATCACTCCAGGAATACTCATGATTGGAATCCAAAAGTCAAATCCTGTTGGAGTTTCTTCGTAGGGTATCAGCTTTGTTATGCTGTTGGTATTTTGGAACAGGGGAATAAGGCTGGCATTTACATGCACCCAGACCTGTGCCCCGCGCTGGGCCAGATCGCCCACAAAGCGTATAAACTGCAAGTTGTCACCGTGTCCTTGTTCACCAACCACTAAAACAATTTTGTCCTTGATGTCTTGACCAGTCCATCTGGGTTGTTCATACTTGGGCAACAGGCCGTTTAGGTGCTCGTACTGCCAGCGCCATTCGTACTGCGGCCATCCGTTTTTGTAGTCACCCATGAGCAACCAGGCCACGGCTAGATTGAATTTGGCAGTGATATTACCAGGATCTAGCTGTATGGCTCGCTGTAAAAAAGCAATGGCACCTTCGGGTTCAGCACATTCTCTAAGCACATTGCCGTAGTTGTTGAAACCAGCGGCGCAGTTCCTGTCCAAGGCAATAGCCTGTACATAACAGGCTAACGCAGCCTCGGGATTGTTTTGTTCTCTGTGAGTGTTGCCTTGGGCAATTAGATCGTTGGTATTCATAGCAATATTTAATCTGGGCACTGGTCCAGCAAAATATTTCTTCACCATAAATACTTGTTCAACGCAATAATGCGTTTTATGCTGAACGGGCAACCCAACAGCGTAGCAGAATAGAACCTGCATTGGACTTCTTTAAGGAGAAAACAAATGGGCCGTCCTTTAAAAATTAAAAAATCAACCACCATAGACATTGGTTTC
>Ga0209500_10003690_pt1 | contig 10333 bp, 9 predicted proteins | sample S_140212_EF_Meta_FD_187323 | JGI IMG/M metagenome (GOLD analysis project Ga0209500, IMG submission 187323) | Freshwater microbial communities from Lake Simoncouche, Canada to study carbon cycling - S_140212_EF_MetaG (SPAdes) (version 2) | ecosystem: Environmental > Aquatic > Freshwater > Lake ...
ATAGAAACGGATGTGGTAGAAGAGAGTCCAGTAGAAGAGGTCGTGGAACCAGTAGAGGAACCGGTAGAGGAACCAGTAGAGGAACCACTAGAGGAACCGGTAGAGGAACCAGTAGAGGAACCAGTAGAGGAACCAGTCGAGGAACCAGTCGAGGAACCAGTCGAGGAACCAGTCGAGGAACCAGTCGTGGAACAGGCAATAGAGGAATCCATCACAATGGCGATCGGTGAAAGAAACGATATTGTCCCAAAACTCGTCTTTATTGTCCCCTATCGCGACAGAGAGGAGCAACGCCGATTTTTCGAATTCCAAATGAAAACGATTCTGGAAGATTATCCATCAGGAGAGACCGTTATCTTATACGTCCATCAAGTAGACCAACGATCCTTCAATCGTGGAGCCATGAAAAACATCGGCTTCTTATACGTCAAAGAAAAATATCCCAACAACTATGAACATATCACCCTTGTATTCAATGATGTGGATACAATGCCTTATACAAAAGGGTTCATCCATTATGAAACCACTCTTGGCAACGTAAAACATTTTTACGGATATGCGTTTACCCTTGGAGGAATCGTCAGTATCAAAGGCGCGGATTTCGAAAAAACCAATGGTTTCCCGAACTACTGGGCATGGGGATATGAAGACAATGCTTTCCAACGCCGTGTTCAACAAGCCGGTCTCCATATTGACCGGTCTCAATTCTACCCCATTTTGGACAAGAACATTCTCCAATTAAAGGATGGAATTACACGTGTCGTGAATCGAGGCGAGTTCGACCGATATGTCGACGAGGTCAAATACCAAAACAATGAAGAAGGTATTCAAACCATTTCGAATGTGTCCTACCATTTCGATGAGAACAATCATTTCCTAAATGTTCTCTCCTTCCAAACACCCGTTCAAGAACAAACCGAACTCACTAAATTACATGATATGCGTGACGGACCCGTGCCCTTTGTCCGAACCCCTCCACCACGGAGAGGTCGCCCTCGTATGGGGATGTTCTTCTAAGTAGGGGAACCGACGGTTCCCCTACGACCCCTCCCTTTATACTTTTATGAACCATGTAGTAGAGGCCGCTTCGCTGTACCTACTGACCGCTTCGCTCATTCCCCTACATGAGGCCCGAAGGGCCTCGGCCGTGCCCCGCCGCTTCGCTGTCGGGACGCTAGACCCCTCCCTTCCTAGTAGAGGAACCTACTGACCGCTTCGCTCATTCCCCCTACGACCCCCTCCCTTCCTAGTAGAGGAACCTACGGTTCCCCCTACGACCCCCTCCCTTCCTTGGATGGATCTTTTAGAAAATCTCGTAATGTTCTCCTATTTTTGTCATAAAGAAGAATATTCCTTTATGACATCCACCATGAAACCCCTAAAGAATCCTTCCAAGGATCTTTTCGAAAATCTCGTAATGTTCTCCTTTTTTTGTCATAAAGAAGAATATTCCTTTATGACATCCACCATGAAACCCCTAAAGAATCCTTCCAAGGATCTTTTCGAAAATCTCGTAATGTTCTCCTATTTTTGTCATAAAGAAGAATATTCCTTTATGGCATCCACCATGAAACCTCTAAAGAATCCTTGGAGGGATCTTTTCAAAAATCTCATAATGTTCTCCTATTTTTGTCATAAAGAAGAATATTCCTTTATGACATCCACAATGAAACCCCTAAAGAATCCCTCATTGGAAGGGAGGGGTCGTAGGGGAACCGTAGGTTCCCTACCTTTATGACATCCACAATGAAACCCCTAAAGAATCCCTCATTGGAAGGGAGGGGTCGTAGGGGAACCGTAGGTTCCCTACCTGAAACCCCTAAAGAATCCCTCATTGGAAGGGAGGGGTCGTAGGGGAACCGTAGGTTCCCTACCTGAAACCCCTAAAGAATCCCTCATTGGAAGGGAGGGGTCGTAGGGGAACCGTAGGTTCCCTACCTGAAACCCCTAAAGAATCCCTCATAGGAAGGGAGGGGTCGTAGGGGAACCGTAGGTTCCCTACCTGAAACCCCTAAAGAATCCCTCATTGGAAGGGAGGGGTCGTAGGGGAACCGTAGGTTCCCTACCTTTATGACTCTACCATGAAAACCCCTAAAGAATCCCTCATTGGAAGGGAGGGGTCAAGCGCCCGTAGGGCGCGGCCGGGGTCCTATGGACCCCATGTAGGGGAACCGATGAGCCCTATAGCCACGAAGGGGGCATAGGGCGGAGAGGGTTCCCTACTTAAAGCCTTCGTGATATATGTATCTATATGGACGTTTCCCACCTGTTTCAATACTCACTTTTCAGCAAGTTATTCTCGGATAGTTCATGTCCTTATTATATGATTTTGTTATATGGGATCTGGATAGTGTTACAGCACACGCCCCGCTCCATCTACGGACGAATCGAAGACTACATCATTGAATTGTTTGACAACAAAGACGAATGTTCTCTCACAGTTCCCTATCATACCAAATCTTTTGTGAGTGGAACCACCCGATATTCCAAAACATTATACAGCGAGAGATTCCTAGCCATCAATCATTATGTAAACACACATAAGACCGCAATTTTCTCACTCATCGAGCAGATGAATTTCGAAGATTCGCGATGGTATGATGAATCTATATCGGGCTTTATCTTATTCCCTTCGCATAGCCACCGGATTTGTATTCATCCTGAACTCGATATTTATATCGAACTGGTTCAGGAAAAAGAGGTCCAAGAGGAATCGAAAGAAAAACAGATCCAGGCGTCTTCTTCCAAACAACTCACGTTCCGGCTCACGAAACCGGGAAAAGCCCATCTTTCGGTTCTCTCCAAATTCGTAGAATCCTGTGTGACCTCCTATCTCGCGGAATTAGAAGACAAACAGAAAAAACAGACGATATATGAATATGAAAGGTCTAGAAAAGACGACGACGGGCGTCTTTCCCTTTGTTTCCAAGAATCGCCTTTCCATTCCAACAAAACCTTTGACAATCTGTTTATGGAGAACAAAGAGGCGATTGTAAAAAGCATTCGCGAGTTTTCAAAATACAATCCAGAGAAACTGGCGATAGAAGCCCGATACAAACGCCAAGGCATCCCCTATAAACGAACGTATTTATTACATGGACCTCCAGGAACGGGGAAATCGTCGCTCATCAAAGCCTTTTTGAATGAAACGGGCCGGCATTGTGTCATGATTCCTTGGTCGCGTATTAAGACGGCCAGCGAGTTTACTCATTTATGCCGGACGCATCATAAAAAACTCACTCAAAAAGATGTGATTTTAGTATTTGAAGATTTCGATGCGAACTCGTCGAAGACGGTGAAAGTACGTGATGCTTTCAAAGCCCTTGATCCAAAGGACAACGAAAACAAACACAACGAAAACAAACACAATGAAACCAATGAAAACAAAGACAACATCGTCCAAAACACAATAGAAACGATGGTGAAAATGACCGCGCTTCCTTTAGAAAAAGAAGACGAGTTCACCCTAGAATGTGTTCTGAATACATTAGACGGAGTTCATGAATTGTATGATGCCGTCATCGTTTTCACGACGAACGATATCGGTTCACTAGACCCCGCTTTCCTCCGTCCAGGACGGATCGACCAAATCGTTCACATGGATCTAGCCGGTCCTTCTATCATACAAGAGATGGTCGAACATTTTTTCCAAGAAACGTCGGAAAAAGTGTGGGATATTCATCCGGAGTGTAGGGTCGCCCCGGCCCATATTCAAGAAATATGTATTCGGCAGGGTTCGTTAGAAGGTTGTTTTCACGAATTACAGGATCTACAAAAGAGAGGTTCTCTCCAAAATCTCCCGGCGTAAAGCAGCCATTTCCGGCGTATCCGTCTTATATTGATAGGTCAATTGTCCATGATGAAGTCGATATAAGACGAGTATTCCTGGAAGAGTACATACTCGACCATACACCTTTATGACACGCGCCATCAATTCATAATCATGAATTACCCAGAGTCTAGTATCTGTTTCATTGTATCCTCCTATTTTCAAAATATGGCTTTTACGATAACAAATGGTTGGATGATTCACATACCAACTCGACTGGGACTGATACAACTCGTCCCACGTCATCTCTGGAGGATGATGTGTTTCATTCACCCACTGTTTCTTCCCATCTGTGTTAAACAGGCGGATATTGGCACCGCATGCTACGACATCGGGTGATTGGGTCATAAAGGCGATTTGTTGTGACATCCTGTCGGGCATCATCAGGTCATCCGAATCCATCTTGAATACGAGTTCGCTCGAACATGCTGCTAGACCGCGATTGCTCGATTTGGCCGTTCCCTGATTGGTCTCGTTTTTGAAATAGACGAACCGGGTGAACCGGCTTGTTTGCTTGAATCGGTTGAGCTCTTTAATGAGTGAGCTGGTGTGTTCAGAACTGGATCCGTCATCTACCCAGATGACTTCGATACCGAAATATCCGGTTTGGGCTTTGATCGATTCCAGACATTCGCGCACATAGGGGGCGGGCGTATTATAACTCGTGATGAGAACCGAATACCAATCCGGGGGGGACTTCAATGAGTCGGGCAATTGGACGTTCGACATCGTGTCATAACTCTGCTTGGCTGTTCCCCATTCTTGGTATCCGTAGACCCGTTTATGACCGGTATACGCTGGACCGGTGAAATGGATGGGGAGGAAACAGTGGCTGGGATAAATGGCGATGTCCGTATATTTCCCCGTATCCAACATCTTGGTCAAGATTCCTGGACCGACACTATACCACGCACGAGTGGCTTGAATGAGTGTCTGGGCTTCGGCATCATGGGCGATCCAATCGAGAATATCGCGGCAAAGGGGATGGCCGCGCACGAATCCCATGGTGCCTGTGGCTACTAGACCCGCTCGCACATTCTCATTTTCATAGGTAGCGAATCCCGTCTTCCCTTCGAAATAGGCGTCGAAAGGTTCGATACAGATAGAATCGGCATCGACAAAATAGCCGCCGTATTGATGGAGGATTTCCCAGCGATAAATATCGGCTTTTCCATTGATTTCGACCATGGCATCGATCTGTTTTTGACACTGGGTCGTAAGCCCTCTTTTTGCGATTTCCTGCTCGGTCCACAGAATATATTCGAATCCGGGATGTTTCTCTTCCCAGGTCTTCATCATGTGTAGGGGCGCCGGTTTGGGACCGATCCATATTTGATGGAGGATTTTAGGGATCATAAAGGATTATAGTTCGCTGAGTTTATATCCATATTCGATGATTTTGAAAGTCATTCCAACTTCATAGGAGTTTTCCCAAATACCCGAGATTTTCAAATAGAACGCCGTTTCCGTGGAACCCGGCGCAATATCTTTATAATATTTTACCTGGCCGCGTTGTAACTGGGTTTTTAGCGAATAGACGGGCGTCTTGTTCGAATTATAAAACATCATATAATATTGAATCAAATGTTTTTCTATGGAACACAATCGTTGGATCACTTCTTTATGACTACTTGGAGAAATCGATAGTAAATGGTTGGAGGAATAGGGAGAAGAAAACGGTATTTGAAAAAATAACCCATTCATGGTCATGAATTCGGTCGAAAATACGATTTTGGTGAAAAACCCGTCCATGATCATATTTATTTTTTTTTCTAAAAAATAAATGTTTTGAATATGAAAATTGGATGGATTTAATAATAAGAACATAGAATGATTCATGTAACCATTCTATATTGTTTTTTAGACCTACACTCTTGCTGTAGGTGTGGCATTCGATGCCGATGTGGCATTCGATGTCGCTGTAGATGTGGCATTCGATGTCGCTGCCGGTGTGGCCTTAGATGCCGGTGTGGCCTTAGATGCCGGTGTGGCATTCGATGCCGATGTCACTGTAGGAGTTCCTTCTGGGCTCATAGCCATATCGGTAGGGGCACCTAGTTTGTCAGAAGATACGGATAATGAATTCATAATATTTTGAAGAGAATCACTCTTCGAATCTACCGATGAATCAAATCCTTCTAGAGAACTGGAGAACATAATGACTAAATAAAAAATGACTAAAGCCACCAATATAACGACTTTTAGACTCATTTTGTTAAATAGGGTAGAAGGGAAAAGAGATTTCAAACTAAGTTTCATTGGAGAATATATATATAACTACTATATAAAATGTCATCTTATCCAGGAGGATTTCCAATCAAATACACATCTTGGAAGGGAAAACCGTTCTACCAAGTCGTCGCCTCTATTCAAAAAAATCTGAAAAATGCGCCCACCCTCAGTGTTCGACAATTACGCAAACCCCTCCCTTTGGCTATTTATCGCCGTGAAATCCATAATATCAATGGACAAACAGCGCCTAAAAACTGTAACGCGAGAGTTTCTGTAAGAATCTTTGATTTTGAAACGCCCGGAAACAATCTCGTGTCCGAAACACAGAAAACATTTTCCAATGGTTTAGTCAATACATTAGACATCCACCCTACAACATTGAGTGCTGAAAATGGCGCATGTAATAACGCGACGGCCTGTTTTCTATCACCGCAACAAAACGCTAAAAAACGCTGCCGAAGTGCCGGTATGATCCCTCGCAAATTCAATACCAATAAAAACAACGATACCTATGCCACGAGCACACAACAGTATCTCACCTCTAGAAATATGACGATCAAACAAAATGAATATGTGTATATTCGCAAGGGGTCCTCTGGATTGGTCCCGGGTCCGGGATTAGCCGCCTCCAATATTTATTCTCCTGGTGGATTAAGCCATTGTTATCAACCGCAAATCTCCGCCGCCAACAACAATAACACCTTTTCGTATGTGTGGGCGGATGGCGGCACCTATACCGCGACCATACCCGACGGCCAATACGGTGTCGAAGCCTTGAACCAGGCTTTCCAAACCATCCAAATCGCAAATGGAACGTATTTAGTGGGACCGAATAGCAGCAAAATATTCTTGATGAACATCAGTTATGATACCAATACACAATCGGTCATTCTCTATGCGGGAGTGACCAGTCAAGCCACTTGTACGGCCAATTCGTATACACAACCAGCGGGAGTCACCTGGTATTTGGGTCGCACCATCGCCAGCTATTTCCCAGCAACGGACCCCACTCCCATCGCCAGTCCCTATACCGCCGGCGCGACATATTTCATCGTTTCACAATACACGGTGTTCTCCAATCTCATTGGATTCGCCGCCGGAACGTATTTCGGCGGTATTAACCAGAGCACCTTCCGACCGGATATTTCACCGAATTATGTCACCCTTTATTACAAACCGAACAATCCCGGATTCGGTGTCCAAGGAGCCGTCGAATCCAGTGCCCGTTTATTACGTCTTAAATACAATACAGTCACCACGGGAGCAGGTGGTATTCGCTCGGCCTATGGCGACGCCACGGCAAATGCTTTGGCGTATGGTGTCAGCGAACAAGCCTATACGGCAAAAACTCAGGTGGGTGATAAACCGCTCCAAACACCGGTCATCAATCCTCGCACCGGGCAACTCTGTAAGAAAATGTTTATTTATCGTTAATGGGGGCTATAAGGGGTCCGGACCCCTACCGTTCCGGCTTTGCCGGAACTGACCCCATACGCCCCCTGCCTCCGGCAAGAAGGTTAACTCTTCCCCCCCAAACAGACTCTCCCTTCGGGACCGAAGGGAGGAGTCTCTCGATAAAAGAGTTAGTGATGTAGTTTTTTTTCCTCTTCTTGTTCTTCCACCCAGTCCCAGTAATCTTTTATTCGATTGAAGTGAAGAGGATATGAATGATTCTCTTCTTTGGATTCCTTCTTTTGTTTCAGCTCTTCATTTTCTCTCTTCATCTCTTCATTTTCTCTCTTCATCTCTTCATTTTCTCTCTTCAGTTCCTCGTTTTCTCTCTTCAGCTCTTCTATAGAAGAATTCACCAGTAAAGAATCGTTCATGATATAATATGCCTATCCTATCATGAATATAAAAGCCATCAATTTTATACCTTTTTACATTTTAAATGCCGACCCAGAGGGTCGGCATCTTTTATTCAAAAACGGCCCAAGCCGTTTTTGGATATCCAACCCTAGGCTTTAGCCTAGGGTTGAATAAATGTAATTAGGTAACTGTTACTTTTCACCGATAAATCGCCTTTATATATTGATAATTCTGCCTTCAGGCAGAATTATCAAATATAATCGGCGTTTGAAAGGTGTAACAAAATAACCCTTTATGACAATTTATTCTATATCCCCCCCTAAAAACAAGTTCGACGGCGTCATCATCGAATGAAAGGGCACTTGAAACCGGTTACACCAATCCGCCGACTTCTGTATATTCGTCTGTAAAAGACTCTCCATCTTCTCCGCCTTGCCCTTGTTCTCCATGAGCGATAACGTATACATAATATTCTGTATCTGTTTTTGACCAAAGATGGCACTGTATTCCTCCACTTTTTTGCTAAAGATCTGGGAAATGTCCACATTCAAAAAACGGAAAGGGGTGTCTTCCGGATGTGCCGTCATCTGCCGGAAACACGCCAATACATACGGATAAAATCCCGAGCTGGTGTCATAAAGGAATCCTAGACATACGACGTATCTCTCGGAATTGGCGTATCGACTCGTGTGGGGCTTGATGATAAAGACCTTCTCATAAAACGACGAGAGGATACAGAGGATATCGACCGTATGCGGCATGAAACAATCGAAGATTTTTAGGACGAAATGGCCGCGGTATTTATTGAGACAAAGGGCGAAAGCCATTTGCGCAAACAAGAGTTTGCCGATCATCCGTTCTTGTTGATTGAAATCCAGCGAGAAATCGAATCCGCCATCGGCCGTCACCATCTCCATTTGCCCGCCGTATTTCGCCGCGACGTATTCGAAATTCTCGACGGACAAGAGATTGCCCGTCTGGTCGGCGCCGTTTTCTAAGGACACATTCGGATGCGATTTCATGAACCCCTCGGATTTCTTCCAACCGGGAATATTGGGGTCGTTTCTTCCTGGGTCTTGAAGCGTCATCCCGATATACCGGTCTCTCGGCTCATTACGCAAAAAAACCATGGCTTCGATGAATCCCCCGGGACCTTCGGCTAAATGGAACGAGCGAATGGGGTCGCGGAAATACATCCGGAACGTATGAACCATCTCCACCATCTTGAAAAACGATCGCGAAATGGGTTTGTATTTGGAGACGGATTTCTTCTTTTGTGGAACCGTCGTATGAATGTATTCATAGGGGTTCGTGTATTTTTTGTAGACGTCCCAGAGTTTCTCTCTTTCCGTTATTTTTTCCTTGATTTGGTAGAGATACGAACTCATGGAGGGGGAGAACCCGACAGGCGATTCATCCACCATTGCCGCCTCTTGATACTGAAGGTTTTTATATAAAAAAAGATAAGATCGTGGAAGCATAAAATAAGTCATATGGGTAATAAAGGCCCTCTAGGGTATTTATTACCGAGTGTTTATATCTTTGTTTACACCCTTGAATATTTACAATAGGACAACTGTCCCACTGGAAGAGCAACAGCTTCCAAAAAAGGGTGTTTTATTCAATCTTCAAATCCAACAAATAGGCGTATTTGGTTCTCAACAATTCCGTCAGTTCTTCGATTTTCACCGTCCGTTTTTCTTTCAACAACTCGGCACTCTCGAAAATGAAATCCTTCGACCTCTCAATAATAAACGTGGAAAACTTGTAGGCGTCTTTAATCAACCCAGCAATTTCGTCATCCACCTGCTCCTTGTATTTCTCACTCCCGCTAGGATAAATGACATGTTCGCCCATCCCATAATACGTAATCATCTTATGTGCCAATTTAAGAACCTCTTCGAAATCATTAATCGCCCCCGTCGTCACACTCACACCCCAGAACTGCTCTTCGGCAATCCGACCCCCCAGCAAGATCATCAGGTGTTCGAACAAAGACTCGCGCGTATAAATATTCGAAGAAGACGATTCGAACACGGTATATCCAGGCGACGACGGAGCCGATAGATTAATAATAACCTTTGTGACCTTCGAATGGTGTTTGGACAGCAGTCCTACAATCGCATGGCCCATTTCGTGAATCGCGATATGGTCGATGATATCCGTCGTGAACTCGTGTTCCGTAGGTTGCCATCCTACCAGCATTTTATTACATACGACGTCTAAATCCTCCCGCGAAAACTCCTCTCGATTGTCACGCAACGCATTCAACATCGCCTCGTTCAACAAATTCTCGATTTGCGCGCCGGAGAACCCTTCGGTCATTTCCACCAATTCAATATCCTGTATGACAGACGCCCTGGGTTTTCCTAAAGAATGAATCTTTAAGATAGCCGCCCGCGTTTTCTCGTCGGGATTTCCAATGTAAATCCGTTTGTCGATGCGGCCTGGCCGGATCAAAGC
>Ga0209500_10003692_pt1 | contig 10332 bp, 16 predicted proteins | sample S_140212_EF_Meta_FD_187323 | JGI IMG/M metagenome (GOLD analysis project Ga0209500, IMG submission 187323) | Freshwater microbial communities from Lake Simoncouche, Canada to study carbon cycling - S_140212_EF_MetaG (SPAdes) (version 2) | ecosystem: Environmental > Aquatic > Freshwater > Lake ...
CCAGAAACAGTTACTTCGCCTGTATTTGCTTTTGCATTTACGAGATTTGCTTGATTTACAGTCATCGCCTACTGTGTTGCCTCTTTCGCTATCTCACCATGTCGAAACCAGGTCACCCCCAATCAAGTATACTCTGTTACATGTCACCCGTTCGCGCATCGGGTCGAATATACTTGGGTGGAGGTGGTGGGAATCGAACCCACGTCCACAATGCCTTTGCTACAAAGGAATTACAACAATTCTTTTTGTAATCTATTTATTATAACACTAGGGTTGGTAGTTGTCAAGCCACCTTTTGAAATCTCCATACAAGGTAGCCACCATGGCTTCTGAACTGCCGAACAAGATGATCTTCCAACATCCAGATCGTTTTGCCCAGATATAATAGGGCATCTGTAATTTTTGATCCATTTCTAAAATCATGGCACCATTCAACACATAGGGATCGTCAAGATCAAAACTGTATTGAGCAAGATCAAGATCCTTGCTGAAGACCGCATATCCGGTACTGGTCAAGCGCATGCCGCCCGTGGGTCTTGTGTTGTGCCACCAAGTGTGCATGGCCACTTTTTCAGTTATGCCAAGGTCAGGGTCAAGCTGTCGTACTAGATCGTGTGTGAGTTGTTTCTTTTGATCGCGCACACTAAGGAAAGATCCTATCGCCTTGCTTGAGTACCACGACCGAGAACTTGTCGGTCTTGAACTGTGTGTTCAACTTTCTTGCCAGGTTGATGGCATGACCAGGATTACTGAAACTGACTTTTTTGTATTTTGGGCCTGGATACTGGACCAAGAGATTTGATGTTTTGAGATTGATAGGCTTGCTGTCATAAAATACTGCCCATACTCCTTCGCTACCTAACACCTGTTCGGTCTTATAGGTAGTACGATTTGTGATCTCAGCAAGTACAGTTGGCTTGGGTCTACTCATGGTTTAGTATTTATGACCGTAATATACCAATATTAAAAACTACCACCATCCATTTTAATGGTGATTGTTTCTTCACTACGGGTATTTACAACAGCTCGACGCACAGTTTCCAGGTCTAATAACAGGCGTGTAATGTCCGCTAATAGGTCTTTTGCTTCGGTCATGGTCATGACCAAGTCGCGACCACCTCTAGCATCTTGTCCTTGCACACGGTCAATGAACCGATTTATGTGTAGGCTCACCGATGGACCTCGTTCAAATATGGATCCAAGCAAGGTGGCGTCCACCCTTCGGGTTTAAGTACTTTACCATCGCCGCGCTTGAGTACTGTTCCAGATTCTGGATCAATCTTGTCAAGGTTACTACGCATGACTTCGTTCCAGGCACCTTCAGGATCGGCACCCATACTATGGATAGCACCAATGGTCACAACCAAGATGTCAATCAAGGCATCAAGGTCTGAGACTGGATGTTGGCTGTCTTCAAGTTCTTGCACTTCTTCTCGGATTAAATCAAGATATAGTGCATATTGATCACGATTCTCAACGCCAATGGTTTGCCCGCAGGCTCTCATGAAACTGGCTTGATCTTGAAACGGATTAGACATTTGGAATCTCCTGTTGATTATAAAATGGCCCGTGATACGGGTAACGCTGTAACACTATGAGTTTGGGATCTTGTACAATCTTCCACTTACGACCTTTCTTGACTGAATACCAACCGGCCGCAAACCAACTACGACTCTTGGCACCCTTGGTATACAAAGGCAAGGCATGTGGTACGTCCCATACAGGATTGTGTACTCGGCCCACAGTGGGATAACCATGCACTGAATTTGCGGTTGACTTGGGCCTAGTCCTAATCATGGGCGGTTCAAAACGTACTCCGGTACGTTGTTCCACCATGCGTATGGTTTTGTATTGTGTGATCTGATTGTTTATCCGGACTTGGTATCCGCCAGCACAGGCTTCCACGTTGCCAATTTTTTCTTCATCTCTTTGTAATATCCAGAACTGCTTGTCAATTACGGGTTTAGCTACGATCATCTTGTCTCCTTGATCTACATTGTTCTTGCACTGACGGCGGCACATCAGGATGCCATCCACCAATCAATATTCCGCAATCATATCTTGCTGAGTGTTCCTCAGGCCAATTGCGTATTAAAAAAACTACCAAGAGTATTATGCCTATGATTGATAGTGTCTGCCACAATCTAAGCATTTAACAATCCTGAATAGGTTTGATTCATCCAGCGACCAAAGTGTTCGGCGCTTTCACTACACTTGTTCAATTCGTATTTGCCACAGAACTGCATGAATCTCACTCCTACTTGTCCCACATCCTTGTGACTGATCTGTTCGCAAATAGCGGTATCTACTGTGAGTTTAACATCTTCAGGTTGTGCTGTCAAGTCAATCAAGGTCCTGTTGCGTTCGTAATCATCTAGAACTCTATGTTCTACCCCATCTGGATCGGTCCATCTTTGCAACATCATGTTGTTCCAGTTGTACCCTTTTCGGTCTTTGTCTGAGTATGCTTCCAGGAGCCCGACCTTGTTCTTGGTGCCTTTTGTCCTGACACCCGGGAAGGCGCTAAACACATTGTCGCTACTATCGCCCCGCATGCATTTTTCAAACAGAAGCCACGCTGGATCAGGAATTGTTTTAGCTTGTTTTGTTTTCTTATCGATAACCTGGTTACCTTTGGCATCAAAGATTCCTTCTATGGTCAATAACTCATCCGTAATGCCATTGTATTGCGTGACATTGGCGGCTAATAATTGTACAAAATCAGTATCACTACTAATAACTATGTGTTCGTCTTGGGGGTGTAGGGCAATCCATCTTGCTATAATATCGTCGGCTTCCGCTGTTGGGCATCTGACAACACTACAGTTGGTTCTTTCAGACAAGTATTTAGTAAGATTATCATAGGTCTCCCAGAACATGGCATCTTCTTCTGCTTCTTTTTCTGTGAGTGCGGCACGGGCCACAGCACGATTGGCCTTGTAAGGCTTATAGTGATCCTTGCGCCAGCTACGTCCTTCCAGGGCAAACACCACGTGATCTGCTTCAAATCTACGTGCTACTTTGTTAGCGGCCATCAAGGTTATGTGTAGGGCAAATCCAATTTTTTCCCAGGTATCACTGGCTCTGAAAGCACCATGTCTTGCTCTAAAGAACATGTTTGCTGTGTCAATTAACACATACCGCATATGGCACCACCTTAAATGTATTTGTTTGCAATAATATATTGTAACATAAAACGGTGGAAAAAGCTATGGCCATCTTTGCCAAAATGGTATGAATTGGGTGCTACTGTTTCAATTCCTTGTGCCCGTATTAGGGCATCATATGTCTGAGCAGGATCATATGGGCCAATATAATCGGTTCCCCATTTTTTCTGTTTGGCGATCTTGGAAAAATCGTTGTTACCATTCACAAATATATGGCGAATCCGTTGTTTTTTAAGTTCTTGATGGAATGTCCAAATTTCGTCGTGTGCTTGTTGAGTTTTCTTTTTCCAATCAAGGTTGATTACAAAATTCTTGTATCGGTCAACTGCTTCAGGTGGAACTTGATCAATACCACTGCCATTGACCTGGTAAGTGACGCCATCATAGCTCCATTCTTCTCGTTCCCAGGTACTCCACTGTATAATGACCAAGACATTGTGTGCAGTCTCGGCACGTTCGGCCAACCAAGCCCGTGTGGTGCGAATGATTCTAGCATTACTACTGGCACTTTCAGCGTCGAGATGTAGAGCAGAACTTAAAGTTTGACTGAGTTGTTTTGCCCAACTGACCACAAGATTATCTGGGTGTGGTCTACGGCCAGAAAAAAAGTATGCTGGATCATCTTCGGCAAATGCATGGGGATTGACTGCTTCTGCTGCCGCTGCGTGACTGTCGCCATTTACATATAATATCATAGTAGTTTGTTTTCTTTTATATAGTCAATCAAAAAATTTGCCCAGGCCTGATGTCCATCTTCACCAAAATGATACCAATTATCGGTTACAAAATTCCTGTTTTTAAGATACCAATAGTAACTTGAATCGTTTTCATATGGACCAACATAACTGTTATTCCAATCTTGTTGATTTTTTATTTCAAAAAAATTGTACATACAATTAAAAAACACGTGAGGTATTTGTTTTTCTATCAACTCACAATGTAATTTATATATCTTTTCGTGTATTTGTTGTGATTTTTCTATCAAGGTCTCAGGAGTTTGTTCAGTAACCCAGTTTTTGTATTTTGTGATTAACGATTTTGGTATAGCACCGTGATAAGAGTTAATATTATAAAATTGTCCCTGATACTCCCATTCTTCTCGTTCCCAGGTACTCCAACCAATCACAACTAAATCTGGTTGATTGTTGGCCAAATAATTACAGGTGGTTCTAATTATGCTATCATTACTTGCACCCGATTTAGACGCATTAACCAACTCAAAATTTAACGCTTGTGATAATAGGCTGGCAAAAATTTTGGTTTTATCTTTTACATTGTTGCCAAGACTGTGACTATCACCATTTACATACAAGATCACGATACTTCAGACCTACCATCACCAATGTCTTTGCTGCGAATGATCCTGTTGCCGTTCATGGCCTGATCCTGTTCCCAAGTTTCAAGCACTACATTACGGCACACATTTTGGAACCAACGATCTACAATGTCGGCATCGCTGTCGTCTTTTTTCATCATGTAACCGTGCCTGACCAAGTCAGCAATCATCTTTTCATTCCAGTCAAACTCAAAGGCACCAGCGTGTATGTTGTTGGGATCTATTTCCATTGACACAACATTGAAGTACGGCTCACCTCGTTCGGTGGCCAATTCTTTGGCAGTCTTTTCTGGCACTTTTGGTGCCCGTGGCTTGGGTGTTTCTGTTGCCTTGACTACGGTTGGCTTCTTGCGAAAGCGATCAAAGAGTCCCATTTGATTCCTTTTTTAACATTAACATCAATCCTTCATCTCTGTGATACCAACGTTCTTGAAACATCACTGCGGTTAGAAAAACATTTGACTGTAGCACATCTAGTCGACGTGGCAGTTTTAGATCATTTTCTTCAATGTATCCACGTACCGCAACAGTACCAAATAACCATCTTCCTGTTGCATAACATCTACGAGGCCACCAACATCGACGGTATTCAAACACAGCTTGGTTTGCAAAGCTGTCGTACTGAGCATTGCTCATGGCCCGCTTGCCGTAGTAGCCTATACCCATCAAGGTCTGGTATTACCGTATTGTATTATTACAATATCCTTACGAGTAGTAGTAAGTTTACGCCACGGATCGACGATTATGCTGTCGGGTTTAATTTCGCAATAGGGTTGGGTATCTACTTGATCACCGGTATATTCATAAGTGATCTTTCTGTTGTGTGCCCATAAAAACACTGCCGGAGTATCAATTGCGGCGACAACATCTTCGGAATTGTCAGCTAAAGGATCTACATAAACCACTTTATGTCCGGCTTCTTTGATGTAGTGTCCAACCAAAGTGCTATAGCTTCCAATACAATATTCCACATCGGGTTTGTAGGCTTTACCATGGATCACGATAGGGTAGTTTAATAACTTGGCCTGTTCAACTAGGTATAATGCTAAATTCTTGGCCTGTAATTCTCTGGCGTGCATCACGGTGTCAAACAAGTCGTAGCCTACTTCATATTCTTCAGCTAACCAACGCAGGGCGATATTGTCTCTTGGATGGCAAGCACCTGCATCGCCCATACCAGCTGTCATGTACTTGGGGCCCATGATACGCATGGTACTACGAGCAAGAGCATTAGTAACTACATCAACATTGATATTGCCGATCTTCATTGCAAAGTCTTGTATCATGTTTACTAATCCAACTTTGGCACTGATAAATGTGTTGTAAAAAATCTTGATACTTTCACATTCATCCCAAGTACCAATTTCATACCGTGGATCGTTGTTCATGATCGTTTTGTATAGGGCAATAAGTTCGCCAGCAACACCAGTTAATTCACCATCTTCAGTGCCAATGATGACCATTTCTGGATTGGCCATGTCCCATTTTACTGAACCCATTGCAATCAAATAAGGGTTGTATAAAAATTGATGTCGAGGATCTAGCAAGGTAATAAACTTGCGTCTTGTAGTTCCAGGTAATACTGTACTAATCAACACGACTTTTTTGCTGGTTTTAGCATTTGTATTAACCTTGTTGATAGCATCAATTACAGCATCATGTCCAAAATCTTTGGGATCCATGTGACTACTTGGAACTGATCCATCATAGCCTTCCGCGTGCGGAGTCGGAACAGCAATAAAAATCCATTCGCTTTCGTCTACCAGTTCCTCAATACCGCACACTCGTACGCTGTTGCTAGTCCTTGGGTAGATATCGTATCCACGAACTTCGTGTTTTTCTGCCATTACTTCGGCACAATCCAATCCTAATTTTCCAATACCAATAAATCCAATTTTTGCCATTTCGTATCCTTTAAAGTTATCTTGTGTATAATTTATGTGACTTTTCCTGGGTGACCTAAATATTTTGATAGACCGGAATAGGATTCATCTTGTGTAGGCTACGGGCACGGATTGCACGATATTTGTTTAAAATATCGTGCATGGATGGGCTATCAGTAACAATCTCACCTGTATCCATACGCATAGCAGACTCTAGTTCAGCATAGGTCAAACCACCCAGTTGATCCTGATCAGTACGTCCATCGTCCCATAAGCCATCAGTGGGTGCGGCATCAATTATTTCTTGTAACACACCAAGCTCACGGCCCATTTGCCATACTTGGGTCTTGTAACAATCACCAATTGGACTGATGTCTACGCCACCATCACCGTACTTGGTGTAAAATCCCACACCAAAGTCTTCAACCTTGTTGCCAGTGCCAACCACAAGTCCTTGAGTACTTTGTGCAATCTGATATAGCGTGACCATTCTTAAACGGCTACGGCTATTGGCCATACCTAATAGGTTATCATATTGATTTAAACGGGCTTCAAACACATCAAATACCGGAGTCACATCAATAATTTCATGGCGCACATTGTCAAAGTTCTGTGATAACCAAACACCTTGTTGCATACTGAGATCGTGTAAATCGGGTCTCTGTCGGATGGGCATGGTCACTGCTATAGTATTCAATCCGGTCCTGGCACACAAGGCACTGACCACAGCACTATCAATACCACCTGAAATACCTATTACCAATGTTCGCATGCCAGCACTTTCGGCATAGTCGCGGATCCAGGTGCTTATGTTATCTTGTAAAGCCATCAAGTACCCCATTCATTTTTAAACAATGGCACCTGTAGTCGATCACTATAGCGCCATCCACGTTTCATTGCTGCCAATGCCACGTTCTTTGCGTTTAATGTATAAACACTTTCCACCCCACCTACAGGCATGAGATACACATGTCCAGTGAATCCTGCTGTACGATAGGCCGAGACGGCACATTCGGCATCACCAATATCCTGCTCTGAAGCCACAACAAATTTAAGATACGCTGTACCTACTTCTTCGTATTCACGCACGATCTCTGGACAGATAGCGTCTTCCCATTTCTCACCACTGCCAGGAAGTTTGGCACTGACGCTAAAAGTCAATGCATCACGCCCACGAGATCGATTGCCCAAGGTCCAATTTAACAAATACTGTCTAAACTCTTTAGTAAGTTTCTGGGTGCCATTGGTTTCAAACGTGATTTCTTTTAGTCCAGCCATGTTAGCATGATCCAGTAATTCTGGATAAGCACGTTGCCAGCCTAACAATGGCTCTCCGCCTGTTATCACAAGATGTTCTGATTCCCAACGCTTGATTGGCAGTATCTCCATGATACGATCGACAATGCCAGTAGTTTCTACTACTGGACTGAGTTCTTTAAAGTCTGGATGCCATGAAGCATAGCTGTCACAGCCGGTCGTGACCAATGGCAAGGTTCCGTAACTTTTAAATGGATATCCACCGTGTATCTCAGCAATATCATCTGCATCTGTGCTGAGCTCGCCTCTGGGCATACCAAATCCTTGACAACGGAAATTACAGCCAAATGTCCTTAGGAATACACTAGGCACACCCATGTAACGTCCTTCTCCTTGTATGGAGTAAAACAATTCACTTACTTTTATTTTCATATGTTTATTTAGATGGTTGTAATGCGGTTAATAATTTTTTTCTATCTGGTCCACCAGTCTTCCCAAGGAAACACAATCCAAGAGTCGTCTTCGGCTTTGTTGATGTTTACAGCTGAGTAATTGATATCCATTCGGTTTGTACTGGATTCGTTGTCGTATAGCACTGCCACTCTAACATTACGACCCCATACTCCGTTCCATCGCGGATGACTGGGCAAACAGCCGTCTCTCCAGTCTCGTTGTATCCAGTTCAAGGTAGCACCAGTGTCGTTAATGTCATCCACAACCAAGATGTTCTTGGCATGCATGGTGTAGTCAAATGATCCATCACCACCTAGCAAGGTTTCAGTCATCAGTTGATCACTGTCTGCGGCATAGGATCTAGGAACATAACCAAATGCGTCTTCGGCCATCCAGTAGTTGCTTTCAGGACCAGGTCCCGTTTGATTATCACGCAGGCTCACATCCAATGAGAACATGGGACAACCAAGATACTGGCTGATTAGATTGGCTGGTGTAAGACCACCACGAGTGAGACCCACCACATAGTCTGGGCGCCATTGATCCTGGTGTAGTTGTCGTAATATTTCTTGCGTTTGATTCTCAACATCCGTCCAACTTACCAAGATCTTTTTCATTTTTTCCGAGCTTTAACAAGTAAATGCCAACCCAAGTATTCTCTCACAGCTTCACGCATGGCATCTGGCATGGCTGCAAACCAGGGCTCTAGTTCGTATTGCCCTTGCTTGTACTTGTCTATATTATACATGAAACAGTGGTCTTGACGCAACCTCAATGTTTCAAATCCATCTCCTAATATGTCAGCAATCTCTTCTTTTCCAAAACTACGGGCATAAGGACATCCAGCCTGTGCTTCATACTGATCCAGACCTTTGTTGATCATGGCTTGCTTCCACGAATTCTTGGCATAGACCATGAAACGAAATTCACCGCCTGGCGCTAGTATTGCGTGTACATTTTCCACGATACGATCTAGTGCAGGAAAATGATGTATCACACCATAACTGTAGACCAAATCCATTTGAGGCAACCCTGCATAAGATGAGGCATCACTTGCATCTCCCGATCTAAATTCGCCTTCGAGACCTTCGACTTCAAATCTTTTCTGTGCTAATCGAACACTTTCATCACTGTAGTCGATGGCATAGTATTCAGCACCATTCCTGGCAAACTCGGCGGCATCCGATCCAATACCAGGCCCAATTTCCAACACACGCTTGCCAGCCCATAAATGGAATCCAGCAAATTCTGCTATGTGTGGTTCCACACGATAACGACGTGCTGATACCTGTTGAAAGAAATCCAGGGTGCCAGGTTCGCTTTGGCCGTGGCGTACATTACAGGGTTGAATGTTCCAGTAGCGTTTGATTTTTTCTTCTAAAGTTTCTGTGATCATATTCTAATTGAGGTTCCGGGTATGTGATTGAACTGCACCATCTGTTTATTGACATCATTGAGCTTGAGTTTGTCCCAAGGATCTTGTCGGTTTGTTTTGACATCTTCCCACCAGATGGTAGATATACCTTTGCTACGCATATACCCAGCCAACTTTTCGCATTCCTCAATCCTGAAAGCACTCCATTTTGGATTGTGGAAGTCTCTTGGATCAGCAGGATTGCCTTCAAACATGATCCTGTTTTGGAAAGTGGCATCATCGTTGTTGCCGGTTAGATCATGACGATCGTGTACCACATCAACTGGAATACGTTCCCAGATATCCAACATATAGGCCTGTTGACTTAACCAAGCATCCGAAATCTGATGTGGGCTAAGATGTCCCATATGATCCAACCAGGCTCGTGGTGCTATAGGAAATATACTGTAAGGATGATCGTTGTGAGTGTGTACAGCCAATAATTTGAATTCGCCAGTATGACTTTCAATCACGGTGTCCCAGCCCTTGGTTTCTACGAAAGCATCATCGTTCCAGAAAAATACCCAATCAGAATCAGAAGCATGAGCTAGAGTGTTTACATATTCATTGAGCCGTGTGTATCCCAAAGGTTCAAAGCTCATTGCTGTGTAGTTGATATCACGTTCATCCAGCCACGGCTGTAACAGCTCTTCAAATGCTGTTACACCTTCTGCATCATCTTCGTCAAAGCCCAGCATGAGCTGGACTCGATCTGGATTGTCAGCCAAGTCAAACAAGCTCTTGACACTGCGTTCCAGTGCTTCCGATCTACCTCTTGTGGGCAATAGCACCGCTATGCCAAATTCGTGTGTTTTATCTGTC
>Ga0209500_10003697_pt1 | contig 10323 bp, 22 predicted proteins | sample S_140212_EF_Meta_FD_187323 | JGI IMG/M metagenome (GOLD analysis project Ga0209500, IMG submission 187323) | Freshwater microbial communities from Lake Simoncouche, Canada to study carbon cycling - S_140212_EF_MetaG (SPAdes) (version 2) | ecosystem: Environmental > Aquatic > Freshwater > Lake ...
CAATACATTTTTTAGCAATGCCAAAATGATCTACAATACCAAAATAAACTTCCTGAGTGATATCGCATATTTGATCTAATTCCAAAGTGTTGATAGTCATGTTATATACCTTTCATGGTTTAAATTTGATTAATAAAACGATCTGAAACATCGCAATAAAGATTTTTAGTTCTATCTTTAAAGCCATATTTCATACAATCTGATTCAATTTCAATAAGTATACGATCTAAAAATTTACCTTGTGACTTGTCACAACTTTCAACATAATCAACAAAAATCCACTGTAAACGATCTAAATCCTTTTGAGATAATTGCATTTTGTGTACCTTTCATGGTTTCGGCCAAAATTAGCCCCTAAGGATGCTATTTAAACGCCCTTAGAGATAACTTTATAATCCTAGTAATAGTAAGAGCCAGCAATACGCGCTTATGAATCCTAAAGCTAAATAACAAAAGTTCTTTAATAAATTAGTCATATTAAGCCCCTTGAAGATGTAATTGAGACGCGATGCTTTCGATCTCACTATATGGGATTGAGTGACAGCCAACAATCAGCGTATCGTCTTTGAAGCTGTTTACTGTGTAATTGCCTAAATGGATTGAATGATGATCCTTAACATATGAAACGCCCTTTTCATGCCATGACTTAATCAAGCCCCAAAACTTAACAGCATGATCCACAGGAATGCGAGCGCCTCGCGTGGTTTGAATCTCATCATCTTTAATACGTAGCGCTGTTACCTCAAAGAAGTTACGCACATCTAAACCAGCGCGCCAATTCTCGAGGGCTTCCGCTTGCTCTTTGATTCTTTTAGCTTGTGCAATCTTAGCTAATTCTTTGGCCTTTTTGTCAGCTTCTATGGCTTGCGCCTGAATAGTAGATAAATCAGGCATTGAATAATTTAGATTTAATAATTGCGCGTATTTATTAAGATTTTCATAGATAAAAATAGCCTCTGAATAATATATTCCAGCTCGAATGCGAGCGCGTGAAGCCTTCACTAGTAATTTAGCGGCCTTATCCTCGCAATGTTTTAAAATAAGAGTTTCAAAGTCTCTTTGGCCATATACTAAAGTGTTTAAGTTCATTTTAGGAATGTCTAAAAAGATAGTGTCAAAATGATTTGAGGCGCTTCTCGCGTGGTTTTGATGCTTTGATGTGCTGTTACTATATGATGCGGTGTTGATAATTACAGTATTGCGCTCTGATACTAAATGCGCAATGGCTGTTGCATAGCTATATAATACGCCATAATGACAAGACATTGAATTAGCACTCTTATATATGCTAGAATCAGGATCATTAGCCCATATATGAGCAAGTTCGGAATTGCTAGAATATTTCGTTTTCATTTTGTTTTTACCTTTCAGGGTTTTAACGTGTTAATAAGCTAGGTTGAAAATAAAAAGCCCAATTTAATAAGACATCCTGAAAAGACATCTTAATTAAATCTTCTTTTTTAAATGATGATACGTTTAAAAGATCATTAATATAATCTTCTTTTTTGCCGTCTACTGTTAAGCCTTTGAATTTCATTTTATGTACCTTTCATGGTTTATAAATAAGTGTTGCTGAAATAACTATATTCTAAGAGATATCCCTTTGTCAATAGGTAAATGTAAATAAATTTGATATAATGCTTAAATGATTGAATCTAAATATAAAATACCCGATCAAATTAAGTTAAAAACACATAAAAACGAGGATCTACGCAAGTTTTGTGTGGTTCCAATTAAGGCCTTTTTAAATAAGAAGCTAACAGGGGAGAATTTACGCGTGTTGGCTGTATTAGCGAGCTATGCCAACAAAGGGGGCTTTTCTTTCGTCTCATGCTCTACGATTGGAAAAGATTTAGGCTGCACAAGTCAAAACATCTCAAAACATCTAAAGAAGTTGGAAGCGCAAGGCGCCATTGAATCATTCAATAACTACTTCCCAAAACTCAAAGGGAACACAAGGCGCATTATTTACGATGACAAAATCAAGCGCGAGGACGTCAGCGAATACGATCTAAAGAACTCAGAGATTAGCGAGATATTAAAGATTAATAGAGTATTGAATGAAGTCAATGAGAATGATTCTCAATTGCATCTAGTTTCACAATCAAGCAATCAAGGGGATGATGACTTAACTAGCTTGTTTAATACTATCACAAGAGAGAGCGACCTCATAACAGCTGAAAGGCTGCTATCTCAAGGCATGACCCCTAAAGAGGTGTCTCTCTTACTCTCGCAAGGGAACTAGGCGCATATACAAGGGTGCTTAATGTTCATTTAGCTTCCTTGCGGATGCCTTGCACCACGCCTACACTCAATGAAAGCCACGTCTACAGGGGAACTTACTTTATTTAGAGAGGCCACCCTTCCCCCTCCACCCCCTAACTATGTCGATGGGGTACTTGCCTCAAATTTTCCCTAGTATTTTGAAACAGATGACAACAGATATCGTATCACTATGGTATGTCTTAACAAAAGCAAACCTTACCTAACGATGCCCTTTATAAATATATATATTAAATACAAACCAAACACTGTGTAATCTAATATCTTATATGTAATGTATAGGATCATGATGAAGTTCGTGCCGATAATAGACCTAACCCGATAATAAACAGTATTGTTTAAATTATCGTACTAACCAAAGATGGTTGTAGCTTCTCGTTTATCTAGTTTAGATGTAATGCACTACGCTACATCCCCAGTGGTCTGATCCCCGATACTGTTACTTGATCTCATCCGAGAGCAACACTTTAAGGAGAATCCACCGATTAAACACGTTTATCCCTATCTGTCAGCTACTACATTTAGGAGGGCTGGGTAATGGCCCCGTATGACTAATATAAGTTATATTTATTTTTAAGTCAAGGTAAGGATGCTATTGACATAGATATCTTTGTTATATATATTACTTGACATGAGCAAAGGATCTACACCCAGACCATTTACAGACAGAGAAATCTTTGAAGCCAACTTCGATAAGATATTTGGTAAGAAGAAATCATTTTCTACAGACGCTGTTAAAGAATATGAATACGAACTAAATAAATCTACAGGCGAGGTTGAAAAGAAGTTTAATGACGCTTAAAGAATGGATGTATTCCATGCGAGAACAGTTTGGTGATTATGAGTTTAAGGTAACTTACCATAATGAAAAAGGTAAGGCCACGTTAGTGAGTCCAAAATGGCGCAATGATCCGCCAGGGTTAAAAGAAATAAAAGCAATAGATTTAGTTTTGCCTGATTTTTTAAGAGAGAAATCTAAACAGGCAAATGTTAAAGATCATAAGAAGTTAGTTAAGTCAATTACAAAGTACAAGGAAACAGAATGAGCGCTGTTAAAAGAATAGATGCTGCTAAGAAAAAATGGTGGTGTTTATTTTGTGGCGAGTTCAATCCATCAACTATTATTAAATGTGATAAATGTAAAAAAGAACCAAAGAAACTAAAGGAGATGTTATGAGTATTAAAGAAATTAAATTACAAGTGGACTCAGATGCTATGCAAGAAATTATGAGTGAGTCATTAATTCACGACTGCGCAATGGAAGCAGAATATTTTGAAGGCGGTGATAGATTATATTGCTTACTTGTTACATTGGATTATTATGGTGGTGATATACGTACAAAAACAGCAATTAAAAGAATTAAACAAACAATGAAAAGTTTGCCATTTAAAAAGATATTTTCTGAACCATCAGGTTATAACAATCATGTGACATATGTTAAATCACTATGTGATAAATTTGAAAAAAGAAACAGGGAGAATGTATGAGTACCGAATTAAAACCATTCCTAGTTAGATTAACGCCAGTAAGTGTTGGTCTATTAGACAAGGCCGCAAAAGAAACAAAGAAAGCTAAAGCATTAATCATTAATGAAGCCATTGGTACACATCTTTCTAAAGAAGCTGATATCAATGAACGCTTAAATAAGATTAGTAAATGATTATAGAGTTACCTTATCCACCTAGCGTTAATACTTATTGGAGAGCAAATGGAAAAAGAAGATTCATATCGAAAGAGGGCATGCTTTTCAAGACAGCAGTCCAGGCAATTTGTATGCGCGACAAAGTGGGATCTTTTGGCAATGCTCGCCTTTACCTTAATGTTTACATTCATCCTCGTAGTCGGAGAATATTTGATCTCGATAATTGCTTAAAGGCAATATTAGATGCATTGATGGCAGCGGGTGTATATGATGACGATTCTCAGATAGATATGTTGTCAATTTCTCGCAGTACACCAAGACCTGGTGGAGCAGCAGTGGTAACGATTAGTGAATACAATGGACAATAGTGCAATATATGAGGACGCATTACCAAGTCCTCTTGGAAATAGATTTTGTTCTACGTGCTATCAATACAAAGATAGCCACAGAGGAAAATGGAAGATAGCATTACATGGCAAGAATCGTAGATGGCTTTGCGAGGAATGCATAAGCAAGAGAATTAAACCAACTAAAATAGATCAAGGAGAAAGAAATGGCTGAACAAAAAGAACGTAAACTTGGAACGGGTGTTGCATTTATTAACCAAAATAAGAAAGAGGACTGGCATGCGGACTTTACTGGAGAATTTGCTGATCTTAATGGTGATCTTTATTATCTTAATGTTAGCAAAAAAGTTAGTGGTCATTCTGGTATTGAATATATTTCCGTATCTTTAGGAAAACCAAAGGTAGCTAAAGGTTCTGCACCAGCGCCTGTAGCATCAGCTCAAACATCAGGCGTTAATTTTGATGACCTTCCAGATGATCTTCCATTCTAAATGGCAGAAGAAGTCAAAAAGAAAAACCCCATCCCGTCTCTTGCTGGCTATGGTGGTGTCCGTAGCCTTCAAAAGAAACTTGAGCGTTCGACTACGCTTCAACAGAATCGTGAAGCTGTTAGCTATTCTCTTTTATGTCTGGCGAATACAAAACTTACTGATATTATGGAATGGGACGAGCAAGGCACTATTAAAGTTAAACCGAGTAAGGATATACCAGAGCATGCTCTACAAGCCATTAAGTCCATTAAGTCGAATACTAAAGTTGATAAGGAAGGAAATAGTTATACGACTTTGGACATTGAACTGTGGGACAAAGTGGGGGTACTCCGTTTACTTGCAAAAGCATCTGGACTGTTAGATAATCCAGAAGAATCCGATAAACCAAGCGTATTAGGTATTAATATACGCGCACCAGAGATTATAGATAATGACGAAATCACACAAGAACTCGGACCAGATCAACCAACTCCTGAGTGAAAGACAAATTACTCATGGTAATTTTTTAGACAAAGCTCATCTTATACAAGCTCAAAAAGATGTTATGAGAGAATATGGTTCTTGGAAATCAATGGATCCAGATATGCAAGAATCTTTAGATATGATTGCAACTAAAATAGCAAGAATTTTGATTGGTGATTCATATCATCATGATAATTGGATTGACATTGCGGGTTATGCAATGTTAGTAGCAAATCGTTTACAACAACAGGAGAAAAATAATGAGTGATTTAGAGTCGCGTATACAAAAGTTACGAGATGCTTATGCATTGAATAACATTTACCAAACGGAATCGTTACAAATTATTGATCAATTGCAAGCGCAGATCAACGTGCTTAACCAACTACTAGCGTTGGAAATTAAAGACATAGATGGCTAAGACAAAAGAAATATCTCAGAAAGCCATTCATGGCCCTGGGATTGATTTAGATTTCAGTACCGCTCCAACCACATGGGGCTTCTTACAGTCAGATGCATTCGTGCGTGGACTGATGGGACCCGTTGGCTCTGGTAAATCCTATGCATGTGCCGCAGAGATTATGATGCGAGCAGTTAGACAAAAACCATCTCCATTAGATGGTATTCGTTATACACGATTTGTCATTGTTCGTAACTCATATCCTGAATTAAAGACAACAACAATTAAAACATGGCAAGATTTATTTCCAGAGAATACTTTTGGACCAATGTTATACACTCCCCCTATTACTCATCATATCCGTTTGCCATCTCGTGGAGAAGCAGCGGGTATTGATTGCGAAGTTATTTTTTTAGCACTAGATCAACCTAAAGACGTACGTAAATTACTATCACTTGAATTGACAGGAGCGTGGGTAAATGAAGCTCGTGAACTACCTAAAGCAGTTATTGATGGACTTACGCATCGTGTCGGTCGTTATCCTACACAACGTGATGGCGGACCTACTTGGCATGGTGTTTGGATGGATACTAATCCAATGGATGATGATCACTGGTGGTATCGACTAGCCGAGAAAGAAAAGCTAAATGGCAAGTATGCATGGCAATTCTTTAAACAACCTGGTGGTGTCATAGAAGTAGATCCTGGTAATTTACCAGATAATCCAGAAGCTAATGATCATATATTTTCAGGTGGTCGTTGGTGGAAGTTAAATAACAAAGCAGAAAACGTAGGCAATCTACCAGCGGGTTATTACATGCAGATGCTTGGCGGTAAAAACTTAGATTGGATTAAGTGTTATGCCGAAGGTAAATACACTTACGTTCAAGAAGGCAGACCCGTATGGCCAGAATACGATGATCATGCTATGTCAGGCGAAGTAGACTATGATCCAGAGTTGCCATTACAGATTGGTCTTGACTTTGGTTTAACACCAGCAGCAGTTGTTGGACAGCGTTTAAACAATGGTCGATGGATTATATTAGATGAGATTGTAACTTTTGATATGGGTCTTGAAAGATTTGGTCAGCAATTATTAGCTGAAGTAAACGCTCGTTATCCTAAAGCACAGATTATGCTATGGGGTGATCCAGCTGGTATGCAACGAGATGCTATTTATGAAGTGACTGCATTTGATTATCTTAGAACATTAGGGTTACGTGCGCAACCAACACCATCCAATGACTTTAAAGTAAGACGAGAAGCAGCAGCCGCACCTATGCAAAGACTTATTATGGGTAAACCAGGACTTATGATATCAACTAAATGCAAGATGATACGTAAATCATTGGCGGGTGGATACCATTTCAAACGCGTAGCTGTTGGTGCTGGCCAAGAACGATTTAAAGATGCACCTAATAAAAACGAACACTCTCACGTTGGCGATGCTTTTGGTTATCTATTGCTTGGTGGTGGTGAACACAAGCGCTTAACTAAAAGTCCGCTGTCTGCATCTACTATTATTGCACCAACTGTAGCAACAGGCGACTTTGACGTATTCAATTGACCCAAAATTATTAATGAAATTATTGCCGCATGTACCTGGCGGCTATTTTCTTCCATTCCATTTAAGCCATCTTAACAATATGGAAGGCTTAGAGTCATATCGTAACTCAGCTATGGGTAGCGACAACTTTGAAAAACAGTTATTAGCTCAATCTATAAGCGGGCCAGCAGTTACTGCCTTTGTTTATGGAAAGCCAGTGGCTGTATTTGGATGCATGATCATGTGGAAAGGTGTAGGTGAGGCATGGTCTATACTATCAGATAGCTCTAAGCGATATCCAATAGCGTTAATTCGTGGCGCTAGAGCGTTTTTAGATAGCTGTACATCATCATATCACTTGCATAGATTGCAAATAACTGTTAAAACGTCTGATGCAGTAGCTATAAAGTTTGCTCATGCATTAAAGTTTATTCCTGAATGCAATATGGAAAAATATAGCGCTGACCAAGAAGATTATACATTATTTAGGAGAACATAACATGGGTGGATTAGTAGGCGGCGGCGCACCAAAACCAGATACATCAGCATTAAATGCACAAATTGCAGAAAATGCTCGTTTAAAAGCATCTCAAGAAACTGAGCAACGTAAGTTAGCAGAAGAAGCATCAGGCAAACGTAAGGCATTGCGTGGTGGTTCAAGCGGAAGATCATTGTTATCAGACGTTCGTTTAAATCCAGAAGCTGGCATTGAAGATAAATTAGGCAGTGGTTCAACATTAGGAATGTAATATGAAAAAAGACAAAATGCAAGCTAAAGTACATAAAGTTATGCGCGAGTATAAAGAAGGTACACTTCATTCTGGCAAAGGCGGTAAAGTTGTTAAATCACAAAAGCAAGCTGTTGCTATTGCAATGAGCGAAGCTGGAATGGCTAAGAAAAAATGAAAGATGGATTATATGCAAATATTCATGCCAAGCGTGAACGTATTGCAGCTGGTTCTAAAGAAAAAATGCGTAAACCTGGATCACCTGGTGCGCCTACAGATGATGCATTTATTAAAGCTGCTAAAACAGCAATGAAACCTAAGAAGAAATAATATGGAAGATAGATCATGTCCTTTGCCAACGCACGATATTGAGGTTAATTTAAAGAACCGCAATTATGCATTTGAACATTATGGTTATGGCCCAGCTAATCCAGAAGAACCTAATAAAGTTTTTTGGCTTAAAAAGGCTATTATGTATAACAATACAGAAGAAGAAGCTAAAACTTTGCGATGTGGCAATTGCTCGGCTTTTATTCAAACCAGTGCAATGCTTGAATGTATTAAGCAAGGATTAGAAAAATCTGCTGATATGGAAGGTGGATACGATGAAGAAATGATTGCATCGGCTGATTTAGGTTTCTGCGAACTATTTTCCTTTAAGTGTGCTGCTGCTAGAACATGCGATGCATGGTTAGCTGGTGGTCCAATGGATGATGCACGTTATGAAGAAGTAGATAAAGAACTTGAAATACGTGATAACAGTGAGAAAGATTAATGGCTATTAATATATCTAGAGAATCAGATACTACAAAATCTAGGCATGTTAATCCAGCTTATGTAGATAAAGATGGCATAAGTTATATTGCTGGATCTGATAGACCATTTCCTATTTTAGATATTAATCATCTACGCTTGCATGAAGGTAGAGCTTTTAAAGCATACAGAATATATCCAGGTGCAACAAAATTAGCAAATGGAGCAAGTTGTAATATAGCAGTTGCATGGGCTAGTGGCGTATATGCACATGTATTAGTTGATGCAAGTTGTGGTGGAGATGCTGAACTTTACATGTATGAAGATGCAACTGTATCTGGAGGAACATCATTTACAGCAATTAAAAGAAATAGAACAAGTGCAACAACAAGTCAATCAGCAATATTGATTAATCCAACTGTAACAGTAACTGGAACTGAAATAGATGCAGAAATTATTGCTGGTGGATCTGGTAAAAAATCTGGTGGCGCTGGATCTAGTGCTTTAGAAATAGTATTAAATCCATTAACGACATATTTATTTAGATTAACTAATGTGAGTGGGGCTTCTCAAATGGCTGAATTATTTTTAGAGTGGTATGAATAATGACTTTAAAGAAACATCAGAATCCTAAAGGTGGATTAAATGAAGCTGGTAGAAAATACTTTGAAAAAAAAGAAGGTGGTAATTTACAATCTCCAGTCAAGAGTGGTACAAATCCTAGGCGCGTGTCTTTTGCTGCTCGTTTTGGTGGAATGTCTGGTCCATTAGTTGATGATAAAGGTAGGCCAACTAGATTAAAGTTAGCATTGAAAGCATGGGGATTTGGCAGTAAAGAAGCAGCAAGAAATTTTGCAAATAAAAACAAGAAAGATTAATTATGGCAGAAAATAAATTATCAGTTGATGACATCTTAAAGCGTCACCAAAAAGCATTAACTAAAAAAGAAGATTTTAGATCATTATACGAAGATGCGTATGAGTTTGCTTTACCACAACGTAATCTTTATGATGGTTATTATGAAGGTGGAGTTGGCGGTCAAAAGAAAATGAATCGTGTTTTTGACTCAACTGCTATTAATTCTGCACAACGATTTGCTAACAGATTACAATCTGGCGTATTCCCACCACAAAAAAAATGGTGTCGTTTAGAGCCAGGCGCTGATATTCCAGATGAACGTAAAGCAGAAGCTCAAGCTGCATTAGATATTTATTCAGAGAAGATGTTTGCAACGCTTAAACAATCTAACTTTGATATTGCTACTGGTGAGTTCTTGCTTGATCTATGCGTAGGTACTGGTGCTATGATGATTCAGCCAGGCGATGATATTAATCCAATTAACTTTATTCCTGTACCACAATTCCTTATTGCCTTTGAAGAAGGCGCTAATGGTCAAGTAGACAATGTATATAGACGTATGCGTATCAAAGGCGAAGCTGTATCACGTCAATGGAAAGATGCAGATATTTCTGAAGCATTGCAAAAGAAAATTGCTGATAAACCAACTGACGAATTAGATCTTATTGAAGCTGTAATATTTGATCAAGAACGTGGTGATTATGGTTACTATGTAATCCATAAAGAATCAAAAGAAGAAATTGTTTATCGTAAGATGACTGAAAGCCCATGGGTAGTTGCTCGTTATTCTAAAGTAGCTGGTGAGATTTATGGT
>Ga0209500_10003698_pt1 | contig 10321 bp, 17 predicted proteins | sample S_140212_EF_Meta_FD_187323 | JGI IMG/M metagenome (GOLD analysis project Ga0209500, IMG submission 187323) | Freshwater microbial communities from Lake Simoncouche, Canada to study carbon cycling - S_140212_EF_MetaG (SPAdes) (version 2) | ecosystem: Environmental > Aquatic > Freshwater > Lake ...
AAAACTGATCCAGCGGCAAGGCAAGAGTTCTTACAGATTGCTAATAAGGGATGTAAATGATTATTCCTATATTAGTTACAATAGCAGTAATAGTAGCTATTGTTGTAATGATTGCTACAATGCCAAACGCTAGTAAATGTACTGGTAATTGTAATCAAGGACGTAATTGTGATTGTGGGGAGAAATAATGGGAATGCGTAAACAAATGGATTATAATCAAGTGCATCATCAAATATACATGAGTGGTGTAGAATTACATAGCAATTACAACGATGGCTTTAATCAGTTTGAAATCAAAAAAGACTTACATCGTATTAAATGGTTATTAGATGAAATTATGGCTGATAGTCCTACATTTGCAGGTGAGGATGAATTCTTAAAAGAGCATGACCAAGTTAAAATGTGGAGAACACTTTCAAAATGATTTTTAATCACATTAAAGAACTTAAAGCACAGGGTAAAAAGATTGGCATTACCTTTAGTACATTTGATATGCTTCATGCAGGACATGTTGCTATGTTAAGTGAAGCTAGGAATCATTGTGATTACTTGATTTGTGGATTACAAACTGACCCTACAATTGATCGCCCTGACACTAAGAACAAACCTATTCAAAGTATCGTAGAACGACAGATTCAACTTGCGGCTTGTCGTTATGTTGATGAGGTGGTAGTATATCAAACTGAACAAGACTTGATTGACCTGTTACTTATTCTTCCATTAGATGTTCGTATTTTGGGCACAGAGTATGAAGATAAAAACTTTACCGGACGTAATGAGGGTGCGGGTCGTGCTATACAAGTAATATTTAACAAGCGTGACCATAGTTTTAGTTCTAGTAGTTTGCGAAAGCGTGTAGCAGAAGCAGAAAGAAATAAAAATGTCTAAAAGAATATTAGTAATGGGCCTGCCAGGCTCCGGCAAAACATATATAGCACAACATATTGTAGACCACCTGCAAGCTGAAAAGAAACGTGTAGGTTGGCTAAATGCTGACGATGTACGTAAAAAATACAACGACTGGGACTTTAGCACAGAAGGTCGTATTCGTCAAAGTCATCGTATGCGTGAACTAGCAGATAATATGACTGATTGTGATTATGTCATTTGTGACTTTGTAGCACCATTAGTAGAGATGCGTAATAACTTTAAAGCTGACTGGACTGTTTGGGTAGATACAATTGATAAAGGTCGTTTTGAAGATACCAACAAGGCGTTTATTCCACCGGAAGTATATGATTTTAGAATTACCGAACAACATGGTGAAAAGTGGGGAGAGTTTATTGCCGCACATATCTTAGATAACAGACGTAGACCGGTATTTGATTGGCAAAAAGAAACAGTTCAAATGCTAGGACGTTGGCAACCATGGCATGAAGGACATCGTGCATTGTTTGAACGTGCTATTTCTAAGACTGGACAAGTAGTTATTCAAATTAGAGATTGTCAGGGATGGCAAGGAAGTAATCCATTTGCCATTGAGCAGGTTAAGAGTTTTATCAAGCGTGATTTAGATATGTTATATCAAGGTCAATATGAGATTCAAATTGTTCCAAACATTGTAAATATTACATATGGGCGTGATGTTGGGTATAAGATTGAACAAGAAACATTTGATGATGCTACCCATAGTATTAGTGCTACTAAAATTAGAAAAAGTTTAGGATTTGGTAAATAGTATTATATGTACTATATAAACAAATTTCCTATAATCATTTTATCCAGTCCTAGAACAGGATCTACTTTATTGGCTACAGTATTGTCTAATAATTACCCAAACCTACAATTATTTTTGGAGCCCGATGAATCAAATAACATGCAAAGTTTTATTGAATATGCTGCCACTAACAATCAATATATTTTAAAGTTTCATGCAAAACAACTGTTAAAATTCCCAACAGATATTGTTAAAAATATTTTTTTAAATGACGCATTTTTAATTAGAATAAGAAGAAGAAATGTAATAGATCAAATGGTCAGTAACTACATTGAATTGTGTAGGGGAGTATGGGGATATCAGCCAGCAACAGCAGAAACATATAAAGATGAAAAAATTATTATTAATTCCGACACCATAAATATAGCTATACAAGCTATACAAAGATATAACAAAAGTATTGATACATTAAAAATAAATTATGATTTAGATTTGTATTATGAGGATTTGGTTAAAGATTTAGGGGAGGTGTCTCCTACAATTATGACACCAAAACCTACAAACGTAGATGAAATTTATCGGGCAATAAAGAATCAATTAGGGTAAATATATATAGCGGTCTCGGCGTCATCCCGCTTTACAAACTCTGCTGCCTATGCTATAATACAACATAGGAGAACACAATGGCAAACAAAAAATTCTTTTCAACAAAAACATACAGACAAATAGGTCCTGTCGCATACCGTCAATGGCGTGCTGATAGTCATTGTAACTTAATTCATGGCTATGCTATGAGTTTCCACTTTGAGTTTGAGGCTGATACATTAGATGCCCGTAACTGGGTAACTGACTTCGGTGGATTACGACCACTTAAAGATAAACTAGAAGAATGGTTTGACCATACATTACTAGTCGCACAAGATGACCCAATGCGTGAACATCTATTAGAACTAGGTCGTTTGAAACTAGCTAAGATTACCGAAGTAGAACGTACAGGTTGTGAGGGTATATCTGACTTCTTATACGAATATATTAACACAATCTTCTTGCCCAACTGTGGTAGTGAAGAGGCTAAACGTGTATGGTGCTGTAGAGTAGAGGTGCGTGAGACTGATAGCAATATGGCAGGACGTAGTGGTCATAGAGAAGATAACGAGTTTCAATAAAATGCAACCAGTAATACTGCAACACATTATAAAGCAATTAAAAAAGGTTAAACCTAGTAAAATTGCAAAAGATGATACCAAATATCATGGTAAATTTGCAACTATCTTTGTATTATCATTGGCACTGGTAATTTTGATAGTAGCATTTAATTAATATTAAAAGATAGAGAGTTTGAATAATGTTGAAAACAGAAATGGTAGATAAGTTAGGACATACATTAGTAGATATATTCCATCGTTTAGCATTGTTTGCAATTGGTGCCGCAACAGTATGGGCTGCCGGTTGTACTTTTGTTGAACTGTTTCAGAAACATCACGCAACAGTCGGCGATCTGTTGTTGATGTTTATCTATTTGGAAATGGGTGCAATGGTAGGCATTTATTTCAAGACCAATCATATGCCTGTCAGATTCCTGCTATACATTGCAATAACAGCACTGACAAGACATATGGTAGATATAATGAGTCATCAGCCAATCAATGTTGTTGAAATGTTAGCTGTAGCCGGCTCTACATTTGTTATAGCAATAAGCGTATTAGTTATTAGATATACTAGTGCAAAATATCCTAGTAACAATAAAGATGAGGTAGCTTAATGAATAGTTTAGAAAAAATCTGGGCTAGGGCAACCGGTCATCTAATGGGTAACACCGATGATGACAGGCCTGATGTTCCCATTCTTACATTAAGAGAAGCAAAAATTGCATTGTTCCTAAAAACTTTCTGGGTGGTGCTACATGTGATAACATGTTGTTTCATTATATCAAACACAATACATAATTGGTAAAATATGAGTAACATAAAAATTTCAGAACTATTCTATAGTATTCAAGGTGAGGGTCGTTACATGGGAGTACCTAGTGTATTCCTAAGAACATTTGGTTGTAACTTTACGTGTGCAGGCTTCGGCATGCCTAAAGGTCAAATAAGTAAAGAAGTAGAAGATATTGCGTCAAGGGTTCACTATTATGATGATTATAAAAAATTACCGCTGGTCAGTACAGGGTGTGACAGCTATGCTTCATGGGATCCTAGGTTTAAGCATCTTAGTCCTGTTCGCCCCACCAATGATATTGTTGACGACATTATGGCTATGCTTCCTCACAATCGCTGGATGGATGAGCACCTTGTCATCACTGGTGGAGAACCTTTACTTGGCTGGCAAAGAGCGTATCCTGAATTACTTTCAAACGAAAAAATGAGAGCATTGAAAGAGATTACATTTGAAACTAATGGTACACAAGAACTTAGTCAAGACCTTTCTGTCTATCTACAACAATGGAAGATTAACAGAGAAAAGAACGCACTAACATTTAGTGTTAGTCCTAAACTAAGTATCAGTGGTGAAAAGTGGAGTGAAGCAATTTGTCCTAGTATCATTCGTCAATATGAAACAGTTGGCTTTGTGTACTTGAAGTTTGTTATTGCTACAAAAGAAGATGCATTAGAAGCTGATAAAGCCGTACAAGAGTTTCGTAATGGTGGATTTAGAGGTCCAGTATATTTTATGCCATGCGGTGGTGTAGAAAGTATCTATAGCTTGAATGCAAAGAATGTTGCAATTGAAGCAATGAATCGTGGTTATCGTTATAGTGATAGATTACAAGTACCATTGTTTAAAAACGAGTGGGGAACATAAAATTCATTATGTTAGATTACCCAATATCTGATGATGTATTTTACAACAATGCGTTAAAACGAGGTCTAGGATCAACTCTTAAGTTTGCATGGTTACCTAAAAGATGCGTATTGTCCGGCAAGTTAATTTGGTTAAAATATGGTTATAAAATTACTGCAATGTGGTCAGGTCCAGGTGAAGCTATATTTGAGCATAAATGGCATGATAAGAATACCCATATTATGTGGTTATTAAAAAGGTAAATATATGTATGAATTAAGATATCTTGTCCGAAAAGGTTTAGAAGGATTTGAAAAAGTGTTACAATATAGAACACAATTTGAAGTAACAGATTATAGTACAACCACTATTCAAGGTAGTTTTACTAAAAAACGTGAATATACTGAATGGCAAGATGTTCCTACAGTAGATGAGACAAAATGAAATTATATAGTAAACGAATTGCTTTTTTAATTAGTGACCAACACTTTATACCACATGGTGGAATAGGTAGTTTCGCTAAAGGCTTCACTGAGATGTGCGGACGTATTGGTTGGAAAGTTGATATTTTATTAGACAAAGCACCCAATAATAAATTTACAGAACTTATAGAATCACTTGGTGCCAATACAGTATGGCCATTAGAACCGTTAAGATATAACGAACATACTGCTACATTTGCTTTTAGTGATACAATTAACTTTGAAAAGATTATTAATTTCCGTACATCAATATTGGAAGCGTTTGAAGAAAATCTGTATGATATGATTGTATGTAATACGCAGGAAGCAATGACAGCGGCCTATGCAATGACAATCAACAAGTATATTCCCGTTGTATTCTATACACACTTACATAGTATGATTTTCCGTGAAAGTCAAGGTAGTGATGTATTCTTAGACAGTTATCACAACTTCTACAACAAGCATATGGAGTTTACTGATATTGTTATTGGAACACAAAGTCAAAAGAACATTGATGAATTAACTAAGTTTGGCGCAACTAACTGTGCTTTATTGCGTATGCCAATGAGTGAACGTGGTCTATTAGAACGATATAATGGCCCTAAGAAAGGTGTACTGTTCATTGGGCGATGGGAAGAAGGTAAAAACCCTGAAGCATATATTCGTGTAATGAAAGAATGTGGTTTATCTTGTAAAGTAATGACTAATAGTACTGGTCAGAAGAAGTTTGAGAAAGCATTTGAAGATGCAGGTATTACTGATTATGAAATTCGTGCGGGTATTACTGGACAAGTAAAAGTAGATTTTGTTCGTAGTGCTAGTGTATTTTTTATGCCAAGTTTACGTGAGAACTATCCATTTGCATTCTTAGAATGTTTAGGTCATATGCCTTGTGTTGTATTAGATAATCAAGATTGGTCAGATAACTTTAATGAGAAATACTTTCACAAAGTCAATATCAAAGATGCCGCAAAAACTATTAAAGCAATATACGGCTCTGTACAATCAGATGAAGCATTAGATTACGTATGTGAGTTAGATGGTGAAGTAGCAGAAGGTTGGGTTAGTTTCTTAGATAACTTTGTAGGTAAACGTAGCAATACAAATACCGCTAAGATTAACACATATGAAACAGTAAAGTACCGTGATTATATAGCAGAATTAGAACGTAGGCATTTAGCACGTGAAGATTTTGAAAGTGTATTGGGTAACAAGCACAAGTTTCTTACTGTTTGGTATTCAGACAATGATACTTATTTGAGTAAAGACCCAACATATAAACCAATAGAGGAAGAAACAGGCATAGGGCTGTTTGAAGGATTATGAAAAAAATTTTAATTACAGGTAACTCGGGCTATATTGGCTCACATCTTACGAAGATGTTACAAGAAGAATATGAAGTATACGGACTTGATATTAACCCTCCGCAAATTGAACCCAAGCTTCAATATAAAGTTGATATCCGTAGAATGATTGAAGTTAATGATGAGTTTGACACAGTAATTCATTTAGCCGCATTAGTAAATGTAGGGGAGAGTGAACAGATACCTATTCAATATTATATTACTAACTTAAATGGAACCATGAATGTATTGAATAAAATCAAAACAAAAAACTTTATCTTTGCTAGTACCGGTGCCGCAGTCGGGTGCGAGAGTGCGTATGGTATTAGTAAACGAGCCGCAGAGGATATTGTTGGAGAATTTTGTACTATACATCGCCCAACACCATATACAATCTTTAGATTTTATAATGTTATCGGAAGCACCGTCGTGGCTCCCACTAACCCGGATGGGTTAATGTACAACCTTCTGAAGGCAAAAGAGACGGGTGAGTTTACTGTTTTTGGTAATGACTATGATGTAAGTACTGATGGTACATGTGTGCGTGATTACGTACATGTGAATGAGATATGTGATTCTTTGAAACAAGCTATTGAAAAACCTAGTAACAGTGTTGAATCACTTGGTCACGGAGTAGGATATACTGTTAAAGAGATTGTCAATAAGTTTATGGAAATAAACAATATTGATTTTGAAGTAAAATACGGCCCAAGAAGAAAGGGTGACATTGCTAGTTCTGTATTAGCTAATGTATCACCTTATATGCGTAATCTATACTCTATGGAAGAGTTATTGAAAGTTTAGGCTAAATGTGTCATTAAGGTATTCATTTGTTGAACACCACCTTTTGACAACTGAAATCCTTTTTGGCCTGCACGATTGATTCGCTGGTCATAACTAGGATGACTGCTATTAGGCAGTTTAGTTATACTATTGTAAAAATCGTAGTCAGATTGTTTTTGGTGCAAGAACTTGAACATCTCCACTTTGTTGTAGCCCAAAGCCCTACATAATTTAATAGCAAAATCGTCAGCATCCATTTCTTCCTGACGTGCTTTCTTAGGATCAGGTTGAGCACTGTGTGCTAGGGCAATGTGTCCCAGTTCGTGTGCAATAGCGAACGCTAGCGTAGCATCAGGAGCATCCCAAAACACAGTTAGGTCAAGACTGACAGTGCGATTGTCAGCATTTCCTTGAACCCATTGGTCATTTGACATAACACGAACTTTTGCCCCTGTCAGTCTTTGTGCCCATTCTGGTCCGACGGCTCGCATTAACTTACCCAGCATGCCATTACTGCGCTGTTGCAGTTCTTCAAATCTAGGCATCCAAACATCAGGCTCTTTTTTTATAGTTTCTAAATCTTGATATTCACCTGCTTTAGATAAACCGGTAGCACCCAATGCGGCGGCGCCTGCAACACCTTTAAGCAGGTCTCTTCGGTTAATATCTTCGTCAATAAATTCATTTGCTCTCATTTTGAGTTAAGTAAATATGGACTATTTAATAATGATTGAAACTGCGGGTCTTTTGAATATTCCTCAACATGTTCGTTTGGAATATTAAAATAGAAACCTTTTATTTTACCACGAATTGGCAAAGCACCTTTAGGTACAAGTATTATTTCTTCATACCTATTAGTATTAACTATTTTATACTGATTTGCAATTAATCCTCTATCTAATACAATAATAGCTGAATTATACTCATAGTCTAATTTAGCATACCTATTTGATTCTATGTAACGTCTTGAGTTAGATGTTTTAACAGTGGGAGCGTTAGATGATATTCCTGATATCGGACTACGATTTGCTTTAATAAGACCTTTCTCTAAAATAGAAGATACCATTGTTATTGATGTAGCATAATAAAGATAATTGTTGCCTGTGGCTTCTACTATAAATTCATTTATTTTCATTTTAATCTTTCATTTAGTGTTTCAATAGTAGAGTAGACAATACATCTTGTCTATTAGCACTGATATCACCTTCACCCGGAGCAATAATAACATTCCACTTCTTAATGTTATTCTTCTGTGGAGTGGCCATCATTTCATTGTAATCAATGATAGTATCACGTTTTAGATTATATTGATTTGCTAATCTATCTTTTAATTCTTCTAATGCGGCTGCATCTTTTGGTTGCCAAGCACCATCAGCCGTTTTATCTAACTTACCATCCTTATCTTTCTTCAATAAGTCATAGAATAGCTTACTAGGAACAATCCGACTATTCTTAGTTATATCTAATTGTGGATCTTGTTGTTTAACTTGTTTTTCTTGGCTAGTACTTGCACCTTCACTCCAGTTAACAATGAAGTTACTTGGCTTTTGACCTAATGCCGCGGCAGCTATCTTAGTATAAGCATAAAATTTAACATCAGGATGATTAGACGCTAACTTAAATGCTAAATCCATATATTCCGGGCTAAAGAAATCACCAGCATCATGCCAACGTATCGTTAGATTGTAACCACCTTTTTGTGCTAGCTTTTCTTCTTTTGTGATTTCATTACTTAATTGATTGAAGAAACCATCTGGATCATTCAATAAGAAAGTTAGTATTCTTCCGTCACTTAACCAAGGACCTTCAAATTGAACCTTACCGCCCTTCATAGCAAAACAATCTACTTTACATGAACCAGCGCCCGGGCATGTATTAACTACAATTAGTTCGTTAGTACCTTCATCTAATGCTATACCAACTAATGCGGCAAAGCCAATGTTATAAAATTGTTCTAGTTCACCGTTGCTATGTTTCATCTTCTCATTTTGTTTAAGAAGTTTCTTTGGGCGAACTCCTAATGCTGTTTTGATTTGGTCTGTGTCGTAGCGTTTACCTTCTTCATTGTAGTATTTGACTACACTTGAGCGATGGATGTAAGGTAGTTTATATTTGTCTGTTTTACCCTTTTCACGATTACGAATTCTATCTAAGTAATCAGTTAGTTCTTGACCTTTAAGTTCACGTGTTTGTGCTGGAAGTTTGGTTGCTTCATCTAAATCACGGTGTTTTTGTATAAATTCTTTTACTGCTAACTGCGTTAATCCCTCTACAGCTTTCAGTAATGCTTCAGTTGAAGCGTTTGGAAATTTATCCATCACGTATTGTGATATACTATTAGACCACAAATACATATGTTCGTTGTTGTCCATATCCTGAAGCGTTGGTAACCTAACATAGTAGTGTTTGTCATTTTTATAGTCTTGCCATAATTTTGAATATTGAGTGGTATCTAGTGGCCCGGTAACTTTACCCATCATACGCTGAAAGGCAATTTGGTCAGCTGGGTTTTTGACCATTTTCTTACCCAACATTTTTAGCACCATTGATTTTAATTTATTATATACATTACCTATAATGCCTTCGTTTACGTTTTGTTGTTTATGATTTGAAGATTGTTTAGTACGTTTATCAATATCAGGAAACATTATAGAAATACTTTTACCATAAGCCTGATCAATTGTTTTAGGATCTATTTTAGATTTATCAGTTCTAGCCTTATGTGTAAACTGTGCTAATTCTTCAGGGGACATTTTATCTAATTCTTCGGAAGACATTTCATCTATTTGTTCTTCTGGTTCATCTCCCGATTGAGCTAGGAATTGATCCATGCTCATAACTTTAATGCCACCCACAGCACCCGGTAATTTGGGTGTTGCACCCTCAAATAATTCTGTAAAGTTCATAGTATTTCTTTTCTAGCCTTTGCTACCATTTGTTCGGCAAGCATTAATAATTCTTCCATCTGCTCAATAGATTCACAATTCCATCTACGTAAACTCTTGTTAATGTTACTATTTGGATCTCTTGCTGTCTTAGCACTAGTTCTACTTTTCTTCATGCCCTTCATTCTAGCACAGAATGATTTACGGCGTTTAGCGGCTTTACTTCCCTTTTTAAGTTTGCTAGGTTTAGTAGTTACTGCTGTTTGAATTTTGCTACCAGGATGACTACGGCGATAGCTACTTACAGACTTTTTACTCATACCACCTACTCTTGGGTTGTTATGCTTTGACCAAGTCTCACCTTCATTCAATTCTAAATCGCTATGATTAAACGCAATGTAACTA
>Ga0209500_10003705_pt1 | contig 10309 bp, 11 predicted proteins | sample S_140212_EF_Meta_FD_187323 | JGI IMG/M metagenome (GOLD analysis project Ga0209500, IMG submission 187323) | Freshwater microbial communities from Lake Simoncouche, Canada to study carbon cycling - S_140212_EF_MetaG (SPAdes) (version 2) | ecosystem: Environmental > Aquatic > Freshwater > Lake ...
ACCATAAAGGGAATTCGCAGTCAGCTTATACGCCAGCTGCTCAGCATCGAGGAGCGCCTTTCTGAAGGGGTCTGACTCCTTCTTGATCTCAGCACGCTTCGCCGCTCTCGCAGCGAGAAGGTTATGCACGATATTGGGCAGAGCTGCCTTTCGTCCATTGGTGTACTGTGCATATCTGCATACACGAATACCTGTCCTCACCTTCTCGGGCACCTTTCGCTTATCGTCAGGTCTCGGCTTCCAGATGTCAAAGGAAATATCAACCCACCTACAGCCCATAGCTTCGCCCGCCTTTTGGTAATAGTCGATTTTCTTCTCATCGTACGTCCAAGCCGTCTTGACTTCGACACCTTCCATAGTGTAATCCTTCACCCAAAGAAGTGAATCATAGCTGATATTCTCTGATTCAATCGTTGACGGATAAAGTGAAGCGAAATCACAAACACCAATCGGTGATCTCGTGTAAAAGCCGGGAGTCGGATCCAAGACGATAGCACCTTCATAAGAGTCCTGAACTTCATTTATCTCATTCCCGTCTTCGTCCATGCGTGGCGTTTCGGGAGCATTAAATGGCGGAGATGTCTGAGTCACAATCGTCAGATTCGCCGTATTGCAGAATTTGAAGATGAGTGATTCAATCTTGACTCCCTGACCTCTCGTGAAAATCATCGTCACCGGAACTGAGCAAACATTCGCCATAGACATTGCATTGTTGAACGTCTCCAGCTTATTATACAATTCCATCGTCAAGTCGCAATCCTGAATACAGTAAGACGCAATGGTCGCACGATCCTTTGACGAGCCCTGATGAAGTCTAAAGATATCTGCTGGGCTAACGTCATCCTTCACGATAACCCATTTGACGGCGAGGTCCGTATCAAGTTCGGCATCCGCTTCGGACGGCTGAACTCGGATGAATGTCCCGGCAACTTCCACAATGGGCAATTTATCGGTCAACTCATCCCCAGTTTCATCCAAGAGAACTATGGCTCGGCCAACTTTCGCATTTCCGGTTGAACCAGTCTGAATTTTCCAGGAACCATCCGCTTCCAAAGAAACTTTCTTGAGTTTGCCGGACATGAAATATTTCGTCACCTCGTCCAACTTGTAAGAGGGTAACTGGTATCCCCGCTTGACCACGTGATACAAGTCAATCTGTAAGCGACCCTGAAGGGACAGTGTATGCAAGAAGTTATCTCCTAAGGCCGAAGATGCCAAGCGTTTCTCCTGTAGCCTCACCTGACCTCCGTTACCAAAGAGGCGGCTGAGCTGCTGAATCTCCTTATATGTGACCGAATCAGCATATAGGAGGCCGAGCTTATTTGCTCGTTCCCAGACATACCGCTCATCAAAACCAAATATGTTATAGCCTACCCAGACATCCGGATCAACTTCAATGAGCCACCTAACCCACTTCATCAACATATCCATTTCGGTCTTGCATGCGACCACTTCGGCTGTCGGTATCTTGTCGCAAGTATTAAGCACAAAGATTGTCCTGTTAATAGTCCCATCGGACCCTTTCAAAACACAGCCAATCTGAATAATTGGGTCACCTCGCCCCTCCTTAGGGTTCGCCACAGGGAACTCTCCCGACTCTGAGAAACACTCAATATCCCAGAATAGAGTCTTGAAAGGGGCTGTGGGCTTCGGAGGTTTCACTTCGGCCTCAATATCAGTCCACACGCAGATTAAAACACGCACACCAGTGTCTTCATCGACCTTATCTTCAACTTCATCCACAGATACCCAGCCACAGGGAGCAATATCACAGAGATGAAAGAATCTGAGCAGTGGATCTAGGCCAGACTCATAGACAGGTAGAGGAGCTGAGGTCTTGCTTGTCCTGAAGATAGGCTCTTGATAGTCGTTCAGTAAAATGAGCTTCAGTGTACGGAAGTCTTTGAGACTGTTGACTGAAAGTTTCATGAAGGATGAATCTTGGTCTGCAGTGAAACCATAGAGTTCCTTACGCTTTACTTTCTCGACTTCAAGCGAAGCAGGAACCTCTTTTCCGCTTGATTTTAGCATGTCTTTGAAACGAAGTTCATCGGCTCTATCATCAACCTTTACGTATAGGTAAGGCCGAAACCCCGATACGTCACAACGGAGAGTCTCACCTTCAGCAGTCATTCCAAAGAGATGAATAACTAATGACCGCCGCTCAGTCATAGATGTCTTGGACCGATACCCCTTCTCATTATCCTCTTCATACGTTCGCTCGATCTCCTCTTCTTCCTCAGTCTCTCTCGTCACCGTGTCAACCTGGTCACGAGAGAGTGCATCTAAGATGTGAAATGTTATAGGCATTGTTGTAATTAATTGTTATAAAAAGGGCGGCCCAATTTTTAGCCTTCTAAACCCGGTGTCTCATTGTCTTTTTATTTTTACGCATGTCAAGAACTGCCTTATACGCTGCATTCTGCTTACGAATGGCTCTAAGAAGTGTTCCACCCATCTGAGGCTTCATGTCTTGTGTCATCTCCTTAGCTATGATTCCTGCAGATGCAACTGGACTTAGCGTCTGTGTTGCGACGAGGTCGGTAGCTACATCTGGAACCGTCGAACGCCGTCTAACCTGAGTCCTGTTGTTCTTCTTTATCGAGGCCATAGTGTTCATCATCGAGGGAACTTCTGGCTCTTCATCATATAAAGATCCCGGTGTGTTCAAGATTTGTCTCGGAGGGCTGTTCCTCAATGCATTTAATGTAATTGTTCTGGATGATTCATTTGGTAATATATTCTCCTCTTCCTCCTTTTCCATAGGCTCAGTTGGAAAAGGAGCTGCATTCATAGGCGCTAATGCACTGGTAACCATTTCATTTGCTGCAGGGCTCTGAACTAATGCACTAAGCGCCTTCTTGTCCTCCTCTAACGTGGGCTTTCGCGGCATTGCATTCGTCGGCTCACCATTTTCATCCTTGAAAATTGCAGCCTTCTTGTCCTTGCCTACCAAAAGAAGGGTAGGATAGAATTTACGAGGCACATTCGCCAAGCTCGTGTTCTTGATGAGTTCCGAGTCAATGGATGCCAAATTCATGCCACGCTTCTTTAACTTCGTGAGATGAGACCAGACCTCGCTATTGAATCGCTGACATGGCCCGCATCCCTCTAGCTTGGCAAATACCAGCGTGAGTGGTCCAGTCACAATCATATTTTCGAAGAGTTTGATATCTTTATTAGACCGGGCATCTAATACTTTACGGCCGCCAGTTTGCCCTTTACGTGTTTTTCTCACCGGTCTTAACTTAAACTTTCTCTTAATTCTTGTTGCCATCTATTTATACTATATAAATAGTATGAACTTATCCCTGCCCGAGATTGTATTACCAAATAAATCACTTATATATTTGTTTGTTGCAATCATTGTAGGTCTCGGCATATATCATTTCACATATCTGAAAAGTCCCTATGCACGACCAATTGGATCCTCACAAGGATTCAAAGACAAGGTTGTTCTAGATACTTCAACACGTGGAATGTTTCCATATACAACGGAACCAATCAATAGTTTGGACCAATATGAATTAGAGGCAGTATTTGATAATGAGGGGGACAAGCAGCTTAGACAGAACCAAATTAATGAAATGACACGCCGATATCCTCTAGATTGGTCAAAGTATCCACCAAACGCAAGTAAGTTTCAATCCGGACAAGCTAAATATATTGAGGGCTTCTCAGCAAATGCATCTGCAGATAATATTGAGGAACCCTATAAGGATATTGGCGCTGGAAATCTTACACCTCCCGACACTTTGGAAATGGATAAACGTGAAAGGGAAATTCTGCAGAAATATACTCCGAAGAAAGCGAATAGTTTGACGACATATGAGGTAGAAGACGCACAGAGTCTCATAGAGAAGATATATAAGCCCAAAGGTATTATGCCAACCGTTCAACGCAAGGAGGGAAATGTATTTGAGGTTGTTAGCACAAGACAAATAAATGGTAAAGTAGAGTATGAGGATGATCTCCCTATGGCCCCTAGTTCCTCTCGGCCTAATACGGCTGCTGGAGAAGCCGTCATCGATGTTCCCCCAGTTGCAACAGAAACAGCCGCTGGCCTCGACCCCTTTTATGAGCCAACGACGGCCACGCGCTCAAACAGGGCAGACTATACTAAGTGGACGCCGGGACTCGAGCGAATGTTTGCACCGACACACCCTATCACGGACTGGATAGGGCAGCCCAATTAAGCCGTTTAAACTCTGATCTAAAATACTATCTATATGGATAATCTTATCATTATAGATAGTACTAAATCTCGTACAACACTCTGTAACATTTGTTCACGAACTGGCACAGATAAAAGTCCCTTCACAATCAATAACGGTCATAGACATCCCTATACAACTCCCTATTCGCTATTTTTTGAGCCTTTGAAGAATAAGCCGATTAAATTCGCTGAAATTGGTATTTTTCGTGGCGCTTCTGTCCTAGCATGGCGCATATTCTTTTCACGGGCCCGCATATACGGATTTGATATTGATATGGAGGCGATGAAGTATGTGAAGGATTTGAATCTACCTGGTGTCTTCCTAGACCAGATGGATGCAACAAAGACTGATTCTATGGAATCCGTATTTCAGCGGCACATGGCTGATGGAGAACTCTTTGATGTGATTATAGATGATGCTTTACATGAGGTAGGTCAACAAGCCGTCACGATAAGAACATGTATGAATAAGCTGAAACAGGGTGGACTTCTCATTATCGAAGATATTTTTCGGAGTCAGGACCACGCTGATTACTTGAAGGTGATGGAGGAAGTGAAGGACTTGATTTCCTTTTCAACCTTTATTTTATGTGAACATGCAGATCGATATTCTCCTGGTTGGGATAATGATAAGATGCTAGTTATGGTGCGGGCTTAGGACTAAGAATATGTCTATTTTTAAATTCATTCTCATAATCATTTATTGCTGCTTCTAGTGTATGCCGTATTTCAGTTGAATCAACCTGTGGATATTTTTCATTAAGCTTATTAAGAACTTCCTGTTTCTTTAGAGCCTGCTGCATTCTTACATGATTATATAGTTTCATGGCATTATCTAGACTCTGTTGAAGTATGCCTATATCATTGATATTTGTATTAGAATCAGCTATTTTATTCCGTAAATCTACTATATTCTCACGGGCTTTTACGTGAGTTTCAGAATAAACTGAAAGTGCCTCGAATTGAATATCCTCTTTAATTTTCAAATCCATCTTATAATTATAAGTTATTCGGTCCCTTTTAGACACTGTCTAAACGCTGCCTATATCTTTACTTATAATGCCCATATGGTTTGATTATCGTGAGAAACTATTGTTGAAACTTGCACCGACTATCAAGGAATTGAGTCCGCCCGTTGGGGATATATGGATTGGTGACTTATCTGGTGTAGACTTACAGGCCGGTGGAGTCATCTTAGAACGGAAAACGGGCGCTGACCTAGAAGCTAGTATCATGGACGGAAGATACAAGGAGCAGAGGGGGCGACTCTTAGCTTATGCTGATCAACATAAGGTAGCAGTCGGTTACGTCATTGAAGGGATTTTAGATAGACTAGATGGACGCCTGTCAGAATCAGCTCTGCTTAAGCATATCACCAGGCTGCAATTCCACTATCAGATTCCAGTTGTTCAGACGGCGTCTGCACAGGAGACAGTGCGACTCGCTCAACTTATTGAGGAGCAATGGACAAAAGATGGTGGAAAGTTCGCGTATCAAGCGTGCAGCGTGGCTACAGCAGCTGGAACGAATGCTGGAACGCATGCGTTTCAAGCGGCCTCATATATCAAAAGTGAATGCCGAGATACGCCTGAGACGTTTTTGTTAGGAACTCTCACACAGTGTCGTGGAATAAGTGAAGGTCTCGCCAGAGTGATTATGAGCAAATTCGGAACACTGGAAACCTTAATGGCGGCTACGGCGCCCGATTTAATTATGGTGGATCCTGAGAATCCAAAGAGGCGAATTGGGAAAGTCGTGGCTGAGAGGCTTTACGGCCTTTTGCATTGCTCAGATAAAAAACCTGAGGTCTAAGTATAAGATGTCAGCATTAGTTCATAGCGAAGCTAAGGGTGATTTTTCGCAGAGAACGGATAAGTCGCTCGTTTCTTCAGCGGCTTTTCACAATGAGTTCTATACGTATACGGTCGGTACGAATTCTAGCTTCCAGACGGTTGGCACATTTTCACTTGTATCTGGTGCTACGGCTGCGACTTGCCCAGCCGGCCGTGTTCTCCACTTGAGCGGTAAGAAGTTGTTTCCCGATATCAACCCTATGAATACCTTCGTTGGAGTACTAGCGGCCAAGAAGTTCCTAGTGGGTGTCTACGACCCCATTTCATTCCTCAGCGGCTTCGTTGACCCCACGTCAAATACCTTCGCGAAGTTTGACCAGAATCTCCCTAACTTCTTTGATCTTGGTACAGCTGGTAGCGGCGTGGTCCCATCGCTCGGCGGTGATGGTGTTGATGTGAATGTCGGTGGTGCCCTTAATGTGACATCTCGTATTGCAGGCCAGGTTACATTAGTGGCTGGAACATTGGCTGTAACTGTGACTGGGGTTACAACTAGCTCGCTTGCATTTGTTTCATTAGTAACTTATAATGTAGCATCCTTAAGTGTCAGTCATCGGGTTGTTTGTACTGCAAATACAGTTACAATTTCGGCTCTGAAATCCGATGGCACTATAAATACTGCCGATATATCAGTAGTAAACTATTTAGTCATTAACTAAATACGCCACAACTCATCCAACACATTCGACAAACCATCCTTTTCAAAACGAACGGTCTTAGTACCTGTCACCGAACTCCTCTGTGTGGAATACGGCGAGGGGCGTTCCATAGTCTCAACAAACCCAGCCGGCGGAGTATAATCCGCAGCACGTAATGTCGCACCTGCAGCTGGTGCGCTAGCCGCAGCGGTGCGCATAGTCACCATAGACTGACCCCTTCTCTTCTCCGGTGGGCCCATCTTGGGAATCATGGATTGGACAATCGGATTCTTCTCCATGAAATATTTGTGCTCATGATGCGACCAAGAAATCCACAGTAAATTCGGATATGTATATCTGACCTCGTAACCCTGATTCCGCAGTTGGTGGACAATATAGACTACACAGTCCTGTAGGTCGAGTGCAGGCAGACCGAGCACAAAGGGTGGCACATTATAATAGACATATGTAGGCTGATTCGGTTGCATGGCCGAGTGGGCGACCTTATTGAGGGCCTGTTCAAGAATTTGATTATACGCCTTATGCCGGGCCTGATCCTTTTTCAACCTCGCATCAAATAATGATGTGGCATGTAATTGCGGTATGCCTGATATGTTTGAGCCTCCACCAGCATACGGCATCATGGCCATCTTCCTACCGTCAATAAAGTAAAGAATGCCGATATCTAAACGCCCTGTAAATTAGTTAAACAAATGATACCTCCGAGACTCCTTGTTATGAGTGGCGGAGGAATCAAGGTAACCGCAAGTATAGGAGCATTAAAGGTCCTCGAACAACGGGGCCACCTCAAGTCTGTAAAAGAGGTCTGCGGAGTCAGTGCAGGCGCATGGATAGCCTTTATGATTGCATGCAGACTACCTGTAGAAACACTCGAACGCTTAATCTTAGAACTCGATTTCGGTCAAATACGCAATCTCAATTCAGATTCCCTAATTGGATTCCCAGAAACCTTCGGCTTGGATGACGGATCAAAACTTATTAATCTTCTAAATACCATATTCCGTATTGTTCTCAAGATCGACCCAGAAATGACTTTCGCCGATATGGCTGCGAATCCATCCAATCTAGCCTTTCGTTGTTGGGCAATGGATTTGCACACCGGTAAAGAACGAACTTTTTCACTAAAAGAGACCCCAAATGTGAAAATAATTGAAGCCCTACGTGCATCTATGTCCCTTCCCTTATATTTCACTCCTCCAATTGACGTAATAACAGGTCATATGTTGACTGACGGAGGTATTCAAGGAAATATACCGCTCCAGTACTTAACACACGATGAATGCAATGAGAGTTTATCAATTGGATTTTCAAATGAAGAATCAGTCGATGAAAAGAATCCTGAAGATTTAATGGGTTTCCTAAAGTCTATTATGGGATGTGTTCTCCATCAAGCAAATGAAGAAATGTTAAAGCTCTGGAATCATAAAATCATACGAATCCCTGTGGATAATTATCCGTCGTGGAATTTCGAGGCTAGCCGGGAAGACCGTAATATGCTTTTAACAAAGGGTATTACAGCAACTGAATCATGGTTATCCAATCCACCAATGTCTAATATGAGAACTATCAGACGACTATCTATTTAGCATTCTGTGCAATAAACTGCTTGAATGCTGGTACTGTGCGCTCTCCGCTGTACTCCATATTCTTGCCATCAACCGTTGCTAGAACAAGTGTCGGAAACCCCTTGACATTGTTCGCCTCTAGCTCTGGAGCAGCAGCAGGGTCGGCCTGCTCCAACATGCGAATCTTAGTCTTTTTTCCATTCGCCTCATACTGTCCAGATGCGACGAACGTACGGAAGGCAGGTAATATTGTCTCACAGTGTGGGCAGCCGTTCATGTAGTAGAGCGTGAAGGTATTCTGAGTCTCACCGAGACCACCGAAAAAACCGTCTAAGTCAAATCTCTGCATACCACCGCCGCTTAGAAGTGTTGACATATAAACCATGAGTGCCAAGACAATTGCGACGAGCAAGATAATGCGTATATTCGGTAACTCCATTTCTATTAATATGTCTGAGTTTTTTATTGGTCTAAACTCGGTAGCTCTTATTTGAGATAGAATGAGCTGGATAGCCGGCCTACGTGCAGGGAAACTATATACAATTTCAATGAGACCTATTGATCCCAGATGGTCGGATGGGCAGCTACAAGTCGCACTCGGTTTCTGTGCGACCGGATTACATCTTGGATGGACTGAGGGTCGCGCGTTTCAGGCGGCTGAAGGAATCGTCATGAGCATCATATGTCCAGGCATTGTTTGGACACATGAATCTCTAGTAAATGACATGGACTCACTTAAATTAGCGGCTAATTGTCACGGGGGAACAACATCAGACCAAGTAAGATTATAAAGAATACAACGGTGTGAAGCATAAGACCGATTGGTGTTGGGCAGCCTCCATTAGAGACTGTAAAGAGTGAGCCAAAGACTGTTTGTGTAACCTTGTATGTTTCAGGGTTTGCAACTAGAAAGAAAACAAGGGCGCTATAGAATGAATATTTGGCTTTGAGGCCAATTGGTAGGAAGGTTGATCCGGAACCCATCTATCTAGGTTCAACAAACATTGCAGTGATATCTGCTTTTATAATAATTGGTATCCAATTCTCATTAACATGTGGCAAGGCCTTTTTGTAATATTCTTTGAGATACTCTAGAATATCTTTTACTTTTTCATTCTCTGATGCTTTACCGTTTTCATCCATAATCTCATCCAAGTCTTCTGATGAAAGCATACCAACTGCTTCGCGTGCTTCGTGAATATAGGTGTCATCTGCATTATCATCTATGAACTGCTTAAATATCTTAAAAAACATCTCTAAAAATGGTGAAGGTCCTGGCTGAGGAAGTGCCTCTTTGTAGTTATCTGGAACATTCATAAACTCTTTTTCTGCATTGTTCCAGGCCTTTTGTTTATTATAGAATTCGTCAAGTGAATCTTGCGAGTATGCACCGCCTTTTTTAGGAGGTTTGGGGCCTGTTGGTTTGGGAGCAGTTGGTTTAGCTGGAACTGGTGGTTGAGGTTTGGGGCCTGTTGGTTTAGCTGGAACTGCTGCTTGAGGTTTGGGACCTGATGGTTTTGGTGGTGTATAAGACGGGAATTTTGCCATAATCATATTATTTAACTTATTAACTGCAGTAAGTATGGGTTCGTATTTATCTGAACTCTTTTGATCATCTCCTCGAATTTCTTGTATAATTGCATCGGTTGATTTTTTCAAAGTATAATAGTCTCTAAATAGTTTTTTAGTATCGAGGTTTTTATTTTCCTTTTTAAGTTGATATAAAAGGTAAAATATCTTTGGAAGTACATTATGAAAATTATCAAGTGAATCCTCTCCAGAATCAGGTACCGCTATTTCATCTGAATCAATACAATCAGCTGGTGTGACATTAAGAGATTCTTTTAGTTCCTGTAAATATAAATCTACTAAAACAAGAATTCTTTTAAAACGCTCATTTTCTGGAATACCGTCGTTAGGCTTATTATTTAAAAAACACCGGTAATTTGTAAATGCTTTTATTAAAATATTCGTATGAGCTTTATCACAAGGAACTCTAAAAACGTCATGGTCAAG
>Ga0209500_10003706_pt1 | contig 10309 bp, 16 predicted proteins | sample S_140212_EF_Meta_FD_187323 | JGI IMG/M metagenome (GOLD analysis project Ga0209500, IMG submission 187323) | Freshwater microbial communities from Lake Simoncouche, Canada to study carbon cycling - S_140212_EF_MetaG (SPAdes) (version 2) | ecosystem: Environmental > Aquatic > Freshwater > Lake ...
AGTAAATGGGGTCTGCCTCCTGGCGATAACTATAAAAAAGATTCTAAGAGTAATTGGGACCAGGCACGCTTACAATACAAACCTAGAGCGGCCACTATGGGAATTAAAAGTAAGTTAGAAAGTCAAAGACTTAAGGGCGTCTGGTCTAGCAAAGCCTACGTAATTAAACAGGAGAACGCCGCAGCTATGATCTACGAAATGGCCGGACGCGGTGGAGGAGGCAACAGCCCCCAGGGTAAACACTTTATTAAAATGATTGAGGAAAGAAGTAAGCCCGACAAAATTGTAGTAAGAGGTCAACAGACCCGCGTAGTTTGGAAAGCCGTCAACGATAACCGTAAACAGGCCGTTAAAGATATTGAACACGCTATGGCCAGGGCTGTAGACGCTTTAAATAGAAAGGTACTTAAATAATGGCTAAGGACGCTATTCGGATACCCGTAGTAATTAGCTATAACGCTAAAGGTACTAAAGAGGCCGTAAGAGGTTTAGGCAGCATAGAAAAATCCTTTAAGAAAATGGGTCTAACCCGTAAATTAACTCTCGCCGCTATGACCGCTTCTATAGGAGCCTTTGCTAAACAGTCAGTATCCGCAGCTATGGCAGATGAAAAAGCCCAAAAGATTTTATCTAATACTCTAAAAAATCTAGGCCTCGCCTATGCCGCTTTACCTTTAAACGCTTTTATAGATAACCTGCAGCGCGCTTCTGGCGTGTCTGAGGACCTGCTTAGACCGGCCATGCAGAAACTTTTACTAGCTACCGGGGATGTCGGTAAGTCTCAAAGATTATTAAACCTCGCGCTTGACCTGACAGCGCAAACAGGCAAGGACGTAACTGTAACGGCCTCAGCGTTAAGTAAGGCCTACCTCGGTAATACTAAGTCTCTATTCGCTCTAGGTGCAGGTATTACTAAAGCCGATTTAAAGACTATGAGCTTTGAGCAACAGGTAACAAAGTTAACTAATTTAGTCGGAGGCCAGGCCCAGGTAGCTGTAGATACTTACGCGGGTAAAATGGCAGTATTGCAAGTCTCAGCTAGTGAGGCTAAAGAGACTATCGGTTATGGTCTAATAAATGCCGTAACTATGTTTGGTAAAGATCAGAGCATAGAGGACGCGGCCGACGCTATGGAAACTTTGGCGGCTAATACGTCTTTCTTTGTAACTGGAATAGCAGACGCAACCGCTAAATTTAAATCAAGTGCATTATTTAAAATCCTAGCCGGTGTAGTTAAAATTGGTACTACTCCTCTGGTACCAGGTACTAAAAAAGGTGGAGCGCTCGCCGGAATGGCTGACAGAGGTCGAGGCGTAGTAGCTGCGGGTATTACTGCAACTAACCGCCAGAGTCCAATAGAAGCCGAAAGACTAGCGGCTCAAGCTGCAGAGAGAGCCAGACTAAAAGCTATTAAAGACGAGAAAGCTTTACTATTATTAAAGAAACAAAAGGCCGCAGTAGACAAGTTAAAAGCTATGTTTGATATGGATATTATCCAGTTAACCGCAGCTAAACAGCGGACCTTATCGGCTGAGGATTTAGCTCGGGTTAATGCTTTAATCGCTATTAAAACTACAACTAAAAAAGATGACGTAACAGCTTTAGAGGAATTAGAAGTATTGCAGAAAAAGAACGCGGACGCAGAAATAGCCAGAGCTAACGAAATCCTGGCAGTTAAAAAGAAAAACGCTGCCGAAATATTGGCTTTAGAAAAAGATAACGCTAAGGCTTACGCAACTTTTGTAAGTACTTTTACTTACCCTGGCGGCTTATTCGCTGGTACGAACTTAGCCCCTCAGGGCGCTAACGCTGTAAGTAACCCGCCTGCACCTATGCAGACTAACGTCCCTAATATCCCTAGCAGTGATTTAATCGACAGTATGACGTCCAGAAGTGCAGGGTCTAGCTCTAATCAGGCCCCTAACGTAACTGTAAATATGCAAGGCGGTATTAACTTCGGTACTACTATGGACTTTTACGAGTCAGTCTGGCGAGCTATTGAAAACTCCAACACTTACGGAAACAGTCTAAATAGAGCTGGTACAGGGTGAGCGCTCCCACCATTAACGTAATTGTAAACTTTAGTTCGGGCGCTAGTTTCGGCCAGGCCATGATAATCGATTCAGGAATTATCGGCGTTAATATCCTGGCAGACGCGGCTACAGTTACGGCAGATGTATCTAGTACAGTCCAGGCAGTTAATATAACTAGAGGCCGTAGCGCTAACGCTGACCAATTCCAAGCCGGTACTTGTCAAGTGCGGATTGTTGACGTGGACGGAAATTGGAATCCTTCAAATTTAACGTCAATTTACTACCCTAATATAATTCCAAACCGTAAAATTATCGTTACCGCTACGGACACAAACAGTAATTTAGTAAGTCCGCTTTTTGCTGGCTATATAGTTTCATACGATTATGTCCAGGCAAGTCTCGTCGGAGAAGTCAGCTATACAACCCTAAATTGCGTCGACGCGTCGCGTGTCCTTAATATGGCCAATGTATCTACCGTAACGGGAGCTACAGCCGGACAGTTATCGGGCGCTAGAGTAAACGCAATTTTAAATACAGTAGGCTGGCCTGTTTCTATGCGCGACGTCGACTCGGGCCAGCAGTCGCTTTTACAGGATCCGGGAACTACGAGGACAGCTTTACAGGCTTTACAAACCGTAGTTACTAGCGAATACGGAGCCGGGTATATTGACGCGGCGGGAAATTACACGTTCCAGGACCGTCAACTTACTAGCTCTAGTATCGGTTCGACGCCTGTAATTTTTGCAGACGACGGCAGCGGCATAGAGTACAGCTCGGCTAAATGGGTGTTAAATGATAATTTAATTTTTAACGACGCCCAAATTACGGCTACAGGATTGGCCACTCAGTCAGCCAGCGACGCTACAAGTATTGCGACCTACTTCCTTCATAGCTATAAGCAAGTGGATTTATTAATGGATTCGACCACAGCTGCTAAAAATTACGCTCTCGCGTATGTGGCCAGTCGTAAAGACACTTCGATTAGGTGCGACTCAATTACTTTAAAGGATTTATATACGCCAGGTTATAACACTGGAATAGCTGCGGCTTTACAGTTGGATTACTTCGACACTATTACAGTTAAGTCCACGCAACCTGCGGCTACTGGTACCTCAACTCTCAATAAAACTTTACAAATTTTCGGAGTAAATCACAATATAACGGTTTCGAGTTGGAAGGTTACCTGGACCACGCTCGAACCTATTATCGACTCGTTTATAATTGGGAACGCAGATTACGGAATTTTGGGTACCAATGTACTATCCTACTAACACTAGAAAGAAGGTTTAACATGGCTTCTGGTCTGCCGAGCGTTACCGGAGACGTGCTTACGTCTACCACTTTTAATTCTTTAGTCCTTTTTACGTTAAATACTCAGAGCGCGTCTTCTTATACTGTTGTATTAGCTGACGTTTATCAGTCTTTAGTAATTATGTCTAACGCTTCTACTAAGACTCTTTATATTCCTACAGACGCGACGTTACCTATTGCTAGCGCGCCGGTCGGGACTGCGATAAGTATTTACAATAGCGGCGCCGGGGCTTTGACAATAACTGCGACGACGCCTGGGACTACGACCCTGGTATCAGCTGGGGCTACTATCGGCAGCCCAACCCTGGCACAATATAAGACAGCCGTAGCGATAAAATTGGCAGTAAATAGTTGGTTAATAACAGGCGCGATTGCATAATGATCGGTAACATAGTCGCTGGATTTTTAGGAGTTAAACCTCCTCCACTATCCTCAGTAGAGGTTTTAGTAGTGGCTGGCGGTGGCGGCGGTGCAGCGATATTTGGAACCGGTGGCGGTGCTGGTGGATACCGAATAGATACAGCTTTTGCGGTTTCGACCGGTGTGGCTTACTCGGTAACTATTGGCGCCGGTGGTATTGGTGGAGTGCGTTCAACCGGCGGGCAACCTACTAGCGGCAGTGCCTCAGCTTTTAATTCAATTTCATCAGCTGGAGGCGGTAAAGGTGGCACGCAGGACGGCGCGGGAACCGCTGGCGGTTCAGGCGGTGGCGGCGGTGCGACTTCACAGCCCGGCGGTGCAGGTAATACACCTAGTACTAGCCCTAGTCAGGGAAATAATGGCGGTGCTGGCCCCAGTGGATATACCTCAGCTGGCGGTGGCGGCGGTGCGGGTGCAGTAGGTGGCACAGGTTCAGGGTCTACCGGCGGTAGTGGTGGTAACGGAAGCAGTAGTAGCATTAACGGTACTTCAACGGCTCGAGCCGGTGGAGGCGGTGGAGGATTTAGCTCAAGTGGTACCGCTGGTTCAGGTGGCACAGGCGGCGGAGGTGCTGCGGGTTCTACGGGTGTCGGTAACGGTACTTCGGGAACAGTAAACACAGGCGGCGGTGGCGGTGGCGGTTCTGATTTAGGAAGTAATAATACCGGCGGTGCGGGTGGGTCTGGAATTGTGATAGTTGCTTTTGCTAATTCTTTTCCGGCTGCAACACTTACAAACCTGACTTACACAGAGCCAACGCGCTCAGGTTATCGGGTTTATCAGATCACAGCTTCATCATCTGGCACTATTACCTTTAACGCATAGGGGATTAAATGGCTCATCACGCAAAAATAGAAAACGGAATAGTTACCCAGGTTATAGTTACGTGCGATTCAGACGAGGATACTTTTTCAGCTCGTATGTTTGAGGAGACCGGCGAACAATGGGTGAGGACAAGCTATAACGGCCGGATTAGATATAATTATGCCGGATTAAATTTTACCTATGACCCAGAGGCAGACGCTTTTATAGCCCCTAAGCCTGATTGTGGCCACCCTGAGTTAATTTTAAATAATGATACCTATCGCTGGAATTGCGACAATGACGAGCATATTAAAATCCTCTAACGGTTGGCATGCCAGTAAGGACCCCGCAGAAATTGGTATTAAATCTTATCCGATACCTGGTACTACTATTAAAATACGCCTGGCTGAAAAGGCGGCGCCGTTACTGGTCGCGTTAGCTGCGGAGTGGCATAAGCTGGTAGAGCCAATAGACGCCGGTACTTTAGATACGTGGGGATACGCTTTTAGGCCAATTAGAGGACAAACTGAAAAGCTCTCGAACCATGCAAGCGGTACCGCGATTGATTTTTCCGCTAACGCTCACCCTCTAGGTAAGGCTGATACTTTCACACCTGAACAATGCAAAACGATCAGAGCTATAACTGCTAAATATGGCTGTCGGTGGGGGGGCGATTACGTCCACAGGCTCGATTCAATGCACGCAGAAATTAACCTCACCCCTAAAGAGGTTATAGAGCGTATAAAAGCGCTCGGATTGGATAATAAAAAATGAAGCAACAGTGCATAGCTGCTACTGGTACGTACCTGCGAGGTTTGTTAGTACTACTAATTACGTTAATGGCCTCAGTAGGTAAGACCCCGCTAGAGTTTAACTCTGCGGATTGGCAACTTATCTGTAACGGCTTCTGGGCGGCGTTAGTACCCGTCCTGTTACGGGCGCTTTCTAAGCAGGACGCTCACTACGGCAGGTCGGCAGAAAAAAACTAGACACGCCGGGCAAGGCCTTTCTATCCGTCGGGGGTCTATGCCATACTAAAGGGGCTAGGAGGTAATCTCTTAGCCCCAAGCGAGAGGGTGTAAAAATGTCTACTCAAATAATACTCAAAATGGATAAGGCAGATTTTGAGGCCTTAAGTAATACCTATATGGCTTTTAATAAAAGCTGGGACAAACAAATTAAAGCGGGTCGGTTTGATGGAATACAGTCAAACCCTGGCTATAGCGTTATTTATTGGTTTGATAATGCTCTGGCTCTCATAATTGCTAAGTCATACCTAGCCTCTATCAATGAAGGCTTTAGAGTTTGTTACGATAATAATTTAGAGGAATACTCAATTATTACTAATTACGAGGTCCGCGAGGGGGTCGCTAATGCTTCCTGATCTAGCCTTTATATTTATGTGTTTAGTTTATGCCGGACTTATGTTTATGGCTGCAGTTCTGGGCTGGTCAAAAGGTTTTAACGCTGGTCGCTCCGAGGGTTACGAACGCGGTAGAGCTGTAGCACGTCATATCTCTAACGGTGTTGTTAGTAGTTTGAATGATTACTAAGTCAGACCCCGGTATATGGTGCGATTATTGTAAATTACTTTGGGGCAAAGCTAAGGGAACCTGGCACCCTAAAGCTACGACGCCAGCGACGGTTACAGTGCATAGCACTAATCCTAAATCTAATGTTACTAAGCGCCATTACTGTAATGAGTGCGCTTTAGAAGTTACGACTTTTAGCGCTACGACTACTACTCCGGCCTATCGCTGGGGACTATCTGACCAATTAGCTACTATGGAGATTACTCAATTAGAGATAGGGGCATAATGTTTAATTTAGAGGACTACGAGCCAGTCGACGAACGTATAGCGAAATTCTGGGCCAAGTACGCAGACGGCAAAATAGAGACCGAATTAGTATTTAATGAAGGTAAGACGGTTATATTTAAATGCAGCGTATACCGAAACGATCACACCTTAATAGCGACAGGTTACGCGGATGAGACTGTAAGCGATCGAGGCGTAAATAAGGATTTTCATATTCCTAATGCGGAAACTAGCTCGATTGGACGCGCTTTAGCAGCCGCCGGGTTCCAGGCTAAAATAGGTAAAAAGATGAGCCGGGAGGAAGCCTCTAAAGTTAATCGATTAGCTGCAGCTGAGCCAGTGCCGGGGGACATTTGGACGATCAGCGACGCAATAGGAACAGTAGCCGAGACTTTAGGAGCTACCGTTGGAGATGCTAAACCCAGTTGTAAACATGGCGAGCGCCAGTATTTAACCGGCGTTAGTCCTAAGACGAATAAACCTTACAAAGGCTGGATGTGTCCAGAAAAGGTTAAAGCTCAACAATGCGCCCCAGAGTGGATTAACTGATGGGAGCTATGGAGATTATCTATCCTGGCAATATCTCGTTAAAGGTAGACCGAGAAGGTAACGCGGTTATAGATGAGACCGAGACCTGCGACAGCTGTAACAAAGTAACTTCTAAGGCTGGCGGCATTATGGCGCTAGAGATGTCGGTTTGGATATGTGCAGACTGTAGGCATAGATGAGCGCTCAGGTTACGTTAACCGGCGACGAAATGACGGTGTGTTTAAAGCTAGCGGTTATCAAGTTTGAGAGTGATAGAGCGTTAAACTACAAAGATACGTACTTTACGCCTGATACCGAGGAGTTAAAATTTAAGTATCAGCTTCTATCTATAGCTTCTGAAATGGCAGCGGCTAAATGGTTAGGGGTGCCGGACTTTGTGCCTCAGCTAAACACTTTTAAAAACGAGCCAGACATATTCCCAGATTGGGAAGTCAAACACTCGCTAAACCCTGAATACTTAACGATTAGACCTACAGACAGGGACAGCGATAGAGCCATATTCGTAACAGGTGAGAACCCTTTTATTATTGAGGGTTGGCTACCTGTCAAGTATTGCAAGGACGATAGCTACGCCTATGACGGATACGAGAAGCCATGCTGGCGAGTGCCTAGAGCTGAGTTAGTGAAGGTGCTACCTAATGCGCTTACTTGATCTATTTTGCGGTGGAGGTGGGGCTAGTGCTGGGTATGTTATGGCTGGCTTTGAAGTAGTGGGGGTCGATATTGTCAAAAAGAAAAGTTATCCCTATGAGTTCTACAAAGCGGACGCTATAGAAATACTAAAAGACAGAGAATTTATAAATGGCTTTGACATAATTCACGCTAGCCCACCCTGTCAGTTTTACAGTATTACGGGTAATTTAATGAGAGCGCAGGGTAAAACGACCTCAAAGCCTGATCTATTGGCTGAGGTTAGACAGTTACTAATAGAAACTGGTAAGCCTTATATAATTGAAAACGTACCAGGAGCTCCTATGACTGGCGTTACTTTGTGCGGTTCTATGTTTGGTCTAAAGGTAAGGCGTCATAGGATATTTGAGTCGAGTATGCCGCTAATGACTTTAAAGTGCGACCATAAGAGTCAAGGTAGATCGGTAGGTGTTTACGGTTCTATAAATGATGAGATACCTAAATGCGGTAGGACTGCTAAGACGTTACTAGAAGGCCAGTTAGCTATGGGTATAGATTGGCTGGGCTGGGGTAATCTTAAGGAATCTATACCTCCTGCTTACACTAAGTATCTAGGCGAGCAGGTGCGAAATGAGTCAAGCCAGAAAGCATAGAGGCTACAGAAGTCAGAAAATCGTAGCCCAATATCTAGCAGCTCATGGCTTCCCCTATGCCGAGAGTACTGGGGCAGGGCGCCAGGGTAGCGATATAACCGGGACAGTTGGTATCGATTGGGAGGTCAAAGCCCGGACCAATTTTAGCCCAGGTGAGACTATGAGACAGTTAAAAGATAGGGCCAATGACCTAGACCTAAGAGTGGCCGTACTACGCTTAAACGGGCAGGGAGAGGCTTCTATAGGGGACTGGGTGGCCTTACTATCCTTCGAGCAGTTAGTAAACCTAATGAGACAGGCGGGTTACGGTGAACTGTGAGCAGTCAATTCAGCGGTGTACTGGGTGCGGTGCGTGGATATGGGCGACACGCGAAGGCTGTCCTAATTGCTTGACTATTGTCAGTGGGGGATATTAAAGTGGGGGGAGTAAGAGGGGGGCTGGTCTTTCTCCTGTCTCTTTCCCTAGCGTATAGCTCGAGTTATGGTAGTTATAGTAAGTCCTTAGATAATTGGAAAACTCATTTAAAACAAGTAGTTAAACCCAAAGAGCTACAGTCATGTCTAGAGATAATAAGGCTAGAAAGTAATGGTAACTACCGAGCTAAGAACGGTAGCCATTACGGATTAGTACAAGGTAGAAGCGAATACCTAAAGACTGCTACAGCGGTACAACAGATAGATTGGTTTGTCAAGTACCTAGACCATAAGTATCAGGGTAGTTGTATAGTAGCTCTTAGACATCATAGAGCTAGAGGCTGGTACTAATGGCAGGTGGACTAAGAGATAAGCGCTGGGTCGCACTGCGTAAAGAGATACTAGCTAGAGATTTGAATACGTGTTACATCTGCGGCAGTCCAGACGCAGGAAGCGTCGATCATATTTTCCCCCGTAGTAAGGGAGGCGCGCTCTATGACCCAGAAAATCTCGCAGCGATTTGTAATAGGTGCAATAGCCGTAAATCGGACAAGTTGTACACTACAAAGGGTTTTTTAAGCCTGGAATCTGACCCCCATCTTTTAGTAAACTCCGATTTACCCGAGAATGATACGATTAGTCCGAATTTTGAAATGGGTTTAAAAGATAACAAACTAGGACATCCACAAAAAACCGGCGAAATGTTTAAGTCAGTTGGGGAAAACTTGATAGGCAGCCCTGAACCTCGAGTTAGAGCGCTTCCCGTCGCTGGGGATAGTGAACGGGCAGACCAGGCGTTAGCCTTCGCTGAAAGTATCGGCGTCGAGCTAATGCCCTGGCAAAAAACCTCGCTCCGGGAATTACTGCAGACAAAGAACGGCAAGTGGGTTAGACGTACGCTCGGTATTGTGTGTAGTCGCCAAGTTGGAAAGACCGAACTAGCTAAAGTCCGCATACTCGCGGGAATCTACCTTTTTTCGGAAAAGTCAATAATCATTATGTCGGTCAACGCGCAACAGGCCGAAATGACGCTTTACCAGATTAACGAAATGATTATCTCGAACCCTACGCTTATGCACCTTTACCAGCGGTACTATCTGACTAACGGCAAGCAGGAGATCAGATTTAAGAACGGCGCCCGGATTATCGTAGTAGCTGCGACGGGTACCGGTAGTCGCGGACTTACGGCCGACTTCGTTTTCCTGGATGAGTTGCGTACGATCACGCCAGAAGCTATAGAAGCTGTGAGCTTTACAATGAACGCCCGTCCTAATGCTCAAATGCTCACAGTTAGTAACGCCGGTGATAAATCAAGTAAAGTCCTTAACGATCTCCGCGACAAAGCCATTAATAACGCTTCGCCTTCTCTGGGCTGGCTGGAATGGTCTGCTCACCCGAGCCGCGCTATAGATGACGTTCGCGGCTGGATTGAAGCCGTGCCAGCTTTAGGTCATACCATGACCGAGGACATATTAAGACACTCACTAGCTACCAGCGACCCTATGACTTTTCGGGTGGAGGTTCTTTGCCAATTTGTCGATAACTTAAGTAGCCCGTTCGAGCCTGGCAGCTTTGAAAGTTGCTTAGATAAAGACTCGGACGTATTACCCGGTCCAGCGACTTACTTTGCTTTTGATAAGAGCTATACGCATAAATACGGCGTATTAGTTGCCGGTCA
>Ga0209500_10003708_pt1 | contig 10307 bp, 20 predicted proteins | sample S_140212_EF_Meta_FD_187323 | JGI IMG/M metagenome (GOLD analysis project Ga0209500, IMG submission 187323) | Freshwater microbial communities from Lake Simoncouche, Canada to study carbon cycling - S_140212_EF_MetaG (SPAdes) (version 2) | ecosystem: Environmental > Aquatic > Freshwater > Lake ...
TGGCAGAATGGTGGACTAAACTGCCCGAAGATGTGAAAGACCAAGTTACTCCAAGACGAATGGAATACGCTTGCGAAATCGCAGAAATTAACCCTCAGATGCTTGCTGGTGTGTTGATTCCAGAAAGCAATCCAGCAGAGTTGATCAAGCTGTTATCTGGCGTACCTTTTATCGACAAGATGCGTAATCTTTTCCGCAGGGATGATAAAAAGGCTATGTCGGAATTGGTTTCTCAAAGTGGTTCGTTTGCATCTATTCGCAATGCTGTAGCAAAGCCAAAAGAGTTCCAAGAGATGTTGACTGGCATCTTGAATTGTACTGAACTTGCTCTTGAAAAAGAGAAAAAGTACGACAAGGAACAGCTTTTGACTTGTGTCTTGGAATCGCTTCAGAATGAAGATATGCTTGCGATCTATTCAGCATCAGATGATTGGGTAAGGAAACAAATTACTTCTATCCCTAACCTTGGGAGTGAAGTGATTCGCAATCGTTTCAAAGTCTTTACTGAAAAGCACAACATTCAAGACGCTGAATTGATGCGAGTTTTGAGTGGCGAGACTGGTGCTACTCTTGCCGACAAGATGCGAGAAGTTCTTGTATCTGCAAGTGTAGATGTTTCCCAAGAAATGTCGGGAGTGTTAAGTTTAGTCGCCCAAAATGTTAGCACGAAGTTTTTAAACGAAAAATTTAAAAATAGTTGCGTGAACGCTTGGAGGACACATTACTTGCAAGGCCGAAGTCTGGTCAATATTCCTAATTCGTACAAGTCTAATATTATAGAAATGTGCGTAAACAATATTGTTGCCGACTCCGACTTTGACCTAACATCGCAACATGAGAAGAATCATTTTGATTTTCTAATGACCCATGATCTTTCAACGCTGAAAGTCATGCACGATGTTGTTATCTCGGAAAAGACTGATGTGAACAAGGTAAAGATTAATACGGCTTTAAAAACCATGTTAGCTACCATGTTCAAAAATTGGTTAATCAATGTGGTAATCATAGACAAACAAAACGAAAGGGCTGAACCAAGTAAACAAATTACTGAAGGTAATGCTGTTGAAAGGTTCTGTAATTTCTTATGTAACTCGATTGCTTCTACTCAGTTTCGTTCTGTGCTACTTGCTGGAACAGAAGGTAACGAAACTGCAAAACGAGTAGTTAGTCGTGATGCGTGGTTCGACTTGTATCATTTGATTAATTATGTAAAATGATTTTTGATCTAGCTATACAGTACCAACTTGTGTACTGTATAGTTAGCTCGTATACTACAACTTTACTTAAAGGAGTTTGGAATGAAAAGTGATGTTAAAATTAGTTCAGATGAATGGCTTGAAATCATGTCTAAACTTCAAAACTTTCATGGGTTGTTTAACCAAATTTGGAAACTTGGTCGGCCAGTATTTGACTCAAAGATTGATACTGCTGCTGTTGGTTTTGATCGTGATGGTAATTGCATAAAATTTATTTTCAATCCAGATTTTTGGGCATCATGCTCAGAAGAAAAGAAATTATTTGTGATCTGTCACGAAGCACTTCATGTATGGCTTAATCATGGTGTGCGTATGAAACAGCTTGACCCTTTTGTTGCACAGATTGCGAACATCGCTATGGATTTGGCGATTAATCACTCTCTAGTTAATCGGTTTGGTTTTCGCAGGAACATGGTAGACCCACAGGGAGACTATTGTTGGGTTGATACTGTTTTCAAAGAGGAAAAAGTTAGCGAAGAAGAATCTTCGGACTGGTATTACAATAAACTACTCGCCAATGGTATGGATAAAATACCAGATGATCTTGTGATGGTAGATGATCATGGCGAAATGCTTAATGGTGGTGAAGGTGAAGGTGAATCTAAAAGTGCAGGTGGCAAGAAAATTAGCACTAAGCCGACTGATTTTGAAAATATGATCAAGGAAGCAGTCGAGGGAATGGGTTCTAACCCGACCAAAGAAGTTTCCGATTATATGACGAGTCGTGGCGAAGGTGCTTTGGGCAACGAATACACAGTTACTCGAAAATTTGCGAAGAAACCAAAATGGGAAACTGTAATTCGCAAGTGGACACTCAAGGCCATCAAGCACAAGTTCTTAAAAATCAAGCGGTGGGGCTATACTAATCAGCGACTAAATTCGATGCCTAAGAACTACATCATCAAAGGTGATACTCGGCAAATGACACAGGATAAAATTAAAAATAAAATCCGTGTGGCATTTTTCCTTGACACTAGCGGTAGTTGCATTGGATTAGCTGATCGGTTCTTCAACGCAGCTAGTAGTTTGCCCGATGATAAATTTGAGGTAGATTTGTACTGCTTCGATACAGCGGTTTACAAGACTACGCTTAAATCTTCCAAAGTTTATGGTGGTGGTGGCACTAGCTTTGACATCATCGAGGATGAATGTCAAAAGATAAAATCAGAAAAGGGAGTTTACCCCGAAGCTGTTTTTGTGATTACCGATGGTTATGGTAATGATGTGCATCCAGAAGTGCCAGAGAAATGGCATTGGTTTTTGAGTGCTAATTATACGAATTGTATACCAGAAACATCTAAGATTTATAATCTTGATGATTTTGAATAATAATTATAATGTGGTTCAACTTGTGTACTGTATTGTCGGGTGTAACTAAAAAGAAAGGTTTGTGAAATGCCTAGCATCGAATGGTTTAAAAACAAGATTGCTCATAGAATCAGAAAACAAAAGTACCATGAGGAAAAAGGTATTAAAGAAAGCGATAGCAATAAAAAATTGCTTCATCAAGAAAAAGCCTTGTGGAACAAGAACGAGACACAAAAATTGAAATCAATGTTGGTTTCAGAACATGGTGTCGATCTCGATGCGATTGTTAGCGGGGTCGATCTAGATTCGATTAAAAATGAAATTGCTGCTCTATATGAAGAAATTACTGTTCTTAAGAGTAACAATCCAAATAGTAATAGAATATCAGAAGCCTATCAGGAAATTCAAAACAAGAAGAAGATAATTTCAGCAATAGACATTACGATGAGCAAAGAAATAAATAAAATGGAAGATGATGATGATTGTTGATTAATTTAACAAGCAATGTCATAAGCCGTTTGGACATTTTTAACCAATTGAAGTGCGTTATACCTATCATGGAACTTTATGACCTTCCATTTTCTGGCACGGATAGACTCATAGGTGTCGTCAATGTGTGTGTATTTTAGTTGGATTTCAATTGTCCGACATCCTGTACTTCGCCTTACTAATCGAGACTAGGATCGAGTCTTGAGCATTGACAAACAAACGGTTTTTTAATTTCGACTTGTGTACTGTATTGGTGGTCGTTACCATGTTGGTGACGATGGAAACTTCAACAAAGGAGAATGTAATGAAATTTGAGTGCGATTTTGTTGTTGAATATAATATTAACAAAGAAATGCCAAAAATACTGAGAGAAATCGCAGCCAAAATAGAAGCAATAGAAAAAGAAATGGGAAGTTGGCCATGTGTTTTAGAAGATATTGTTGACAATAAAGGTGATCTTGTGGGTGAATGGCAAATATATCAACATGACGAACACGACGAAGAAGAATAAAGACTTTCAACTTGTGTACTGTATTGGTTGTCGTTGTCATAAGCCGTTTGGACATTTTTAACCAATTGAAGTGTAAGGATTATTTTGTGGGACTTTATGGCCTCCCATTTTCTGACACGGATAAAACATAGATGTCGTCAATGTGTGTGTATTTTAGTTGGATTTCAATTGTCCGACATTCGTTTACTTCGCCTTGCTAATCGAGACTAGGATCGAGTCTTGAGCATTGACAAACAAACGGTTTTTTTTGATTTCAACTTGTGTACTGTATTGGTGGTCGTTACCATGTTGGTGACGATGGAAACTTCAACAAAGGAGAATGTGATATGAAGATGACTGTGACCTTGGCTCAATTGGAAGCTACTCTAGCTGGTCTTGATAAAGAATCAGAATTTACCATTGATACGAAAACTGTTCCTTCGGGATTTCGCAAGACGAACAATCCGCATTATGGGAATTGCTGGAAAGTTTCAAAGGTTCGTTGCAAAATGAACATTAATTACGGGAATGAGGTAATGTTCCAGCAAGTGCGGGATGGTGTGCCTGTCGGATTTACTCCAAAGGCCAAGACCAATCCTGTTCATCGAATTCCGAACAGTCCTTTTGCTCAACATGATGTAACTGGAGAGAAGTATCTGCCAGTTATCATCTTGGAATCATTAGGGTATCATTACCAAGACGATAAAGGTAATGTGATTCCAAAGGCAGATGTTCATGCCTTTATGCCAACTCCAAAAATGCCACAAACGCAAGTCGATGCGGGCATTAGCAAGGAGGTAATGTATCGAGAATACAAACTCTCAAGCATTACTGACTTTCACACCGCCCAGTTAAGCCTTGGAGTGGCTTAAATATTCTGCCTGTTTTGATTATCTGGGCGACTTCAAGACAGGCAAGAATAACGCAAGAGAACTCACCCTTCTCTTGCGTTTTTTTTTGGTTTCAACTTGTGTACTGTATTGTTGGTCGTGATGTAACTTTAACAAGGAGATTTGAAGATGAATATTAGAGAAGCGATTGAATATTTGGAAGATTTGGAATCCAAAGGATCGAAACAAATTTTAATGTATGTGATGACTGCCGATGATGCTTGGGTTGACGACGATTCTAAATGGGAAGATTTAGTTGAAAAATCAGAAAACAACCTGCGTGTTTGGGATATTCTCTCAGAAATCATTGAAGAAAATCAAGAAGAAAAAATAGAAGAAGAAGTATAAATCGGTTCAACTTGTGTACTGTATTGGTGGTCGTGATGTAACTTTAACAAGGAGAGTAAGAATGAACAATGCAATAATCAAAGCTATGATTGACAATGGTTATCTTGTTTCTGGAGATAAAGTACCAACTCCTAAACCTAAACAATATGTGGAGTCTGATTTGTTGATCGATAACTACAACAAAATCTTAGACACTCCTGAGAATCCATATTATTACATAGAAAACGATTGCCTAAACGATGAGTTTCTTGGCCTCGAAATGTACGACAAAGTAACAGGCAAGCCAATTGTGAACCCATTGCATGAAACATTGCGACAGAGGGGCATAATTTGGGAATCAACCAACTAAAAAGGAACTACGATGACGATTAACTATTACGACCCTGACACTTATATCATGCCAAGAAAAGAAAAGGTATTGCTCTTGATTGCTCAAGACATTGTGGAAATGCAGGATGAAATGCTTGCAGGAGTTTATACCTTCATCCAATCAGCACTTTTAGGTGAAAATTGGATGCAATATAACGATCTTACCGATAGACAAGTCGATAACGAATACATGGACAGAATCGATAATATAAAAACCGATGAAAGAATAATGGAACTTTCAACGAAACTATCAAGAAACTTGTTTCCAAGTGGAGATGAGTAATGAAAAGTAAATTTATCAAAGTGCGATACCATAAAAACGAGACAGGATGGGTAGAGAAGTTAAATTCAAAATCATATCGTGTGTCGAATATTCCTATTTTAGCTGAAAACATAAACCTAGATGATATCGTTACCATTGGAAAGGAACAAGAAGATGGTTTCAAGTGTGTTGTCGATATAAAAGAAATCAAATTACACACCAAAGCAATGTTCTCTTATTCTGAAATTGGAGACTTTAGGCAAATAGTAGAGAAGTACGAGGAACAAGAATTTCAAGTCGAAGGACTTTTGAAACCAAATTGTGACGACAAAGGAGAGTATATGCGTGGAATGGCTAATGTTGCTTGTAACTTAAATAAGAAAGAACTGAATCAAATACTAAAACCATTTGGTGCTAAAATAATTTCTTATATAAGAAGATAAACTGTAACAGGAGTAATATATGAATATATTTGTATTGTCTCACGATACGAAAGAATCGGCACAATGGCATCTTGATAAGCATATTGTTAAGATGCCACTAGAGTCGGCACAAATGCTTTGTACTGCACTTCATCTTAGTGGTGGGCAGAACATACCTTATAAGCCTGCTCACATTAAACACCCATGTACTTTATGGACACATCAATCAAAATATAATTTCTTATGGCTTTGTGAACTCGGCCTAGCTTTATGTGATGAATACACTTATCGTTATGGCAAAGAACATAAATGTAGAGAAGTTATAATGTTTTGTAAATCGAATTGCGATTTAATATCTGATGTTCCTCGAACTGATTTTGCCCAAGCTATGCCAGATGAATATAAAAATCCAAACGCAATAGAAGCATATAGAGAATACTATAGAAAAGCTAAAAGCCATATTGCTGTTTGGTCGAAGCGTGATATACCTTATTGGTATAGCCCTTCAACTTGTGTACTGTATTGATCGGTGTTGATAACTTAGTTTAACAAGGAGAGAAGTTATGAAAGGCAAGAAATTAGACCTTAATGTTGATGACGATGTTTTTGAAGGTTGTGAAGAAGATAATAAACCACAATTAGTTTTTGATGTTCTTAAAAAGAACAAGGTTGCATTTTTGACTATTAATTATTCTGGTGGCGGGGATAGTGGTGGTGCAGATAGTTGGCATCTAACTATGGAAGATGGTTCTGAGAAATCTATAAATTTAGATAGTTTCAACATATCTGAAATTTGTGAAAAGCCAATATATGACAAATTTTATGGCTTTGCATTTAATGGTTCTGTGTCTGGAAGCGTAGTATGGAATGTATCTCAAAGACGAGTCTACATTGGTGGTACGGAAACAATGGAAGATTCAGAAACCAAAGAATACGAACTTTAAGGAGAATGGTCATGGATAATTGTAAAAGAATTGATGAACTAGCTTTGAAGTTTAAAGATAATTTTGAATTTGGAAACCATAACGGATTCATTAAAGATTCTTACAAGAAGAAAGTGTTTTGGGAACTTTCTCAACTTCATATTTCTTCTGTAGATGTTTCTTTTAGTGTATATGATAACACTCTCCAAGAGTGTGATTACGAAATTAAAATGGAAGAAGGATTTAATCAACCCATAGATGTTTCAAGTTCTATCTTTGGATTATGTAAGCAATACATAAACGCAGACGCAGGTGTGAACCCATTAGACACAAGTGGAGTATATTTAGAGTTCTTTCCAGAACACTTACAAGAACTAGAGTCGTTTAGCGGTAATCTTATATGGAATGTTCTTGAAAGAAGAATCACCTTGTTTACCGATGAGGTTTATGAAAAAATAGAAGATTTCGATGAATGTGTTTGGGAAAAAATAGACGAACCTGAACCAGAACTTGTAGAAGAAGTTCCAAAAAAGAAAAAGAAGAAGAAATAGTAAAAGCCAGAACAGAGCAATCTGTTCTGGCTTTTTTTTGGTTTCAACTTGTGTACTGTATTGGTGGTTGTAACAGAACTTTAACCAAGGAGATTAGTAATGGACATGAAAAGAGTCAAGTTAGTTTTGAATTTGAACTTTGAGCTACTTAGAAAGCAAAAAGAATTTCTAGTCGAGATTCTTTGTGAAGATGAAAGAGCAGAAAGCGTAATTGGTCTTATTGAAGCAATACAAGAACAATGCTTTGATCATCCAGATAACAAATACACAGAAAAAGATGTAATGGGTCAACCAATTACCAAGGAGTAATCAAATGATAATGGAAAAGAAAAAGCTACTTCAATTTATTCACGATTTGAATGATGATGATTTGATTTCCGTCATATTCTATTCCAAAAATGATGTCGAAAGTCGTTGCGATTGGGATAATGTCATAGAAGATGTAGATTGTATCATCGAAGGTGTAGCAGGAGAAGTAAACCAAATGATATTTGATTCTTGTAAAAATTAAAGACTACCAACTTGTGTACTGTATTGTTGGGTATCAATAACTTACTTAGAAAGGTCGTGCATGATGATCACTAAAGAAGATGTAGAAAACTTGGTCGTAGACAAGGCTTTAAATGCAGCTTGTTCAGAAGTACAAAATGCTTTTGGCATTACCGATGGTGGTTTTGCTCAAATGTTCTTCATGGGAGACAATGGAGACAAATTCAGAGATGCAATCAAGGCTTATATAAAAGCAGAAAGGGTTTGGGAAAATGATTGATGAAGAAGAAATCAAACACCTGCAAAAATTGAGCAAGAACGATCTTGCTCGATTCATATCCAAACAAAATGAAAACGAATTGAATGGATTGCGTGAAGAAATCAAAAGATTGCGTGAAGAAATAGAAAAGCTCAAGGCGGATAATCAAATAATATTATAAATCCGTTCAACTTGTGTACTGTATTGGGAAGCGTTGACAGTAAATTATAACTTTTTACAAGGAGCAGTTATGAGTGCAATTGAAAATTTCAAAAACAGTTTTGCTGGCATGGAGTTTGTCGCAGTAAGTTCTTGGGTTCATCAGGATGAAGATGGCTACTGCACAGGTCAAAGCTCAAGAGATGCTAACGATGTAACTCTCGATGAAATCATCAAATTGTTTTCACCAAGTCGTGGCGATGACTGGACTTTGGAACAATACATCGAGGACAACAAAATATACGATTTAAAAGCGTTATGCAATGCTTGGAGCGAGTGCAATGATAACGAAGGAAGTTGGTCACACCTCTTTGAAAAGAACGATTACTTGCTACAAAAGAGCGAGAAACAAAGGAAGGAACTTGAAAGTGCTGCCTCAAACTTTGCTGCAAAGCATAAGACTGGTGGTGTTAATCTTGTGTTCATCCAAAAAATCGAAGAAGAACTCCAAAACATTAGAGAAGATGAAGAACAATGGAATAGTGGCGAATGTAGGGCAGAAAGGTACGCCAGAAGCACACCTGAGTCTTTCGCAAGTGATTCAGATTATGTAAGTGGCAAGCTATATGCCAAGTCTTCCCATCTTAACCAAATTCTCAACTGGGTTCAAAGCAACTGCCCATTGCTTTGGGCTAAGTATGAGGAAACCTTAACAGGAGTACAAAATGCTTAGTAAACAACAAGAAGTCGCAATCAAGTGTGCAATAGCCGATCTAATCGGCTCAATGCAAGCTAAAAACAATCTTGATTTTCACTCACATGACTGGAAAGCTCATCGTAATACTATTGACGAACTAGCTGATGCGTTTCCAGAATTGTGTGGTGATTACAAAGAACAAATAGTCGAATTGAATTAAATCGGTTCAACTTGTGTACTGTATTGGTATTCGTTACGAACAACAACATAAGGAGTATCGCAATGAGTTATATCGAAGAAGCCTTTAAAGAGATTTGCAAAGATTCCCAAGCCCCCAAGACTTGGTATGTTGCCCTATGTGTCAACGAAAGAAGGTATGGCGGAGCAGAGGAAGGTGGCTGGTGGTACGATCACACCGAAGTTTTGGAATACCAAGCCTTTCCAGACGAAGAAACCGCAAGGTCTGTAAGATGCAAAGTCGAAGAAAGAGCAGCAGAGTTATCCAAAGATTCTGAAAGGCGACAAGGCGAAGCTGCATTAAGATCAATGGAATGGCTCGAAGCCAGAGGTCTTGATGCGGATTACTTACCAGAGATGAATGGGCCAGAAGAATACTTCGTTTTAGTAACTGAAACTGTTCCCAATTATCAGAATAGTAAACCAAGTTACGAATAGCCCTTCAACTTGTGTACTGTATCATCAAGTGTTGCCAGTATGTTGCTGGTGACACTTGACAATTTTTAGGAGAAACAATGCAAGAAATTTACAATGAAATCAAAAGTACCTTCGACAAAATCCTTAAAATCCCAATGCCACTTACATTCAATGACAATAAAATTGAATGTAATGGAATTGTCTTAGAATCACTTATAGAGAAAAAGGGTATCTCTCCTAGAGATGTCAAAGTCTATTATGTTACCACTATCAATTGGAAATATGGGTCTTATGACGAACCTCCATTTGAAGATTTCATAGAAATTTGCGAATCTCAATTTTCTGGAAAAGCAATTGTTGAATTTGTAACTGCTTGCGTTAAATTAGAAGTAAATGGAGTATTCCAAGCAAGACAAGATGAACATGAAGAAAAGTTGATTAAAGAGTTTGAAGAAGCAGAGCAAAGATGGGCATTAGAAAGGAATGGTAAATGAACGATATAGAACGACATTTGCAATCTATATTGCTCCAACAGCGTGGAAACAACCATGTGTTGGCAAATGAAATCATCGAAAAGTTGTCTCTTGAATCCAAAAGACAACTTTTCTTCATACTAAAAGACCTTGATACGGAAATTTCAGTTCAAAGAAGTAAAGCAAAAATGTTCGGTAAGTTCTAACAAACAAGGAGATTCTAATGAATGGCACTTTGATTAAATCAGTTGATCTTTTCTACCAAGAA
>Ga0209500_10003713_pt1 | contig 10300 bp, 6 predicted proteins | sample S_140212_EF_Meta_FD_187323 | JGI IMG/M metagenome (GOLD analysis project Ga0209500, IMG submission 187323) | Freshwater microbial communities from Lake Simoncouche, Canada to study carbon cycling - S_140212_EF_MetaG (SPAdes) (version 2) | ecosystem: Environmental > Aquatic > Freshwater > Lake ...
AATCAAAGTAAGAAAAAATTAAAAGATATATTAAAAAACAATGAACAGATTATAAAAATATCTAATATTATTGATAAATATATTATAATCTACTGTATTTTGTACTTTGGCATTAAATTAAATTTAGAACAAAGTATTGAAAATGTTGAAGAAGTATTTGTATCAAATGTACTTAATATATCTTCATCAAATGCATTCGATCAATTAACACCAATAATTAATTCAATTATAATTAATTCTTATAAATTATACAATAATACTTTTCTTATAATTGACAAAGGTTTGACAAATATATCTGATTTACCAGATGATTTAATGCATGTGAAAAAATTTATTGATGAAATTGGATCTGAAATTATTAATGCAAATTTTAAAAAGGAAAACAAAGATAGACATCATAATGCAATCATAATGATTATTTTTAGAGAGATATACATAAAAGATGATAAGAATGAGATTATTAAAATATTTGAAGAGCAAAATTTAAAAAATGCAGAATTTAAATATATTACCATAATTGATTCAAAATTTGAGGTAATTGATTATTCTACAATTGAAAGTTTATTAGATGTAAAAGAAATTAATTACGGATTAACAGAATCATTATATGAATTATTATTAGAATTTGATAATGTTGATCTACACTATGTAAGCTCTGAAAAGAAAATTAATGAATTATTTGATAAACAATTATTAGTTCCAATTACTGATGAATTTTTAAGATATCACAAAGATAGTGAAAAATATGAAAAAATTGATGGAAGTCAAAGTACAAAAATAGATCCTTTAGAAAAAAGTAATAAAAGGAATGACACTAAGTTAAAGTATATTGTTACAAAAATAAATAAATTAACTGATTATTATATGCCTGGTGTAGATAGACGTGAGATTGATAAAATTTTGTATCAACCAATGTTAAATAGAAAGGTAGTATTATATAATGATACTGAAGAAGTTGCAATTATTAATAAATTTATGAATATGGGTAGAGTTAATATTGAGAATAGTGAATTTTTTAGTGATTTAAAACATATGAGACAATCACCATATATTAACTTTAAAAATTATCCAACAATAGGGTTTCAAATTAAAACTAATAATTATATAGATGCCATTAGATATTCAAATGTTGAATTTTTAAATAATAAAGGCGTAGTAGGATCATATAATAGACCTATCGAATTAAGACCATTATCAAAAGGTATTTTATCACACGTTGTTGGTATAGCAATTCCTTTGTCATTATTTAATAATAGTCAACAAATTAGATGTTTAAGTTTAAAAGATTTTGTTGATGTAAGAACTGTAAATCAAAATGGATTTGAAGCATGTAATGAACTATTAAAGGATTTATTATTTGATGTTGAAGACACAGATAAAATCATGTATTGGATATTTGATATTGAAAAAGATAAATTAATAACAGAAAAGTATCAAAGTGTTAATGATAATAATTATGAATCTTATTTAAAAACATTATTGGATAATGTATATAATAAAATAGCATTATTAACATATGAAGTCCTAACGAATGAAATTAATGCCGCATCATCAAATATATATCATTTAAAAAAATTAATAAATGCTCTTCAAGAGAGATTTATAAAATTAAATATTAGAGAAGAATACTATGCAAAGATTCAAAAATTATTATATTATATTAAAATACCATCTACAACAGATGATTATGATACTTCTGAAGATAGAATACCTGGTATTACAAGCCCATTAATAAAAATACCATTTATACCAAAATTAAAAGAAATAGATAAAGTACTTGAAATAATTGAAGAAGAACAGATTACTGCAGAAGATGAATTATTACAGAATGCAACATGTCAACATGTTGTTACATTTACCAAGATTATGTCATTAAGAGATAGAGACCCATCTGTATTTAATCAATCGTTATATGAATTTATAAAAAAATATAGTAAGATAAATGTAGAAGGTGAATTTATATGCAACAGCTGTTCACAATTATTAGATGTTAAAAGATTTATCGCAGATTCATTTCAAGGTGGTGTATTTACATTAAATTTATCTTCATCTACACAACCATTAGAAGAAGTTGCAAAATATGAAAAATTTAACAAGTCAATTAAGAATATAGATAAGATTATTGAAAAAGTTGCCTATATAGTAAACATGAATAATTATGTTGGAAATATACCGATAGTAAGATTAAAGAGACAAGAATTAACAAAAACAACTATTGATCTAATAGAAACTACTAATGAATTAATTAGATCAAATGATCCATTAGTAAGAAAAAAGACATTAGATAGTGCCGAAAAAAATTATGGTATCAACAAACAATTTACAAATTATTTCTTATTCAAGTTAGATAATGAAATTTTTGTTTATACAAGTCAAGATACTGATAAATATAAAAAGTTTAAATATAATAATATCTTAGCATATATAATCTTATTAATGGTTTTAGATATAACAAATAATCAAATATTCTTTTTAAATTTTGATAAAAATTATAATTATCTATTATTTAATAAATTTGGATATTCATTATTCAATAATATATATATTAGAGTAAATAGTGCAAATGATATTGAACCAATTAAAAATTATAAAATGTTGTGCTATCTATTATATTATATTGCGGGTATGATGTTAAAAAATATATGGTATTTTGATCAACAAACAAAGGAAAGTAAGAGTTTTACCAAGACTGGATTAGAAATAATAATCCATACAGTGGTTCATTTATTAAATACAATTACTGAAGCTTTTACAAATAATCGTAATAATTATTTATTCGATACTATATCTACTAGATTTTTCTTAAAGTTAAACACACAATATAATTCAAATGATTCTAAAGAAACATTGGATAAAATCGAAATAATGATGTCTGATAAGATTGATATTAATAATAACAAAATAAGAATTAGATCAGGAACACAACATCCTACTCATATTTTAGAAGGACTTATTGAATCAGTTATAGTACCTCCTAAAGTGTATCTTTATCAATATTCAATGAAGATACCAATGCGAGAATTTATTGAATCAAAATTATTATCTACATCCATCCAGGAAAAAATCATGATTAATTATAAGAAGAAATTATTTGAAAAATTTAATTTAGATGGTTCAAAAAGAACTGGCGTATTAACTAATGAAATGATTGAATCTTATACTGAAAAAGATATACAAAAATTAAATGAAATTTTATATAAAAGACGTAATATATCATTCAGTAAATTTAATAAAACACAAGATAATCGTAAAATTAAAAATGAAAATAAAGTTACAAAAGAACATAAATTTATTGAAAAAATGAGAGTAGGTTATAAAAAGTATTATAATAATACATATGATGATATTATAAAAGCATTTATAGATAAATTTGAATCAATAATTGGGACAAATATAAATATTAATAATGCAAATATTTACTTAAGAGAAAATACATATATATTAGATCATAATCATTTAGGACAATCTTCAGAGACACGTGTAATTAAAGAATCAGTATATAAACCAAATCATGAATACTTTAAACAAGATGTAATTATATTAACAAGAGATAAAATTGATATTTATTATAATACTATTGAAAATAATTTATTAGGTTATAGAGAAAAAGGAAAGAATTATGTAGATGTAAAGGGAACTGGTAAGTTTGTAAAGATTAATTACTCAATTGAAAATAAATTAAAATATATCGGATTTGATAATAAGTATATTAATACAAATGACTATCAAAAAGATGATGTATATAGTAAGGAGAAATTTTCAAATAGAGAAATATGTGCGGATATTATGCGTAATAGAATTAATGGATTGAAGAAATTAATGGAATTCTCTCAAAAGATTATATACCAAATAAAAAATAAAAAGAATATTCAATTAATTGAAAAAGGTATGTCAGAATTAGATAAAGTACGACAAAAATATTCAGGACAACCAAAATATAATGAACAAGGAATGATTAAAAGAGAGTTACAAATTAACGGTGATGCTGAGATTGTATTAAATTTTCAATCTAAATTTAAGTACATAAATACAACTAAAGAAAATAATAAAAAGATTCTTATAAATTGGACTATCTTAAATGATTCAGTACAACATGATAATTCAAAGATATATAACTTTACATCTAAATTTATTGATGCGAGTCATTTAATAGCATTACAAGATAATGATCATATAATTATATTTTATTTATTATCAGAATTATCATATTTGATTGATTTAAATGATGATAATTATACAAAATCTAATTTAGTATTTCTAATTTCAAATATTATTAATTATTGTTATAATTTATTTAACAAACAATTAGATCATGTAGAATTTCGTAAATTTAAATATATGATTAATTCCGAAGCAGAAGTAATTTCATACGATCAAACAACTGAACTTCAATTTAATCAAACTGAAGAACAACAAAAAGAAGCTAAAGAATTAAATGAAGATGCACAAGAAGAAAAAGATGCATTGGATTTAGAACAAGATATCCCAGATGAGGAAACTGATGATGATTTTACACAAGATGAATTTACTAAATTTGAAGTTAGAGGAGACTAATATGCATTTAAAATTAATTTAGTATATAATTAATTTAGTATACAATTAATTTAGTATACAATTTATTTATAATATATTTTTTATAATATATTATATATATATACATGGATTTCTGGACACAACTTGTTATCATATTACTATTAACATATTACTTATTTTACTATAATCAATCAAAATCAGGAAGAGTTGAAAGATATCAAAATAAAAATCAAGCAAGAAAAAGAGAAAAAAGAGCAAGAGCAAGAGACAGAGGAGAATAGTACCGTGAAGTGACTAAGTTCATCACTCCCCTTTTGAGATAGTGCCGCAAAAAACTAAAGTTCTTAATGGGTTTAATTTACAAAATTAATAAATTAATAAATTAACGATATAACCTCAATGCATTAATTAACGATATAATTTATTAAATAAATTAACGATATAGTCTTAATAAAATAATGATATAATTTTAATAAAATTTATTTTAGTAATAACTATATAACAAATGAATTTTTGGATACAATTACTTATTATATCTTTAATTATGTATTATTTATTCATTCATAATCAACCAAATTCTAGAGTAGTTGAAAGATATAAAAGATTAGGATCAATGGGTGGTGGAGTAGTTGGTGGATCATTTAAAGGATCTATGGGAGGAGGAAGAGGACCCATGGGAATAGGTACTAGTTTATGGACTCCAAATTATTATAACCAATATAGATTAAACGCATATAATCTAAATGATTTATCTCAATCTCAAGCAAAAAGATATTATCCATTAGATTTTCCAGATAGATTAGATAAAAAGAAAGTTAAATATTTAAAAGCTATTAATGAATCACTCGGAATGATTGCAGCACTAGTTAATAAAAATAAAGAAACAACTTATAATATTCAAAATAGGAATCCTACACCAATTGTTAATAATCCAAAGACTTTTGAATTTGTATCATCATATTTAGAATCGAAATTAAATGAATTAAGTCGAAATATATATACAATAAAATTTGAGAAGTTTGTAAATATAGAAGGAGAAGAAGTTGATGAACAATATAATGTTTATATGGATATGAAATTTTCAGTAGTAATTAAGAAAGAATCATATGGTGACACTAAGCCTACACATATATTTTTTATTAAAGCAAATGCAATAATTAATAAACCAGATATAACATTAAATAAAAAAGGAACTATCTTCTTTAGATCAATGTTTGTAGATGATAAATTTGTTAATGATTATATGACATATAATACTTATAGAGATTGGGGTAACTAGAAGGGGTAATAACTAGAAGGGGTAATAACTAGAAGGGGTAATAACTAGATGTAGATAATTAAATAAGTGTTATTTAAAATTCAATAATAGATAAATTATTAAATTTTAATATTTTTTATATTAATAAGAATATATAGTAATGTCCTTTACAATTGATAATAAATTAAAAACTAGTTTTATAATTTATGCAATAATAATAGCAATAATATTAATACAAAAACCATCTATTTTATTTAATAGTAATATGGAATTAAAAATTTTAGTTTTATCAAAAGATCGTAAGTATTCAATCCCTCTATTATATGTTATAGTAGTACTTGCAGCAATAATATCATATTGCATACCTCGTTCATAAATAATTTTGATCTATTAAAACTCTAGATTTACTTTTCAATGCGCATCTTTTCAAAAAATGGATCAATCTTAATTATTTCATCCGGTGTAGTATATTCTTTATCAATTAATATACGTCCTCTTTCACTTACTAATTCTCCTTCTGCATATTTTTCAGGTACGACTCTTCTAACAAACTCTTTTACTTTCTGTGGTATTTCTTTTGCATCCCAAAAGTGATCAAAGAATCCTTTTTTAGTTAGTGTATTAAAAAAATAATGTACATCATAATAACGATTCATCTGTGACTTAATGTTTATCTTTTTAGTCCAATCTGCATCTACTTTTGCATTATCAACTATTCCTGGAATACATGCAAAATCAAAATCCCATAACTTTATTTGAATACCAATATTTGGAACCATATATTCCATACCATTTACTTTATATCTATATTTTGTATCATTTGATTTATTATCAGATATTTGTAATAATATATTATTAGCTTTCATATCATTATGTCTGAATGATGGATATTTTTTATGAATTACTGCTAGACAACTTAATATTTGAAAAAACATTACACGCCATTCTTTTAGTGTCATTATCTTATAATTTGCACGAATATAATCTAATAGATCACCTCCATTTGCCCATTCAGATATTAAAACAGATATTTTATCATAATAATCACCATGTTTATATTTCTTCATAAATTCATCAAATTTTTTATTTCCCTTAGCATTCTCTCTTATTAAATTTATAAATGGTTTGATTTCTGTATTAAATGTTGCTATTGGTAATACGATATGTGGTGTTTGTTGATTGCAAACAAAATAACTTAAAGTTCTTAACATTATTAATTCGGCATTTTCTGGACGTTCAACATCATTCATATCTCCATAATTTTCTCTTCTAGGATATGCTACAATCTTGACAGCATAATTAAGCATCTTATCTTTATTTTGTGGATCAATTATAGATGATCCCTTAAATGTGTGTCCGGTTGTACCAGATTTAATATATTCTAATTTTCCACCTATTTCATTAATTATTTTATTGAAATCTAGAACTTTTTTATAAATAACATTTCGAATATCATATTCATCCCGAGTTTTTTCTATATATTCTGTATTACAATGATCAAAATCAATCATAACAATAGGTTCTAATTGTTTACCTTTTAATAGATTTTTTATAAATAAAATACGATTCGAAATATGTTCTGTATTTATAGTTTTTATAAGTGTATTTGTATTAGAATTATCAGTCATTACTATATATTTAAATTATTTTATTTATTTTCTATATTCAACTCATTTATCTATATATAAATGAACTTTTAATAATCGAAAATTAAAGATAAAAAAAGAAGATAAAAAAGAAGATAAAAAAACAAAGAATTAATAAATTAATTTTTTGTTTTTTACGGTAGGCCCCAACAGCCCACCCCCTTTATACCCAGATGGTATCAAGAGCATGCCCCCCTAGTAAGGGTCTGGAGTCGTGTATAGTACTAGAATTCTTTTATACCTCCTTAATTTATTCTAATAGACCATATATATAAATTTATTTTCAATTTTTTTACTAAATGTTTTTACACTGAAGTTTTAAGAATCTAATTTTAAACATAAAAAAAAGAAGATAAAAACAAAGAATTAATAAATTAATTTTTTGTTTTTACGGCAGCCCCACGGCTCACCTACTTTCTACCCAAAACGGTAGTCAAGAAAAGGCCCCTCTAGAAAGGGCTGAAGTTATGCATGGTCTAGAATACCCACACCTCCCCAATATCATTAGATAAGGCTTATATATAAATTTATTTTCAATTTTTTTTTAATATATGTCTTTACATATATATATATATCCTATGTTTTTACACCAAGCGATGCTCTTAAATATTTAATATCATTAACATCGAATAATTCAACCTTCTTAGTTATTCCATTTGAATCAAATTCAACAAAACTCCAACAACATTTCCAGTTCATTGCATACTTTTTAATTATTTCCAGAAATATTGCATCTATATTAGATATAGATTTTTTAGTTTCAATATGTAATTTATTTAAGTATTCCTTATATATATCCGATGTTAGTAAATTTCTAACAATTTCTTTATTTCTTTTTCTTAAGAGACACTTTAATTTTTGTATGGTTAAATTAGTTTTTTCATAGTTTTTAATTAAATGATCAATATCTTTTTCAAGGATTAAACGTCTATCATTAATATTGTTAACTTGAGTATAATAATCATTTAATATATTAAATGGATATGTAATTGTAATATTAAAATTTTGTAATATTAAATCAACTTCATTTAGATAATTTCTGTATTGTTCGGATAAATTTTTAAACTTCTTTTCCTTTTCCATATATTAAAATATATTTTTATAATATAAGTGAATTTAAATATATATGACCGAATTACAAAAGTTACCATTTATATTAAATAATTTAAGAATCATTGATAGGGATTATATTAGAAAGAAATCAAAAATAGCAGTAGTAATTAAAAAAAGATATAAGATTTTTAGTAATACAAATATGGGATACTTTGCATCTCTCATAGATTCTAATACAGATTTAGTCGATGTATATTGTTTTGAGTCATTATCAGATGCAATTGCTTCGAGAAAATTTGGTCTAACTAAGAAAATAATATTATTATATTATATCAGTCCAGAAGAAGTAGAATCTGCAATTAATAATGATATTGAGATTACATGTCCTGATATTGATTGGTTAAAAAAAACGATACAATTATTAAATACTAAACAATTATCAAAAGTAAATTCAGAAAAAAAATTTAAATTACATATTTATTTTGATGGAAGTTTAGGAAGATATGGATTTTTAGATGAAAATAAAATATACGAATTACTCGCATATATTAAAGATATACAACAACAAGAGAATATACAAATTGCTGGTGTAGGAACAATGTTTAATTTAATATCAAATAATAAATCTCCTAATTTTACTCAATTAAGAATAACATATAAATTACCATTAGATATCTGTCAAAAAATATATAAAGATTTAATTAAAGAAGATATGAATAAATTTAATATTATAATTAAAACTGTAAGAGATTGTAAATTGATTGATTCAACGACAATTATACATGCAGCAACAACTGGAACAGTATTAAATGAAGTTGATGAATTATATTATGATTTAGTACGTCTTGGACATATAATTTTTACTCCAATATTAACTGATTTTACTGCAAAAACACAAATTCTTTCAATTAAAACCTTACCTAAAGGATCTTGTATAAATTATGGTTGTGATAATCAAAAAAAAGCACATACCGATCTAACTATTGCATATATTAAAGAATTAGATATTGAGGGAGCAATATATAAATACAATGGGCAAATATTAAATTCAATCGGAGTAACTGATCCATTTGGTTTAATTATAAATGGACTAAATATTAAAGTTAGTGATTATATTGATGTATATTCTGCTGTTTTATAAATTAAACTAGGCTCATACCGGGCCAAGAACTAAAGTAACTCCTAAAGGGAGTTCTTAACTTTAGTTTTTGATGGTAACTTATATACTATTTACATATACTTTCATTGTTTTATTTCGTTTTTCATCTTCAGATTTTAATGTAACTTTACTTACTAAATCTTGTATATGATCCAATGGTAACATATCAATCATTGGAATACATTGCCATAACTGAGTTTTATATAACATATCTTGGTCAAAAAATTTAGGTCCATATTTTTTAATTATCTTATCACTTCTCATAATTTGTTTTAACGGATCTGGTAACAGATGTGATAACTGTGTTGGCAATACCATCATAAGTTGTTCAAATGGTTTAATTTTGTTATAATTATTTAAACCTTTTACGAACAATTTATTAAAATTATCTTCTTTCATTTTACTTATATGATCAGATAGATCAGACATAAATAATCCATGATGATTTGGAAAGCACCAAGCCCAATCTATACAATCATTCATGTAATAGTTTGCAATCCAATATAATCCATATAAGTAGTCATTTGCCATCTTACTTATAAAACTTTTACCATCTTCTTCTTCAATTTCAATATTATAATAATGTTTATAATATCTTTCTTTATCACCATCATCCTTACCTAACATTACAGGATCATCAATTTTAAAACA
>Ga0209500_10003717_pt1 | contig 10293 bp, 12 predicted proteins | sample S_140212_EF_Meta_FD_187323 | JGI IMG/M metagenome (GOLD analysis project Ga0209500, IMG submission 187323) | Freshwater microbial communities from Lake Simoncouche, Canada to study carbon cycling - S_140212_EF_MetaG (SPAdes) (version 2) | ecosystem: Environmental > Aquatic > Freshwater > Lake ...
GCGCGCCTCGACAAACAGAGTCGGGTAGCGGTTGATGGTTTCCTTGGTTGCGGCGATGCCGGTGAGTCCCTCGGACTTCACCTTGGCCAGCGCTTGCTGAAAGTTGGTCGGCTCGCTAACGTCAGCGGCCTTGTCGGTCGCCACGCTCACCGGGGCGGGAACCGCTCCGAAGTTGGAGACGATGCCTTTGATCGCGGCGAGTTCGGAGGCGAGTTCGCTCATCGCTGTTTTATCGACAGGAGTGTTTGACGCTGAGATTTCGATGGAGGGCATATCGCCCTCGGTGCTGGTGTCGGCAGGCATCGCGGCTTGTTTGAGAGCGGCGATTTCAGCCATCACGGGAGCAAGAGCCTCTTGAATCGCTGCGGCAACTTCTTCTGGAGTCATGACAGCAAGCGTGCTGTCAACTTGGGACGAGAACAATCCGTTCGGATTTGCTGCGGGCTGATCGACGAGATCAGCGGAATAGATTTCGGAACACCGCGCGAAGGTCGCATCTGCTGCATCGGTCATGTGCTCTCCGCTGAAGCTGATTGAAAGACCGAAAGATCCTGGCATCATATTTGCCATCTCCAAAATACGAGGCGTAGCCTCATGCGCTTTCAGCAAATACAGATCGGCACGTAGCTGGTCGCCGTCGATCACGAAATTCTTGAGAGTTCCAACGATCTGATTGAATCCAGAGAAGTGATCGGTCTTCACCTTCAGTCCGCCAGTGTAAGTCTCAGCGGCAGACTTCACTTGCTGCAATGTCTCTCCGTCCACGAGCATCCCGTGCCCCTTGGCCTCACCGGAAGTGATTACGCTCACGCCGGAAATGACGGCGTTCTCCATATCAATCTCGCCAATGACTGCGGCGAAGTCTGTTTTGCTGACCATTCCTCTCGATGCTTGTCAAAAAGGCGGGACGGCAGGCGTAGAACCTACAAGCCAGTCACCGCAGCGACCTTTTGAGGCAACGTCCCATTAAGAATTTTGCTTCCACGACGAATAGCAAACGGCAGCGCGCTGCGTTTCGTCTGGGTAATCTGCGTTCATGGCCGCATCGCCCATGCATCGTCCGATAAATTTCTGCTCGTCCTCGCCGCCTTCCGGAGTTGGGATCGCCATGACCATGTCCTCGTCGGGAACGGATAGCTCTAGCGAATCATCGACAACGCCCATCTGGTCAACACGAGCGGAAGCCCATGATGCGCCAGCATCGCCACCCCACAAGGCCCATGCGATGCGGCCTGCGCTCGGATAGCCGTCATCGCCTTGGCTAAATCCTTGGCCCTGTTTATCGACCTCATGCCGCGCAAAGTAGCTGTGCATCCGGCGGATGGTATCTGGCGATAGGTTTGTTCGGTTTCCAATATCACGAGCGCGAGCGACTCCAACCATCGTGCCGCCCCTGTTAAATTCGTTGCGCCACTTCAGTCCACGCTGCGCCTCAAGTGCCATCTCCACGGTTGGCTTGAAGTTTATGTGTCCGTATTTCGATGGGATCGCAAATTGTGACTGCGTTGCGGCTTGATCTTGCGCTGTAGTTTGCTGTGAAGAAGGAGCAGATGGAGAAGGGGCTAAATTCGGATCGGTTGCAACGCTCGGCTGGCCTCCCGAGATTGATTCCGTGCTGACTCCGTTTTCGATAGCAAGCTGACTGATGAAAGCGGATTCCTTCGCGCGCTGGCGAAGCGACGACTCCCAATCGCGTCCGTTCTCTCCGTAGAGTTCGGCAGCTGTAGTCAGTCCGGTGCGCCACAGTTCGATGTCGGCACGAGCATCGCGGCCAGCGTCGATGCTGACGGATCCCGGCCACTGCCACTCTCCGCGCGTGACGTTCGGATCGTTGGGCAATTCGCCTTTTACTACGGCATCCATGAGCACCATGCGGATAACCTTGTTAAGGAATTGGCTTTCTAGCTGCGAACGCCAGAAATCAAACGTGCGCTCGGCCTGCATGAGATCCTTACGAGCCTCTGGGCCTGCGCTCGGACGATCCAATACCACGCGAGCGGAGACTCCCATCGCGCGGCACATTCGGTTTTCTAGGTATTGGACAAAGTTCTGGAATGCCTGGGCGGGACGATCTCCGGCCTTGAAGACCTCCATGCTTTCGCCGGTGTTGAGGTAGTTAATGCGCCCCGGCTCCAGTGCCGTCAGCTTGATCTCATTGCCAAATTGATCTTTGTCTCCGCGCAGGACGCTCGCCATTTCCTCGTCGGCTCCATATTCGGTCTTGACCACGCCAGCCTGTGACGATGCCCACCTAGCGGCGAGCTTTTCATAGTCGATGATATCGCTGATGTCGGCTGCATCGTCGAGTAAGGTCGACATGACGCTGCGGCCCCGGTATTCGTCAAGCCGAGTTGGAGCAAAAACATGGCAAAAGTATTCGGCTGGCTGCTCTACAAAATCCAGATATGCGCCAGAGCTATTCCGTTGATAGATTCGATAGCTTACTGGGCGACCGCGCTCGTCAATCGTGATCCCGCCGACATAGCTTGGGTCGCTCTGGTTGAGGTCGATGTCTCGCCCGATCCGATCCGCCGTGATGCTCTGTAGCTTTAGCTGTCCCTTTTCCCGCGCAACCAAAATGCCACAATCGCCATCGACAAGGACAGAGCGGAGAACCAGTTGAGTGAGTGAAAGCAGGTTATGCCGTCCAGTGATATCGCAGTCATTTGACCAGTTGCGGAGGTAGGTTTCTATGTTTGTGTCGAGAGTGCTGTCGCCTGTGCGCGCTTGGTAAGAAAGTGTGCCAGCAATGTGGTAGACAAAATGCGTAAGAATTGCTCGGACAGTGGAAAAATTATCGTCGAGATCGCGCGCCCGATTCATCAGCCGTATGCGCTCTGTCGTGCCTCCGGTCTGCTCCGCTGGCATATTCATGCGCGGCATCGGCCTATTGCGCGTCACTTTCGCCGCATCAAATCGCGAGAATGCTGTAAGTTTTTGCCGCGCGACATGACGCGACAGGGCAAGTTGCGGAGCAACTACGGCAATCGTTCTATCCAGAAAGTTCATGTTAGCTTCGCACTCCGCTAAACGAGGCGTATGTCGTGCGACGGCGACTGCCGCTTGCAAAGTTTATCGCGGCCAGGATGTCGCCAAGAGTGTTACGCATCTCTGTCAGGTTCGCGCGGCTCAAGCTCCGGCCCCCTATGCTGTAACTCACGCCATTTGTCGCAACGGCCTTGATCGCGTTGATATACTCGTCGCGCAACTCCTCTAGAGTCGCCGTCGGAAGTCCGTAAAAGTCAGAGCGCGCCACAAGTGACAATCTCTGTCAAATGTGGAACAACTTGACAACGAGTGCGGCAAACGCCTCAAGCGTCCAGACAAATCCTAATGCTCCAAAGATTAGGACGAGGATGCTTAATGTCGTAGGCTTCACAGACCAAACTCTGTTTTTAACTGCACGGCAATGCGAGCAATGCGGTCAAACTCATAGAGGAAGTCCCGCGCGGCATCGCGGCTCCATTCGCTTACATGGTTGTAGTCTGTTTTGAATGACAGGCTGAATGGAGGCTTGTCCTTCTGAGGAGCATCTCCCTCCTCCTTTGGCTCGGATCCCTCAAAGGTTTTTTTGTAAGCCAGCGAAAGAGTCGCATCAGCCCCTAGATCTAAATTACCATTTTTGTGGGAATTTGCTAGGCCCATCCATTTGCGGCAAGTCTCGCGCCCGATATCGTTTGCATTTGTCTCGCACCATTGCATGAACTCGCCGTGAGGAACGAGATCCTTGGCGCGGAGCAAAATGTATCCGCAGTTGATGGCATGGCGCACTGACAATTCCTTGTATCCAACGACGCGCGCGGCACAAGCAAGAGCCTGCGTGAGTGTTGTCTTTAGTTCGGCTGCACAAGCCTCGGCATCAACGAGCTTTTCATGGTCGAGAGCAGGACTGATAATGGCGGTTTCTTCGATTTGCATAATTCTTCTTTATTTTGTTTGTGTATTTTGAGCGCGCGTTCGCGGTAAGACTCGCGCGCGGACTCTGATTTCATGTGACGCGCAGGGACAAGGCCCAACTCGTCTTTGATCTGGACGATGATTTTCGAGATCGCTGCTTTTGTCACGTTATATTTCCGCGCAATGTCTGTCTGGGACTCTTCCTTTCGGTTAATGAGCGCAAGATAGCACTCAGCGCGCATCGCGGTCTTCCTGTCATGCGAGTTTTGCAGCGCATGAAGCAACCTGATCGCGGCCTCGTTGCCAGTGGTCACGCTGCGTTCTCCATGTTCCTGCTCCTGCCAGTCGCGAAAAAACTCATGGAATACGCGCAGGCTCCACCAGTTGAGCAAGTCGGAAAAGCCGACAAGCTGCAATGGAATTTCGACGCGAGCGCGAGCGTCAAGAAAAACGTCTTCTGCCGTGTCATGTGGCAATTCCGGCCCGCAACTTGGCTCATGGATGGCAAATGGGTCATGGAATTTCTGCTCTCGATCCACGTTGAGACGTTAAGCAGATTATTTGTTGTTGGTCAAATGTGCTTTAGCCCAACGTGCGTTTGCAGCCTTCCGCGCCTGCTCCGTTGTTCGGGCCTTGCGCGGCCCGGTTGCCAGACCTCCAATTGCGCCGAGTGCTGCGGCTGCGGATTTTGCGGGGATTTGTTTTTTGCAGTAGGGGCAGTTCATAATGCTTGGCACGAATAATTCGGAGAGCAGCAAATCGCATCCGAGTCGTCATCGAAATCGATGGCAACGATATTTGTCGGCTCGGAATCCGGAAAGTCTGAGCGGTGCTTTGGCTTTGGTTGTGGCGGGAATTGGAGGATGGTCGCGCTCATTCGCGTCCCTCCCAAAATGCCAGCGCGAGCGCGACGGGGATGAGGATGAAACAGAATGCTTCTAGGAGTGTTTGTGTGAGTTGCATTGTGTCTTTTGGCTTGGTCATTAGTCTAGAAAGCAGGACGTTGTTTTCTCCCAGCCCTCGTCCGGCTCAAAGTCCGAGTAGTCATCAAGAAACGCGGCCACGTTAGCCAAGGTTGCTTTGCGTTGTTCCTCGGGAAGCTCATGCCAAGATTCGTGCCGCTCGCACTCCTCAAGCCATGCGCCGAACGATTTTGTTACGCGCCCACCGGGGAAGCACATACGCGCACTGAAATGATCCAGCGTGTGCGGGCATTGCGCCACCTCAGTGGCCTTGACCGCGTTCCGATGCGCCGTTCGCAGCGCGGAATCTCCAATTTGGCCTCGGTTGTGCAGTGCACGAAGCTCAAAAAAACTTTGAACCTCGCGCAGCTTGTTGTCTTCCGGCGAAAATGTCGCCCCGTATGCCGCCTGAACGTCAGCGGCCAATTCGTTGTTTATGTCTGTGATTTGCATTGTATGTGGTTGGTTAGTTTTAGCTGCAAAAAATAGTCGCACTCTCGTTCTCCCATTTCGCGCGCCACGCTTCAGCGGCTTCGCGGCTCGCGAACCAGCCGGAGACTGGCGTGTAGTTTCCGCGAGTGTCGCGGACGACCCAGCGGAATGGGCGGGAGGTGTTGCGGTTTTGAGTTTGTAGGAATGGTGTGTTCATAAGGACGCCACTCTACGCGCAACCGATTGCGCTGGCAAGTGTTATTTTGCATTTTTTTAAAAATAGTCACAAGACGCTGATTTCTACTCTGTTAGAGAAGCAACTTGGCGCGGTTTCTCGGAATTTGTCGTGAGAACTCGCGCGAGAAGAGCAGCGACGACTTGCATCTTTTCGCAGTCGCGTAGGTGGTTCGCGCGGCCTTTGACTACAACCCACCGCGCAGAAGTCACTCCGGTGACTGCGTTGCGAACCTTCTTTTTAACAGTGCTCGCCATGTGACTGTGCCAGTCCACCGGAAAGTCTCGCGGGTATTCCCATTGTGGAGGATCCACTCGACGAAGCGCGGCCAGGATGTCTTCGCAAGTTGGATCGCTGAATTTTATCACCGGACAATTTTTGCGCTGCAACGTGCGCGCGTCCCATCCTCCGCCGCCGGAAGGATCTCCGCGCTCTGGTCGTGAATACGCGCGTGATGTCCTGCGTCCCGCATCGTTCCAAGTAAAAGACTCGTTTGCCGATCCCCGCAGTGCGACCCAACCAAAACGGCAACACGAGAAATAAACTTCCCGCGTAGCAAATGCTGAGTCAACAAAGACGCAGGATGCGCGAACTTGGTATTCTTCTCGTAACAATTCCAATTCGTCCCATGCCTCGATGCGGCCAGCCCACCTGCCCCGGCTGCGTCCGTCCTTCGACCAGTCGCGGATAACGCACCAAAAGTGTCGGCCTCCGGCGTCTTGAACATCTACAGTCATGAAGCGCACGTAACTGTCTGACCAGTCGTCTCCCATGCAGTAATCTGAAGCGCGGATTGTTTCTGATTCTTTCTCGGTATCCTGTTCTTGCCATGGCTCTGCGAGCGCGCCATTCACAAAATCCTGCAACCCTAAAATCGAGGATTTCTGACGAAGGAATACAACAGCAAGCTCTCCAAATCCACAGGATCTCCAAGGAGCATAAAGAGAATTTAGGTGATAACTTCTTCTGCCATGTGCGGCGTTTGGATTCATTGGCCTCCACTCTCCAGATCGAAGCATACGAGTTTTATGACCATCGGTGATCTTGCCTTGGCATTTTTCGCACTCATAATGAGCGGAAGCTCGAACGGCATCTTCATTCCACGATCCTTCATCAGTTCTAGCCTTATCGTCCCATTTTACATTTTCCCAAAGCAATCGTTGCATCGCTCCACAATGAGGACATGGTAGAAAGAAAAAACGCTGATCCCCTTGCTGAAATGCTGTCCATATTTCTCCTTCTGATGTAGTGGGAGTAGAGGATTTAACTCGCAAGGCATTGGTATAAGATTTCGTTCGGTTCTCTGCAAGAGCCACTGCGCCAGCTTCGCGCTCGCTTGGAGTTGCAAATTTGTCTGTCTCGTCCATTATCAACAGTCCAGCAGGTCGCGATGCCAGATTGGCAGGTGAATTGCTTCCAATAAATGTCAATGTGCAGTCTCGAAATTGCTGTTCCAATGTTTTGAATCGATGCACGTTTGATGGCTTGAGTGCGCGCAGCTTATCGCAATCATCGACCATCGGTTGCCAGCGATTCTCGCTAAAGCTCCGAGACAAAGACTCGGATGGCATGACCCATATTGTCGGCACAGGATTATTCACCAATCGCCACGCTGCTCCGATCATCATTGCCGTTGTCTTGCTGGTCTGCGAACCAAAACATAATGCGAGGTCTGTAACGCGTGGATCGGCAAAGCAATTCAGCGGCTCGCGTATGTAAGGCGTGAGCAGCGTTGAATACGGCCCAGGAGTTTCTGTCTGTCGTCGTGTTAGGACGATCTCATCCTCGGCCCACTGCCAGACATCGCGTGTATCTACCGGAGCAAAAACGTCTCGCAGTGATCGGTCAAGTTGTGCGGCAAGGGTCATTAGCTATCGTAGCACCAGACAGTGCGACAAGCCGGGAACCATGAAGATTGCCAAAGCGCATGACCAGATTTGTATCCTGCAAATACAACGTGCTGATAAACAGAACGAAGTTTATTGATAATACTTTCAAAACGCGCGAGCGATGGATCAATGTCAAATGACCATTCAAATACAAGCTTATGCACTTTTTTGTCAGCATATTTTTCCAAAATCGGCATTTCAACACCTTCCGCATCAAGCTTGATGCAATAATTTTCAGACCAATATGGTTCGATTGGCTCGGTCACAACTTTGATCGTTTCTCCACCCTGCCACTTTTTAAACAAACTGTTGCGCCATAAGTTTCCATTTGCTGTATTGCGATGCAAGGCTGCATCACCTTCTGTCTCGTCTGATGTCACTCCAGCTTCTTTCAAAGTGACTAATTTACAAAGTCCGTTTGTTTCAATATTTGTGCGCGCGATACTCGCATTTTCTGGGTCTGGTTCAAATGCAATTACGTTTGCGCCGATTGCTCCTGCCCAGACAGAGAATGCTCCGCAGTTGGCTCCGATATCAATCCATGTTTCTCCCGGCTTAGGCGCGAAATCACGGCGTTGGTATCCCTTGTCTATTACAACTTCTTTGATTGCCTTAAAGTCGCTCGTGCCTTTGCGAATTGTAAAAAGAAGGTCTGCAACCTTGATTGTTTGGAGTTCGGAAAAGGCTTTCACGATGGCACTTTTTCCCCTTTAAGCCTGCGTTGTTCGATTTGTTCTCTCCTCATCCGAGCGCGCGCGATTTCCTCGCGCAGCGGCTGGCAATTCCACATGGCTTGCAGGCTGTAGTACACGATGGAAAAACGCCGTGAATCTGTCGCAAGTTTTTTGATCGGCGTGACACCGTGCAAAATGCTTTGCCCGTCAAAGTAGAAAATCGAGTTGCCGCGCACTTCGCACAGGACATCGTATTCTGGCATGGACAGGTAGCCTCCGGCGATCTTGTGCTTAAGCACGATCATTGCGCTCCAGACGTTTTTGAAATTTCCGCTGTCGAAGTGGTAGCAAAGCGGGTTGTTGTCGTTGATGATCCCGGAGGTAAATGGCACTTCCGGCAGGCGGAAATCATCAATGATCTTTTCGCGTGTGGTTTGCAGATGCTCGTCGTAAAGCTCCTGGTTATGCAGCGCGTAGTATTTTGCCGCAAGCGCGCCACCCATCAAAATGCGGCTATGCTGCTGCGGTTGCTCAGCAGCAAGAGATGCCACGGAGCAAAAATCTTTGCGAATGGGATTGCGCGGATTGTAGCCAAAGATGCGGCTGGTGGTTTTAAGGCCGCGCGTTCGGTATGTTGTTGCGTATTTGACCTTCATACAGGACTCGAACACCTCGGAAAACGCATCGTCCTCCGCTTGAGGTGTGCAGTAGAGCGCAACAGTGTCGCCCGAATCTTCGTCGATCAGTTTGAACTCTTGACTTAAAAGTCGAGAACAGTCTGTTTCATCGGCTCGCCGATCTCGGTATTTAAGAAGGTCAATTTTTCTTTTCTTGAGACAGATGGTTTGCATAAAACTTTATCGACTCCAAGGCGGCTTCGGTGTTGGTGTAAAACTGATCGGCGGCTTTGATGGTTTCCAGGTGCGTCATGGTTTGCTCAAACTCCTTGATATCCATGACAAGCACGATTTGGCGAACGCTGCTATTTTCATAAGCCTCGATTTGATCTGCCGGGTTCGAACCGCGCTTGCCGCCTTCCAGCACTTGCTCCGGTAGGATATGGTCAACGGTCGTGACGTGATCGCACAACACGGCAATGCCAATTCTTTTGAGCGCGTCTTCGTCAAAGCCAAGCGCATCCAGTGGCTCGCCTCCAGCTGACAAGGACTGCAATTCCGAGCTTAACAATTCGGTGTCCCATTCGGCCAAATCGGCAACGCGGTTGATGGAAATGCGTAGCGACTTAATGTCTGCTTCGCTCAAGTCATCGCATAGCACGACCGGGACTTCCTCCATGCCGAGGTGCTTTGCGGCCTTTACGCGCAGATGCCCGTCAATAAGCGTTCCATCAGATTTTGCAAGTACCGGAACTCTGAATCCGAAGCGTCTAATGGCATCGGCAACTTGTTCAACCGCATGATCGTTTTTTCGAGGGTTCCCGGCATAGGGAATCAACTTGCTTAATAGGATGTTAGTTGTTTGCATAAATTGCTTTAAAAAGTGTTTTGTCGCGCCATTCCTCCAAGAGCTTCTGCGCCAAATGAGGATCTTGAGGATTTACCTTCGCGGCCAGAGCTGCAGGCATGGATGCGGCAATCGTGCGAACGTCTTGAAGGATAGCACGAAATGCTCGCTCGGCATCCTCAACTTGCATGGTTCTCCTATCACGTTCCATAAGATCGCGCCACTGCTTTTCGTATGAAAGTTGTTTCGCTGAGTATTGCTGGTGGGTCTGCGCCCATCGTCTAGAAGCTTCAATATCCCCGGAGTGATGAAGGCGCGCGACTTGTGCGGCTGAATGTCGTCGCAATTTTTGCTGCTCGGCAAGTGCTTCGCGGCAAGAATCGATATCCGTAAAGCTCTTTGTCGGTTCTTCCACAGCTTCGGCTGCTCGTCGATTCATCTCGTCAATGACTTCTGGAGGCTGGGCCGGAGCGGTGATCGCGCTGACTATTGCGGCGGCTGCGATGGCCTTTGTTGGGCTAGTAAGTTTGGCGCGTCCATTCCGTTGCCTCCATGACTGCGCGGCTTCTATCGAGTCTGTTGGCATACCACGCTGTATGCACTTGTGTGCTCCGTTCGGAGACATTCCAAGAGCGGCTGCAAGAGCGCGGATAGTCATCTTGTCCACTTGGCCTGTCAACCTGTCCCCTTTCGCATTGCTTGGGGGACATTTTCAAAACTGACGAGAGTCGCGCGCAACC
>Ga0209500_10003719_pt1 | contig 10292 bp, 8 predicted proteins | sample S_140212_EF_Meta_FD_187323 | JGI IMG/M metagenome (GOLD analysis project Ga0209500, IMG submission 187323) | Freshwater microbial communities from Lake Simoncouche, Canada to study carbon cycling - S_140212_EF_MetaG (SPAdes) (version 2) | ecosystem: Environmental > Aquatic > Freshwater > Lake ...
ACCAAACGTTCTACGGAAACACTGTCGCACACTCACAACTTCTTGGGGCAAGGTGTAGATGTTTTCGTCCTTGACCAAGGTGAAAAAACTATAACTTTCCTCGTAGGCATTTTGTGCTCGTTGACGATATGTGCCAAGTGTTTTGGTATACGCGGCTTCGTAATGCGCTGGATCTAATTCCAAATCAATGATTTGACTGCCCAGTTGAAGTTGTACGTACTCGATGAGATTTTGCTTGAGCTGAGAAAGTGTGTCTTGCTGTTCTGCCATAGGGACTCCGTGTCCCTATATTTACCAACTCTTAAGTATGATCAAGTTCTCTGTGCCACGGGCATTCCATGCAGTTTCTGTGGCTTTGATATCCTTAAACGCCTTGCGGGCCGCTGGCTTGCCTGCACCTACAATGCCCTTCAGCTGTTCTGCTGGCTTGCGCAGAGTCTTTTGCACCGTTTCCACAGTTGAGAACCCAATGATTGAGTTGTTTTTAACTGTGAAAGACTGTGTGTGGCTGTCTGCCACAAGGTGGATGAGCTTGCGCTTTTTGCTGTCATACAACCATGCTTCAGATTTGTCCACAAGGCTTGCGGCAGGCTGGCTCTTGAGCTTGAGTTCAGCAAACTCTGCCTGCATCTTGAACTTGGCTGCTCGCTTTTCTGGTGGCACTGCCCGGACCTTGCGTGGCTTGCGTTCCACTTTCTTGATCTGTACATAAGCGCCGCAGTCGTTCACAACAGCTTCGCAAAACTTGATCACATTACGCAGTTGTATTTTGGAAAGATGGCTGTATGCTTCTACCAATTGTGCATCCTTGCCTTCCGCCACTGCTTCAAACTCTGTGAGTTTGCGCTTCCAGTTGTCGGCAATTTGGCTAATCATTTGCGGTGCTACATTGAGCCCGCGCATGATTGTGACAGGCTTGAAGTCCGCTGTCATTTTGGCGCCACTCAACATGAACTCATCAAACATGCCGTCCAGTTCGCCATTGCACTCTGACGCTTTTTCGCGCAGGCGGTCCTGGATGTTGGGACGGTTTGCCGCAGGCTCTTCTGTGACTTCTGTGACTTCGTTTTGCTTGCTGTCCAGTATTTCTCTCAGTTGGTTTTGCAATTTGAGTTGTTCTGCATCATACAGTTCCAGCCCTACCATGCTCATGCGGCACAGCCAGCCTGTGGTCAAACGAATTGCTGAATCTGGAATGCCTTTCAGCAGGCGCACATCTGCCCTACGGTCATGTGCTTCCAAATAGTTCACAATCATGTCCCGGGCATCTTTTTTGCCGTAGAAATAGTTGTACCAGGAAAAAGCCTTGCTCAGTCTGCTGGCACGATATTCCGTGGGTTGGATCTGCCAGGTAGGCTCCATGCCCAAGATGTTGGTGTCGGAACTGCGGGGGTTTAGCAGTTTGATTTTGAATGTGGTACTCATGTGTGTCCTTACTTATTTTACAGGTAAATCTCGGCAGAGTTCAAACAATTGCATGGCTCGTTTGAGTTTAAAGTTTTTGTGGTTGTACATGTACTTTCTCTTGCGCTCTGCAATGTCTAATGCCTCCATTAGACGCCATTTGGTGTCAAAGTCTGACTGCATCAAAATACGATTCATGTCCACAATGTCCAGGCTGTACTCCACCCATTTTTCTGTGGCTTTTATTAGGTCATAGGGCACGACTGCTTTGGACTTGTTGGCAGTAGAGTACTTTGCAACAAAATTTGCTGCCTTTTGCATACAGACTCCTGTAGTGAACAAGTGTGTATTATAGCACGTTAGGCATTATTGGTCAAGTCAGCAGAAAGTAGTACTAAAGTTAGATCTGTTTCCCTGCGGAAGGAAATCCAGAATGGGCGATTTTGACGTCCGTTGTCTTTGCCAAAATATGCATGCCAGTCATTGTCGGGCATGTAGCCTTGGCCTTCCAGTTTAGCATTGCATATTTTTTCAAGAGCAACACCTTCCCCCAGCCATGAATCACATCGCACCGCAATCACATGCCCGTGCTGTTTGTATTGGCGGAATCTACGGTCCAGTTTAACTACTTTCATGCCCAAAGTATAACAGGTTTGGAATTATTGGTCAACCTGCCCATAAATATACACTATGCCACGCCTAAGTTTATACCGCCCAAACCGCACAAGAGACTACCAATTTTTTGACCGCACCATAAGTGAAATGTACACTGTGGGCGGCTTGGATATCTATGTTCACAAGTACTTGGGCCCACAAACTGGTGGCGAGGACTCTGCGCTGTCGGGCAATGCTGATGCCACCCAGCCCATTTATGATGATCAAAGCCCACTAAACATTCAAGACTTGCTGTTGCTGGAAAACAGAGACAGAGTGTATGCCCCAGATATCTATGTCATGCGCGGCGTATATCGTGTGCAGGATGTGGACTTTGACTTAACCCAATTTGGATTGTTTTTGAACTCTGACACACTGTTTGTGACCTTTCACTACAACGACATGATTGACACATTTGGTCGCAAGCTCATGAACGGTGATGTTATTGAAGTGCCAAATTTGAAAGATTACAACCCCTTAAACGCCGCTTTGCCTTTGGCCTTGCCCAGATACTATGTGATCCAGGATGCTAACTTTGCATCTGAAGGCTTCAGCCAAACTTGGTTGCCGCACTTGTGGCGTGTGAAAGCCACACCACTGACCAATGCACAAGAATACAACAGCATACTGGACAAGCCATTTGTGGCCGAATACATCTGGGATCCGGGTGATTTTTATCCTGGTGGCAGTATTGTGAATTACGGTGATGTGTATTACCGAGCCACGAGAAATGTTCCTGCTGGCACAGACATTACTGATACCACTTATTGGTCCGAGTATACTCCACCCACAATCTCTGACATGCAGAGTACCAGACCCAAAGATCAACAGATCAACGATGATATCATTGCACAGGCCAACGTAGAAGTGCCACTCAGCGGGTACGATGTTGAGAAGTTTTATGTTGTGGCCACACTTGAAGATGGACAACCTGCCAATCCAACCAGTTTGAGCACAATTGACGGCACCACAGTGGATGGCACACAAGGCGGCATGAACATCACTCCGCGAGCAGACGGCTACACTGTAGGCTATCTTACTGGCGATGGCTTTGCGCCCAACGGCTTACCTGTTACTCCTGGTGTGAGTTTTCCAGCAAATGCTGTGAGTGGCGATTACTGTTTGAGATTGGACTACAAACCCAACAGACTGTTCCGCTACAACGGACGAACATGGGTGAAAATAGAGGAACGAGTGCGAACACAATTAGATAATGGGCCAACCAATCAAACACAACGCTCGGGCTTTGTGAACAATACATACACTACCAATACCAATGACTTGGGTGCTGTACCACAGCGTCAGAGTTTGAGTCAAGCTCTCAAACCCAAGGCAGACAATGGTGACCAAGGCGGCTTCTTGCCACCCAATCCACCACCACCTTTTTCAAGATAAACATGCAACAATTTTTTTATGACGCACAAATACGCAGGTTCCTGCTGCAATTTACCAGAATCTTTTCAGGGTTCCAAATTGAGTACGGCAACGAAACTGACGGCGTAAACAAAGCCACTCTGTTGCGTGTGCCTGTGCGCTATGGTGATTCCAGTCGCAATGCACAGACCATCATTCAAGAAAACTCTGCCAGTGCCTTGCCATCAACTCCGCTGATGACTTTCTACATCAACAATCTTGAATACGATAGACCACGCATACAAGATCCTACCTTTGTGGATAGATTCTCAGTGCGCCAACGCACATACGATACTGCCACAGAATCATACGACACCACACAAGGCAATGCGTTTACTATTGAACGACTGATGCCTGTGCCGTACAAGTTGAGTGTTACACTAGACATTTGGACATCAAACACCAATCAGAAATTGCAAATACTTGAACAGATTTTAACCCTGTTCAATCCTTCGCTAGAACTACAAAGCACCGACAACTACATTGACTGGTCAAGTTTGAGTGTAATGTATTTGGATCAGTTGAGTTGGAGTTCAAGAACTATTCCGCAGGGCACAGAAAACCCAATTGACATTGCCAGTATCAAATTCTCCATGCCCATATGGATTTCATCTCCGGCCAAGATCAAGAAACTGGGTGTGGTGGAACGTATCATTGCTGGTATCTTTGACGCACAAGGTGATGCAGCCGATGCCATTACCAACAACGACCTATTGCTGGGAACCCGTCCCATGTTCACACCGTGGGGTTACAAACTGGTTGTGATCAACAATCAAATCCAGGTGCTACCGGCTAGAACCGTTGTGCCCAATGGTGCTTATGTTGATTTAGATCCCACTGCTATTGTGGCAGATTCGCCACTGCTGTGGCCTGCTGTGATTTCAGCATACGGCGTGTTGCGTCCGGGTATCAGTCAAATTAGATTGAATCGTCCTGTTGACACGCCACCCGACAGCAACAGCCCGCCCATCATTGGTACCATTGTGATCAATCCTGACGATGATAGACTGGTTATATTCACTCCAGATGGGGACACTGCACCACAAAATACTCTCAATCCAATTGACGCAATCATTGATCCCTTACTCAGTGGTCCTGGAGACGGCTTGCCATCACCTGTTACAGGTATTCGTTACTTGTTGACCGAAAGCACTGGCACCTATGACAACGTGGCCAACCCCACAGCCTGGGCAGGCACAGCCGGACAGCCGTTAGTGGCCCAGGCCAATGACATCATTGAGTGGGATGGCGCACGTTGGCGTGTGTCATTTGTGAGTGAAGGAGAAACTGCGGTGCAGTATGTGACCAACATAACTACTGGTACACAATATGAATGGACTGGAGCAGAATGGACCAAAAGTTATCAGGGAGAATACCCAGCAGGCACCTGGAGCCTAGTACTGTAAAAGCAGTGGGCGTTTGGTTCCTGGCTCGTGACACTGGCCGCTATCTATATCTCTTGAGAAACGATGTAAAACATCCTGGCGCGTGGGGCTTGCCTGGCGGCAAGGTGGAAGCAGGCGAAACATTACTAGGTGGTATGGAACGTGAGTGCCAGGAAGAATTGGGCAGTTTTCCAGACTATCGTCGACTCATGCCACTAGAAAAGTTCACATCAGCAGATGGTGTGTTTGAATATCACACTTGGGTTTGTGTGCTGGATCAAGAGTTTCAACCTGTACTAAACGACGAACACATTGGCTATGCTTGGATTGCTGTGGGCACATGGCCCAAGCCCATGCATCCTGGATTGTGGAGCACACTGAACATTGACAGTGTTCAACAAAAACTGGCTGCTGTGGAACGAGTAGAGTTGGTCAGTTTATAATCTGCCAACTACAATTTCAATTGTGCCCGACTCACCAACAAAGTCTTCAACTGCTTTTCCAATCACCGTGCCCATGGCTGGTGTGGCTGATGCTTGTGCATGACCATTGCCCGCTGACACCATCATTGCGCCTTTGGATACTGGGCCGACTACCAGAGTGGGCACACGTCCAACCAACGCAATTGCTGCCAAGTGTTTGCCTTGCGCTGTGCTATTCATCAAGTGTGCAGGGTTGGTACTAACTACACCTGCTATTAATGCACTGGCTGTGGTGTTGCTGACAGTAACTTCGTGGTTACCGCCAAACTCCAGCACAGTACCTGGAGGGTAGTCGGCGTCAGCCACATACATCTCTGCCAAGTCAGCATATTGTGCTGACGTTGCTTTAGCAAATATAACGTTGAAACTGTTAGCACTTGTACCAATGTTACCAACACCGTTGGCTGCACCATTGGTGATTGCAGTAGTGGCGTTATTAATTGTCAATCCAGTTAATGTGCCAACTGATGTGATATTTGGTTGAGCTGCTGTGGTCACTGTGCCTGCTGTGGTTGCACTTGTTGCCGCACCTGTTAATGCACCAACGAATGTTGTACTAGTAACACTAGTCAATCCAGCCACAGTGGTTACAGTAGAACCTAATGTTAGTGCGGTACTGCCTAACGTTACTGCGGCGTTGGCTAATCTAGCTTGAGCCAATGTGCCTGAACTGATGTTAGTGGCATTGATTGAACTCACGTTGGCGCCACTGCCGTTTAGAGTGGCGTTGATATTACCACCAGTGATGTTGCCAGTTGCAGAGATCACACCAACAGTCAAGATGTTTCCGCCAGTCACGTTGCCCGTGGCTGTTACAAACGTATCTATTGTAACGTTGCCATATATGCGAGTTCCGGAGTTGAGTTTGGCCATAGTCTTGTATTTACCGTGGGTTATATACCGTATCTATTACGTAAGGCATTGAAATTTGTGGTAATTTCATCTGCTGTCAATGCACGATTGTATACCATAACTTGGCTGATTCTTGCAGTAGCATATTCACCAGCAATAGGGTCTCCCCCAACATAAAATGGCATGGCACTAGGTGAAAGATCTGGTTGGTCAGCATCTCGTAGTCCCACCTGTGTGCCATTTAAATACATCTTCATGTTATTTGTTCCGCTTTGTGTGCCATCGTAAATCACACATATATTTTGCCAGACATTGAGAGTAAATGCATAAAATATTTCAGCAGGATACATCTCAAATTTTTGAGTAGTCAATTTGTAAAACTGTAAAGGTGTGGTTCCTCTATAGCCCATGAGAACGTAACTATCAGAGTTTGCAACAGGGTATGCCCATATATTCCATGTGAACGCTGTGGCTGCTGATTGCACTGGCGTTTGGTAGGTGAAACTGGTTCTTTGTGTGCCGCCACTTCCAAAACTAAAATAGCCGCCGTTGCTTGTAGAATACGTTGGACTGTTGACCAGCGTGCCATTATTACCGTTACCACTCAAATCAGTCCAGGTAGCACCTGTCCCCGGGTAACTGGTTGTTTGAGCAGCATCCAACCAAAGTGAAAGGTTGGTGTTAACTACAGGTGCTCCTGTAAACTCGTCAAATATGTTTTTGACTTGCAGCACACCAGCACTAGTCGACCGTTGAGGAGTATTCACTGTAAATGGACTGCTTGACGCACTGGTCGGAGTGCTAACTTTGGTCACTGTAAAATTGTTTGTGGAATAATCAAAAAATGCACCACCAGTATTGGGTGTGGTCAACAACAGTTGAGTGCCCGATACCGCACCTAACGGTGCTGTTGGTACTGGAATAGTTGCTCCGGTGTACATGCCTGCCCCTGTAATCAATCTAAAATTTGAAATGGATCCTGTCAGACTGTTGGCGCCAGTTGCTCTACATCCTACACCGTAGTTTGCGGTAGGAGCAGCAAATGATGTAGCATCTGTTTGATTGATAGTTCTAGTGCCATTGAAGTATGCTTGTACTGTGGTGCCTGTGCGAGACACTGCCACGTGGTTCCAGGCGTTAACTGGTATACTGGCATCTGCCACAATCAAGTATGATGTTCCGCCATATGCATCATAACTCAATCCCGAACTTGAGCCACGTTTTAAAATTCTAAAACTACTGGTAGTTTGTGATTCCCAGAAATCAATTTCTCCTGCTGGTACTGAGGCCAAGTAAAAGAAAAATTCAACTGTAAAATCTCCTGGCAGGGCAAACGCTGCGCTGTTGCCAACTGTGACTCCTTGGCTACCAGCCAAGGTCCAACTGCCAGGCACAAAAGAAACTTCATCAAGTTCCACGGCATAAACAGTAGTTGACGTTGTGCGAAACTTTGCAGGAGAGATAGAAGTATTCTCGTCAAAAGAACCATTGACCAATAGTGTGCCAGCATTGGTAAGTCTTGTGGCTATTGGCATTTTACAAGAACACCGTGTCTAAACTTGTGGCGCTGTTGTTATAATATGTGTACGCTCTTATACCTGTAGCGTTGGCCCAGGTGACTGAATTGGCATTACCAATATTCACGTTGGCCAGCACGTTCACGTTGCCAGATGCTGAGATCAATCCAGCAGTTATGATGTTGCCACCAGTGATATTACCGGTAGCAGTAACCAATCCACCAGTTAACAAATTGCCACCAGTAGTATTGGCTGTAACTGTCAAGCTACCTAATGTGCCAACGGAAGTAATGTTGGTTTGAGCAGCAGTGGTTAATGTACCCACAATGTTGGTGCCCGACAAGTTGCCGCCGGTGATGTTACCAGTTGCAGATATCAATCCACCTGTAAGCAAATTACCACTGGTTGTGTTGGCTGTGACAGTTAATGATCCAAGTGTACCAACTGATGTGATATTTGTTTGTGCGGCTGTGGTCAATGTGCCCACAATGCTGGTACCTGACAAGTTACCACCTGTAATATTACCGGTTGCAGAGATTAATCCACCAGTTAAGATATTGCCACCAGTTACGTTTGCACTTACTGAAACTGTGGTACCTGTATGTGTGGTAGCGTTGACGTTGGCACCACCTAATATGTTACCACCTGTGATATTGCCGGTTGCCGAAATCAATCCGCCAGTTAGGACATTGCCACTGGTAGTATTAGCTGTAACAGTTAATGAACTTAACGTGCCAACTGATGTAATATTGGGTTGTGCCGCAGTGGTCAATGTGCCCACAATGTTGGTGCCCGACAAGTTGCCGCCGGTGATGTTACCAGTTGCAGATATCAATCCACCAGTTAGCAAATTACCACTGGTAGTATTAGCTGTAACAGTTAATGCACCTAATGTACCAACTGTTGTAATTTGTGTTTGACTTGCATTTACACTGAATGTGGTGCCGGTTAATGTTAGTCCTGCGCCAGCACTGTAAATTTGACTGGTGCTAAACTGGCTGAAAGTAATACCGCTAGTACCAAATGTGATTGTGCCAGTTGGTGCGCTAACAACATAACTGCTGCCATAGTTTACGTTGCCACTTGCCACAAAGAAATAGTCATTCAGACTCAACGCTACTGTGCTATCTGGGCCGTATTCATCTGTATCAGTTGAGCGTACAATGTTAGTGGCATTGGCCCAAGTATACACACCATTGAATACTGTGTTGGCTTCGTTCTTGACAAGAATACGTGTGCCTACAGTTTGAACGTTGGCTGTGTCAATCAAGTTGAACGAACCGGTAGTGGTAAGTGTTGCACCAACGCCGTTGGCTGCACCGTTGGGTTGTGCGTATGTGATTGTGCCGCCGGTGGTTGTAGCCAGTGTTGTGGTTGTGGCTACTGCTACTTGTGTGTGAAAAGCAAATCCAGTTGTTACCAAATTATCAACATACAGTTTTGTAGCTGCATCAGCATCTTGTTGTGGATAGCCCACATTGTTGATTTGTACATTTGATGCAAATACAACGTTACCAGTTGTTGACAAGTTCAATGCACCGGTTGATCGTAAAGTGAGTGCCGTGCCAACTATGGTATTGGTGTTAACGTTTCCACCAGTCACATTGCCAGTTGCACTTACTGCACCACTGGTCAAAATGCTTGCGCCAGTGATATTACCAGTAGCACTTACCACGCCACTTGTTAGATAATTTCCTGCTGTGCTATTGCCAGTACTAGAAATCAATCCGCCTGTCAACAAGTTACCGCCAGTTATGTTGGCACTTACTGAAACTGTGGTACCTGTATGTGTTGTGGCATTGACGTTAGCTCCGCCCAATATGTTGCCGGCGGCAATGTTTCCAGTTGTGCTTACTGGATTTGATCCTAACGCAGCCAAGTTGGCTACCACATTGGCGTTGCCATAACTTGAAGTAATACCAGTCAATTGTGAACCGTTGCCAATAAACACATTGCCAGCAATATTACCGGTCGCTGATATTACGCCAGCAGTTAAAATATTGCCGCCAGTTATATTAGCAGTTGCAGTAACAGTGTTAGCAGAAATTACGTTGGCACCAGTTAGGTTGCCGCCTGATCCTGCTCCTGTAATAAGATTACCACCAGTGATGTTGCCACTGGCACTGATCAATCCATTAACAAACACGTTTGCATTTGAATAAACATTGCCAGTGCCATTGGGTGTCAGATTAATGTTGGCATTTGCCGCAGAAGTTTGTAGATCTAAATTGCCTGTGTTGTCAACAATACCGCCACTGAGAATAAGATTGCCACCTGTGATGTTGCCAGTCGCACTAATCAATCCACCTGTTAGCAAATTACCACCAGTAATATTGGCGGTAACTGATACAGTTGTGCCAGTGTGCGTAGTGGCATTGACGTTTGCACCGCCCAAAATATTACCACCTGTGATGTTGCCAGTCGCACTAATCAATCCACCTGTTAGCAAATTACCACCAGTAATATTGGCGGTAACTGATACAGTTGTACCTGTATGAGTTGTGGCATTGACGTTTGCTCCACCTAATATGTTACCACCTGTGATGTTGCCAGTTGCTGATATCAATCCACCTGTTAACAAATTA
>Ga0209500_10003723_pt1 | contig 10284 bp, 6 predicted proteins | sample S_140212_EF_Meta_FD_187323 | JGI IMG/M metagenome (GOLD analysis project Ga0209500, IMG submission 187323) | Freshwater microbial communities from Lake Simoncouche, Canada to study carbon cycling - S_140212_EF_MetaG (SPAdes) (version 2) | ecosystem: Environmental > Aquatic > Freshwater > Lake ...
GATCAAATAATAATTATAAAACTCTGTATTTCTAGAGAAGAGGTATCATATCACTTATCTAGAATCTTTGTTACTTGGCGACTATAAAGGGCACGTGCCCTATAAGTAAACAACCGAAACAACTAATATTTTAATCCTTAATATATAATTTGATATATCTTTAATACTTGACCGGAAGGCAACTATCTTGCTAAATAATCTATCAATGCAGGTAGGCGCAATAGTCGGAATCATAGGCGGAGTCTTGTTTCTCCTAGCCTTTATCTACAAGATCTACAAGATCATCAACCGTGTCGAGTCAGCCATCGGGGTAGACGAACAAGGAAGAACTATGTCCGACCGCATGGATCGCGTCGAGTACCAGCTCTGGGAAAATGGCGGAAACTCCATGAAGGACCAGATGAACACCCAAGGAGCACTAGCAAAACAGACGGCCGTAGAGGTAAAGTTTATTAAGGACGTCCTTCTTCAGCTTCTGTCTCTTCCTGAAATGCACCAAGGTCCTGCTCCCGTTGAGCCAAAGATGACAAGGACCCGTAAAAAGAAAGCTTCTGCCTCGTAAAAGAAGCAGTTTATTCACCGCTAGTTTTAACATCTTACGTACTGTATTCCTGCGGCAAGTACACTTAAAAGCACAGTTAAAAATACTTTTAATTTAACTATTTAATTGCTTAATAAGCACTACTTTTGCTTACTTCTTGTTACAATTTTCCTAACTGTTAGCCCGAGGCTTATGGTTCACTTAACCGGAGATGCCGTTAAGTAGCATGTAGGCAATAACTTGGAGAGTAATATGTCACTTGCAGAACGCTTATCTCAGTCCTCAGGAATCGGCGCAGGTCTGCCGTGCAAGATCGGAAGCCTACTGACAGGCCAACAACTTTCAAAGGAAGACAAGGCAAAACTTGCCGAGGTGCTTGAGGTTCCCTACGGTGCTCCAGGACGTCTTCCCAACACTGCTATTGCCGCTGCCCTACGAGATGAAGGCTTAGACGTTGGAGACTCTGCGGTGACAAAACATAGACGCGGTGGATGTCGCTGCTTTGGATCTAATCCTAAGATTAGTGCGTAATGACGCTATTTGACAAGCTCTCGGTTCCGGGGCGCTCTGGGTCAGACTTTAAGACAAAGAACAGTGCACCTGACGAGGCATGGCGTCCACGCATGGACGTAGGAGATGACGGTGGATTTGTTATCTCGATACCACGCCCGATTACTGATATTCCTGATGCAAGAGAGTTGCTTATAGAATTTGATCTTAACCCAGACCATTGGGCGATTACGTCGGTAAGAAAATCACGATGGCAAAGATACGACGGCGAGCTTTTAGAATCGCAAAGAATTAACATCGTTCCGATAGCATCTCAAACAGAGCTAGACGTAGACATAAAAGATCTAATGAAAAATTTACAAAACTGGAAACCAGGAAAGAAGCCTCCTGTGACAACCGGAGACCTTGCCTTTATCTTTGCCCCTAGCGACCAACAACTAGGTAAAAAATCAAACGGAGAGGGCACCAGGGAGACTGTGGCACGGTTAGAGACAGCTACCGAAGGCGCGGTTCATCGTTTACACGACCTTAGAAAAGTTGGAAGAACCATCGGCACCGTAGTTATCGCGCTACTTGGAGATCACGTTGAAGGAAACGTTTCTCAGGGCGGAAGACTGCAGAGTCACTTCGCGTCTGACATGGGTCTTACCGAACAAATACGCGTAGGCATAGGAATGCTTATGGCACAGATCAAGGCGTTTGCCCCGTTGGTAGATCACGTTGTCGTTGCGGTTGTAAATGGAAACCACGATGAGGTTAGTCGCCAGATTGCTCTAGACCCGTCTGAAGGATGGAATACTCACATCGCAAACGTGGCTCAGTCTATCTGTGCTGAAAGCAGTGCGCTATCTCACGTTGAGTTTAGGTTCCCTGCAAAGGATCATCAGACACTTGCGGTTGAGGTGTGCGGAACGATGATCGGACTATTTCACGGACACCAAAGTGGAAAAGACGTTACTAAGTATCTGTCAGAGCAGGCCGCAGGGCAAACTGCTCTAGGTGGCTGCGACGTCTGGCTATCAGGCCACTTCCACAACTTTAGATCAATGGACGTTGGCGGAAGATTTTGGGCGCAATGTCCGACAGTTGACCCAGGCTCAGCGTGGTTTAGAGACCGTAGAGGGCTAGAGTCTAACCCAGGTATATTGACCATGGTCGTAGGTAAAGATCACGATCCAAGGCTCGATGTTAGCGTGATTCCAGCCAATAAATAATAAAATATCCAAGTAAAGATTTTATTTATTTGGTAGTATGTACTCGTCTCCTATTATTGTCTTTGTGATGTGAATGAAGATATAGGTACATTAAGTTTTTAGGAACGGAGCTTCTGTGCCAAGCTGGTCTGAGGACGTTGTAACGCGTACCGTCATAGGCACGTATATCTCATCAAGAGGCATTGCGGGTGTGGGAACTATCTCGTTCACGCCTACGTCTACTATATACGACCCAGATAACTCTGTTGTTCTAAGTGGCGCAACTACAGTATCACTTAACGGCACAGGTTCATTTTCGCTAGAGCTCCCAACCACAGATAACCCACTTGTTACTCCGTCAGGCTGGGCATATGAAGTTGCAATTCGAATTAACGGTGTTAAGTCCGTAAACGTAAGAGTGTTTCTTCCTCTTGGCAACGGCTCAGACATTGATCTATTTACACAGATTGCTCGCCTAGTTCCGACAACAACGGGATACACAGTATCCTCAGGAACAACAACTGCACGCGGACCTATCGGTCCTGCTGGTTCTACTGGAGCAACTGGTGCAACAGGCGCAGGTGCAACTGGTGCAACTGGCCCTGCTGGCGCGACTGGCCCTGCTGGCGCTCCTACCGGTGCAACTGGTGCTACCGGCGCAACTGGCGCAGGCACAACAGGAGCAACTGGTAGAACAGGTTCTACTGGAGCAACAGGCGCGCAAGGCGTGTCAATAACATTTAAGGGAAGCGTTGCGGCAGTTGTTAATCTGCCAGCTTCAAGTAACACAGTAAATGACGCATACATAGTTGATGCAGACGGAGATCTGTGGGTTTGGAGTGGTTCTGCCTGGGCAAGTGTTGGCCAGATTGTTGGGCCGGCAGGGGCTAATGGAGCTACCGGTGCAACCGGCGCAACAGGCTCTGGTCAAACTGGAGCAACAGGTTTAGCTGGAACAACTGGTGCAACCGGTGTAGCTGGCAACACAGGTGTTACCGGTGCAACAGGCGCAGGACAAACTGGTGCAACCGGTGTAGCAGGAGCTACTGGCGCAGTCGGTGCGACGGGCGCGACAGGCGCTGGAACAACTGGAGCAACCGGTGTAGCTGGCAACACAGGTGCTACCGGTGCTACCGGTGCAACAGGTGCAGGTGTAACTGGTCTAACCGGTATGACTGGTATGACCGGTGTAACAGGAGCTACCGGTGCAACGGGCGCAAGTGTAACTGGTAACACAGGACTTACTGGCTCAACTGGTGCAACAGGTTTGACTGGTGTAACTGGTGCAGTTGGCGCAACGGGCGCAAGTGTAACTGGTAACACAGGCTTAACCGGCGCAACCGGTATGACAGGTTTAACTGGAGCTACTGGTGCGACAGGTGCAAGTGTAGTTGGCAATACCGGTGCAACTGGTTTAACTGGTATGACAGGCGCAACCGGTGTGACTGGTGCAGGAGTTACTGGCGCAACAGGTATGACCGGTATGACTGGTGCAACTGGACTAACAGGTGCAACTGGTCCAAGTGTTACAGGAAATACTGGAGCTACTGGGTTAACTGGTATGACCGGTATGACTGGTGCAACAGGAGCAACAGGTGCAGGAGTTACGGGCGCTGTTGGAAATACTGGTGCACAAGGCTTAACTGGTATGACGGGTCTAACAGGTGCAACAGGCGCTGTTGGTGCGACTGGCTCAACCGGTGTAACTGGCGTAACAGGTGCAGGTGTTACTGGAGCAACAGGAGCGACAGGCGCTGCAGGCGCAGGCTCATCGATGTACATCGAGCGCTACCAGGTACAATCAACAAGCGGTGAAGAATTTTATCTACAATCCTATGACGTTAATCAAAAATCAGCTCTTACGTGGAGTCGTGCTACTACAACCTTAACAGTTACCTCTACGTCTCACGGACTAACAACCGGTGACCGTATCATTCTTCGTGACACAAACGTTGCGACAGCGCAATCCTTAACCGTCACGGTTACCGACTCAAATACATTTACCGTTACCGTTTCTAACACAGGAACAAGCAGCGGCTCATCTGGAGTCTACTCACGCGGATACAACATGGCACGCGTTACCTCAACTGTCACGCTATACGCACCGACAGGTGGAGGAGTAACGTTGCTTGGTGGAATGATGAGACTTCCTTCCTCTGTCGCATCACCGTTGATCTTTGACTACGCGGCGGTAGGACTCAACTCTTCAGCCGCAGACAGATACCCGCCGATGATCTTTGGATGGCGTGAAGATTCAAACGCACAGTCGCAGCCAAACACTAACTTAGCGTCACTAAGTGGTTTTTATCAACTATCAATAGTTATGGCTGCCGCAAACCGAACTATTCGATTTAGCTTCGCGTAAGGGAGGATAGTACATGACAATGAAGCCACTATCCGGTCGCTTTACGGTAACATCTACAGCCGAGACATCACCAGGTATATATAGTCTATCTGGAAACTTTGTTGATAGCTCAGGCTTGTATGGCAACGCTGACGTTGCCGTTGGTGATCGCGTCTATCTCTATGACAACACCGCAGGCGCAATTCGCTATGAGATTACTGCACTAGTTAGTGTAGCATCTAATCCTATTAGTTTAACTGTTGCCTGGGACTCCGCAGGAGCAGCAATCGAGCCTCCTGGCGGTACAGGTGTAATTCTTGCGGTTACAGATAATCTTCTTCTCCCAGAACAACCTTCGTTTACACAGCAAGGAATTGACGAGTCCCTAGTTGCAGGAATCATCGCGGAGACATATCGCGAGCAGCTTGACTCGATCTCAGGAGCTACAGGAGCACTTGGCGACTACATACCGCTTACACAGAAGGGTGCATCATCTGGCGTAGCTGAGCTTGATGTTAACTCAAAAATTAAGATTGCCCAGCTCCCTGGGCTTGCAATTACCAATACATCTGCTGTTGCAACTGAGACTGCCATGCTTCAACTTTCAGTTGAAGTTGGTGATATTGCTATTCGCTCAGATGTCAGTAAGACATTTGTTTTTGCTACTACCGCACTAGAGGTAACAACAAAGCAGATCAGCACTAACGTAGCCACGATTACTTCAGGGACCGTCCACGGTTTAACAACAGGAGACACAGTTGTCATATCCGGCGTTGACGCTACATTCAACGGTACCTACACAGTAGCCTCTACTCCTACAACTACTACGTTTACCTATGCTAAAACAGCATCCAACACTGGACCGACTGCTGTATCTCCTGTAGGCTCTTTAGTAAGCAAGTATAACTGGCTAGAGCTTCTTAGCCCAACAAGCGCAGGTGCAACCGGTGCAACCGGTGTGACAGGATTAACTGGTGCGACAGGCTCTCAAGGTAGCACTGGCGCTACCGGAGCAACTGGAGTAGGCGGCTCGACAGGAGCAACTGGTTCAACAGGAGCAACGGGTTTAACTGGTGCAACAGGAGCAGTTGGCGCAACTGGCTTAACTGGCTCAACTGGAGCCACGGGCTCAACTGGTGCGACTGGTGACGGATTTGGAATTTATTATTTAGGAAACTACAACCCATCATCTGGCTATCTACCAGATATCGCAGTAGTAAGAGGTTCAGATGGGCAACTTTATCTTGCTAAAGCGAGTGGCCAACTAGGCAACCCAGTCGATTACTTAAGCAATGGCCAGTGGGAAATTTGGATACCTAAGGGTCCTACCGGTGCAACAGGAGCGACAGGTGCAACAGGTTTCACCGGTGCGACAGGAGCAACAGGCGCGCAAGGCAACACTGGAGCAACAGGCTTAACTGGATTAACAGGTGCAACAGGCGCAACTGGACTTACCGGCGCAACAGGCGCAACTGGAGACACAGGAACACGCGGAGTATTCTCAACTGCCGAAGACACCCCACCAACTGGAGCAGTACAAGGTGACGTTTGGTTTGATCCGGCAACTGGAATTATGTTTGTGTACTACGATAACTTCTGGCTTCAAGCTTCAAGTAATGTATCAGGTGATAAGGGTGCAACAGGCGCAACCGGCGCGACAGGTTCAGCTGCTACCACAGGCTCATGGACTATTGCCACGGGCACTAACACCTACAGTTTTGAAGTTCTAACCGGTGGCACATACACCATGTGGGTCAAAGGAAATATATCTAACGGTATTATAGTTTGGAATGCTACAGTCAGTGTGACAAACGCTAATGTGCCAGCAATAGGATATCAATATGCTTGGAACTACACAGGCGGTGGAAGTCCTATTTCATTAACTGCCATACCTAATCAGATTAGAGGAGTAGCAGGTACTATCAGCACAGACGCTACATATGCAGGTACAAGTAGTAATAGATTTGACTTTACAATTGCTAACACTAGTGGCGCATCACAGACCATATATTACGGATATACTGTAATTTAAGCGCAGTTCTTCATCTCTATCACCTTCTTTCATTTAGTATAAGATACCTTTTAGGAACCTCTCTGTTCCTACACTCGAGTGAAATGAGAAAGTAAATATGGCCATTGACTTTCCTAATGCACCGTCTAATAATCAGACGTTTACATCAGGTTCGACAACTTGGCGCTGGAATGGTACTGTTTGGCTGGTAGTTCGTAACTTTGCACCGACAGGTGCAACAGGTGCGACCGGCCCAACTGGTGCACAAGGTAACACAGGAGCTACCGGTCTAACCGGCGCAACTGGCTTAACTGGTGTAACTGGTGCAAACGGTAACACAGGCGCCCAAGGAGAAACAGGCGTCACAGGCGCCCAAGGAAATACAGGATTAACAGGTGCTACCGGTCTTACCGGTGTAACAGGTGCAAACGGTAACACAGGTGCACAAGGTGTAACTGGTCTAACTGGTGCAACCGGTTTAACTGGTGTAACTGGTGCTCAAGGTTTAACTGGTCTAACTGGTGCAACCGGTCTTACCGGCGCAACCGGCGTAACTGGTGCACAAGGTGAAACTGGTCTAACTGGTCTAACTGGTGCTACTGGAGCAACAGGATTAACTGGCGCAACAGGTCTTACAGGAGCTACCGGTTTAACTGGTGCTACTGGTATGACTGGTGCACAAGGTAACACTGGTGCACAAGGTAACTTCGGTGGTATCACCTTAGATTACACATTTGATACCAACACCACAGTTTCAGATCCAGGATCTGGAAAGCTTAAGTTTAACAATGCTAACCTAACATCTGCATCAACATTATCTATCGATGATCTTGATGATTCAACAGCAGATGTTCAGGCAATGCTTCGCACAATCGATGACTCTACATCAACAATCAAGGGTCACTTCCGTGTATCTCTAAAGTCAGACTCCGCAACATTTGCGTTATTCACAATCAGCGCTGTTACAGAGCAAACTGGCTACTTTGAGGTAGCATCTTCATACGTATCAGGTTCAGTAACATCATTCACAAATCTTGACGATGTTATCATTACCTTTGCACGTACCGGTGACGCTGGCGCGGCTGGTGCAACAGGTGCTACAGGACTAACAGGCGCTACAGGAGCTACTGGCTTAACTGGTATGACAGGCGCGCAAGGTAACACTGGTGCAACAGGTCTTACTGGTCTAACTGGTATGACAGGTGCACAAGGTAACACTGGTGCAACTGGTCTTACCGGTGTAACTGGCGCACAAGGCGAAACTGGTTTAACAGGTGCTACAGGCTTAACTGGAGCAACTGGTCTTACCGGTGTAACTGGTGCAGCAGGTGCTACTGGCTTAACTGGTCTAACTGGTGCAACAGGTGCAACTGGTCTTACTGGTGTAACTGGTGCAAACGGTGCAACAGGTCTTACCGGTTTAACAGGTGCAACAGGCGCAACCGGTCTAACTGGTGCAACTGGTTTAACTGGTGTAACTGGTGCTCAAGGTACCTTTGCAACAGTAGATGCAACACCTCCAGCTTCTCCACAAACAGGAGATGCTTGGTTTGACTCCGCGTCCGGTCTAGTATTTGTATACTATGACGGATTCTGGGTTGAAGCCGTGGGCGGAAACGTTGGACCTACAGGTAACACAGGAGCGCAAGGCAACACAGGCGTAACTGGTGCACAAGGTAACTTCGGTGGTGCAACGTTCAAGTATGCGTTTGACACAAACACCGCAGATTCAGATCCAGGTGCAGGTGACTTCAAGTTCAACAACGCGACGTTATCATCAGCAACACTGATGTACATCAATAAGGCAGACGCAGATGCATCAGACATCTCAGGCTTCCTAACAACTATTGATGACTCAACAAGCCCAATCAAGGGCCACATAAAGGTAACAAACATCTCTAACTCGAACGACTTCACGTTGTTTACAATTACAAACAACACCCTCTCGAGCGGAGACTACTACAAGGTAGCTGTTTCCTACGTATCAGGCGCAACATCGTTCTCAAATGCCGAGTCAACAACCATTACGTTTGCGCGTACCGGTGACGTTGGCGCGGCGGGTGCGACAGGTGCGACTGGTGCAACTGGTGCAACTGGTGCAACTGGCCTTACAGGTGCAACTGGCCTTACAGGCGCAACTGGGTTAACTGGTGCGACTGGCGCTACAGGATCAAACGCAGTTTTGACCCTAGTAACTAACGCACAAACAGGCACAACATACACACTCGTTACAGCAGATGTTAACAAGCTCGTTGAGCTTAATAACGCTGCGGCAATTACGTTGACCATCCCAACAAACGCGGCAACCGCCGGGTTCAACGTTGGCGATCAGATCAACCTATTGCAAACAGGCGCTGGACAGGTGACTGTCGGCGGTGCGAGCGTAACACTTAACGGAACTCCAGGCACTAAGCTTCGCGCTCAGTGGTCTTCAGCAACGTTGATTAAGCGCGCAACCGATACATGGGTAATCGTTGGAGATCTCTCCGCATAACCCCTTCTTAACAAAAAACTGCCCGTTCTTCTTGCGAAGATCGGGCAGTTTTTTATGCTTATTTTAAGATACAAGCCGAGACTTATAGTATAGTATACCTATACCATTGCCGTAGTGAGAGAGTCACATGCCTATTGATTTTCCTAACACGCCGAGCGTAAATGACACATTTACGTCGGGCTCAACCACCTGGAGGTGGGATGGCTCCGTATGGAAGGTTATCCGTAACTTTGCGCCTACCGGTGCAACGGGATCTACAGGAGCAACAGGGCTAACCGGCGCGACCGGCGTCACAGGTATCAACTGGGAAGCCGCGTTTGACTTTATTGGATATAGCGTTGGAGATGCTGTTCAATACAACGGCAGTGCATACTACTGCAACACCGCAATTGCAATTGGCGACATCATGTCACACATTCCGGGATCATCCGCGCGATGGGATTTAATTTCTGCAAAAGGATCTAACGGGGCGACTGGTCTAACCGGGCTTACTGGAGCTACTGGAGCAACAGGAGCCACTGGATCTACAGGACTAACAGGAGCGACGGGTCCTAGCGGGATCGTAGGCGTAACAGGTGCGATTAACTATGACACCGGAACTGGAATTCTTTCTTTAGATGAGGGAATTGCAGGAGGCTTAGCAACACTCAACGTTTCTGGAGTAGTTCCTGATTTGCAGTTACCAATTGATATTGTGCGAAGTGATGGTCTTAGCGGTACGCTAGAAGACTACATCCCTCTTACACAAAAGGGCGCAACAGGCGGTGTTGCGGAGTTAGACATCACAGGTAAGGTCCCTGCCGCACAACTTCCTGCGGACCTTTCCGTATCAGCTACAACTCCTCCCGCTTCTCCACAAACAGGCGACGCATGGTATGACTCCGCAACAGGAAACATCTATGTTTACTATGATGGGTATTGGGTTGAGGCAGCAAGCGCAAATGACGGTCCGACGGGTAATGCAGGCGCGACAGGTGCAGTTGGTAATACCGGTGCGACAGGAGCAACTGGTCTAACAGGCGCAACTGGATTAACAGGTTTAACTGGCGCAACCGGTATGACTGGTGCAACTGGTGTAACAGGCGCAGGCACAACCGGAGCAGCAGGTTTAACAGGGTTAACTGGTGCAACAGGTGCGACAGGGTTAACGGGTAGCACTGGCGCAACAGGACTAACCGGTCTAACTGGTAT
>Ga0209500_10003730_pt1 | contig 10269 bp, 8 predicted proteins | sample S_140212_EF_Meta_FD_187323 | JGI IMG/M metagenome (GOLD analysis project Ga0209500, IMG submission 187323) | Freshwater microbial communities from Lake Simoncouche, Canada to study carbon cycling - S_140212_EF_MetaG (SPAdes) (version 2) | ecosystem: Environmental > Aquatic > Freshwater > Lake ...
AATTATATTTTTAAAGCGTATAATAAAGGTGTTTGTTTTGCAATGGATTCTGTTCAAGTTTATGCTTATCCTCCGGCAAATATTAATGCACATTCCGATACCACTATATTTAGAGGAAGGAAAGCTTCTGTTTATGTATCAAACGCATTGAAGAATTTCCATTGGTATCCGGGTATGTATGTTGCTGATTCTACCAAAGTGGGTACTTCAACAATTCAATTAACAGATTCAATTACTTTGTTTGTTGTTGCAACAGATTCAAATGGTTGCACAGATGTTGATTCAGTTCACATCAGAATTATTGATCCACCACTTGTGAAAATACCAAATATCATTACCCCCAACGGTGATAAATCGAATGAATATTGGGATTTAATTGAAATTCCAGATGTTTTCTTGTTTGATATTGTAATTAGTGACAGACAAGGGAAAAGGGTTTATACAAGCAACAATTATTTAAACAATTGGAATGGTATTGATTCCGATGGAAATGTATTGCCAAATGGTGTATACTTTTATTACATGAAAAATCGTCAATCCAAAGATGAGTATAGAGGATACATTCAAATTATTCGTTAATTATTATGAAAAAATTATTTAGTATTATTGGTATATTTGGTTTGACGTTACAAGCCTCTGCCCAAATGGGAGCCCGTATTGATCAATTTTATATGGATCCTTCAATTAGTGTCCCTGCGGCAATAACAAGTAATGATCAAGGAAGTGTTTCTTTGTATTATAACAAGATATTCAGTCAAACACCGGGTTCGCCGCAACATACATTGTTTAATATAGCAATGCCTGTTAAAAACAAAAACACGGCTTTCGGATTATTATATTTGAAAGAAACTATTGCCTTTTCTGAAATTCACAATGCGTACGCTACATATGCTTATTCATTGGGTTTAGGAAGTGTAAAACTGAGTTTAGGCGTGAGTGCTGGTGTTTTGTCTCAAAATTTTGATGCATCGAAAATGGTATACATACATGAAAATGATCCAATTATCAATGCAATTAGCTATAGTGCTCCTGTAATTAGAGCCGATCTTCGTGCATCTATTTTTGCAAAAGCAGATAATTGGTATGCTGGTTTTTCTGTATCTCGTTTGCCTAAACCTCATTTCGATTACACCTATTATAACTATAAAGCAGGGTATGATTTGCAAACTCAATCTACCTTATTATTAGGCTTTAAAGGTGATTTGGGGAATGATATGACCATCCGTCCTGCAATAAATTGCACTTGGTATAATTGGGATTATCTTTATTTGCAAGCCAACGTAAGTGTTTGGTATAAAGATAAAGTTTGGTTAGGGATAGGAGAAAATAACTTTTGGCAGTTTGGTGGTAATATTGGATTTAAACCACAAGATGATATTTCAGTTTCTTATTCTTATACGGTTCCAGATGGTGAACAACGCGGATTGTTAGGACCAATACACGAATTTAGAACTACAATTGGTTTCGCTGCTTTGGGCGGTGGTTCAGTTTCTACCAAAGATGATTCTGGTTCAGATAATTCTGATGGTAGTGACGAAGAGTCTACCAAAGAAAGGGCACCTAAAGGAAGAGAAAGATTGGAAGTAACTGCACGTTCTTTGAAAGACATGAAGACTTTCGGAAAAGGACATGATACTACAGGTATTCACTTACCTCCAATTGATAAAATTAAACCAGAAGTTGGTTTCTATTTGGTTGCTGGTTTGCATAGCAACGAAGAAAAAGCAAACAAACAAATCAAAGAATTATACATGAAAGATGTAATTGCATTTAAGTTTTTTGAACCAAAAACAAAGAGCTATTATGTTTACATGGAATACTATTTCTCAGAGAAAGAAGCCAATAAAGGTATTTTCTATTATGAGTCTACTGTGCCACAAATGTGGGTGAAAGAAATAAAGTAATTTAAATTTAAAATCATTAAAAAATGCCGCATTAGCGGCATTTTTTGTTTATTTAACTATTGTTAATAAAATCAATGTCTATATTTTACTAGTAGATACATTCCACATATTGCGGCATTTTTCGCCGACAATCCTTGCGATAATAATCCAGTAATTAAGCCTGTTAACGTATCTCCGCTGCCACCTTTTGCCAATGATTCATTTCCATTTCCATTTGCCAATATTTCACCATCAGCGCAAAACAGAATAGAATAAGTGTCTTTTGCCAAGATATGAATTTGCATCGTTTTGGCTAAATTCGATAAATATAACCATTGCGCTTCTTGTGATTCAAATTCTCCAAATAAACGCGATAATTCTTTAGGATGCGGCGTTAAAATACTTCCTGCCGGTATTCTTGGAATGAGGTTCTTATTTTGACCAATGATATTTAATGCATCAGCATCAATCACCATCGGAATATTTCTAACCGTATTTAATAAAATACTTACAAAGGCCAAAGTATTGGCATTTACACCCAAACCTGGGCCTATTCCAATGGCGTTGAATTTTGAGAATTCAATTGCATCAATTGATTGTCCATCCAATTTTGTCTCTAAAAACTGAATGTTGGGATAATGGTCTATGTAGTTTAGCGTATTTAATACACTTCCTACTGTTACATTGCCCGTTCCAATTTCACTGCAAGCAACTGAACTTAATGCAATTGCGCCAGACATGCCTTTGTTCCCTCCCAAAAGAAGCGAATGCCCTTTCATGCCCTTGTGCGCATGTCGGTTTGATTTTGGCAATAACCCGTTAATAAAACTATCGCTTATTGGACTTTGAATGAATGTCCCTTGCAACTTTATATTATCATGTTGTAAACCAATATCAATTATTTCAATGTCTTGTGAATAAAACCGATTCAATATACTCGGCGTTACACTTCCAATACATATCGTTTTATGGGCCTTGACAAAAGGTCCCTCAAAAGAAGACCAAGTTCCTAAACCACTGGGTTGATCCAAACTAATGATATAGGCATTAGATAGATTGATTTTTTCAACTAAAATATCAAGTGGATTTTTAATCGCAGCGTTAATACCCGATCCGAAAATTGCATCAATGATAAAGTCTGCTGAACTACTAAATAATTTGCAATTATATTTATTTATTTCCTTAATTTCTATTCGCGTTTGCAACAATAACTCGTTTTGAAATACATATTCAATTGAGAATTTATTGGTAATATTTAACTTATAAACACAAACTTTATAACCATGAAATGCCATTATTCTGGCCAAGCACAAACCATCGGCACCGTTATTGCCTTGCCCGCAAACAATATCAACTGTTTGATCTGTTTTAATTGTTTTTTTGAGGGACAAAAATATCCGATAGCAAGCGCGTTCAAGCAAATCATTTGATGGAATTGGCTCAGATATAATTGTGTTTTTATCTAATTCCTTCTTCTGTTCTGCGCTTAAAATGGGGTATCCAATAGTTTGAAAATTCATTATTGCAAAGTAAAAGCAAACTGAATCAAATTGGCACCCATTTGGAAAGCTTTTTCTCTAATTTCTGGGGCATCATTGTACAATTCTTGATCTTCCCATCCGTTTCCCAAATCGCATTCATAATCGTAAAAGCAGACCAAACGTCCCTCATAAAACAACCCATAACCAACGGCAGGCTTACCGTCGTGTTCATGCACTTTGGGCAACCCATTATTGAATTGATAGCTTTGATGATAAATTGAATGAGAGTATGGAACCTGTTTGAATTCGAGTTCGGGGAATACCTTTTTCATTTCTCTGCGAATGAAAATATCCATACCGTAGTTATCGCAAATATGCAAAAAACCACCAGATTTAAGGTAATTTCTTAAATTGATACTTTCAGATTCACTGAAAATTACATTCCCATGCCCTGTCATAAATACAAAAGGGAAGTTGTATAATTGTTCAGACCCAACTTCAACAATTACTTCTTCATCTCTCAGGTTTGTTTTGATTTTGGAATTGCAAAACCTAGCGAGGTTTTTAAGTGCAGTTTTACTGCTATACCAGTCTCCACCGCCAGAATACTTGAGTCTAGCCAATTGAATACTTGGTGATTGGGCATTGATTGAATTGATTGTAAAACAACCCATACAAATGCATGTAATTAGAATTGCCTTGCCAAAGTTCATAGTTATAAGTATAAAGTAACTAGGAAAATACTTCCAATAATAATTCTATAGTATCCGAAAAATTGGAATCCTTTTGATTTTACGATGCCAATAAAAAATTTCACTGCAATTGCAGCGGTAATGAAGCTGATTACATTTCCAATGGCAATGTCACTTAGGTTTGTTGCACTGAGCTGATCCCAATTCTTAAGTATTTTATAAGCTGCCGCAGCAGAAAGGGTAGGGATGGCCAAAAAGAATGAGAATTCAGTTGCTGCATTTTTCGATAATTTACATCCTAAACCACCCGCAATCGTTGCTGCACTTCGGCTTGTTCCAGGTATCATAGCAATCGTTTGTACCAATCCTATAATAAATGAATCTTTGTATGAAATATCATCTACTTCTTTGGTTCCAGGGGTAAGGATTTTATCCATAATAATCAAAAAAGCACCCACTGTAATGAGCATGATTCCTACAATGACAGGAGTTTGCAACATTGCTTCGAGATAATCATCGAGCAGGAAACCCAAAATGGCAGCTGGAATAAATCCAATAAGTAATTTTGAATAAAAGTTAAACCAATTGGCAGAAAAGAATTTTTGCCAATAAAGAACAATAACTGCAAAAATTGCTCCGAACTGAATGGAAATCATATAGGTGTCTAGTTGCGCACCTTCAATTTTCATCCATTCTTTGAACATCATTAAATGCCCGGTGCTACTTACCGGTAGATATTCTGTTAGCCCTTCTACAACGGCCAACACAACATTTTCGAGCCAAGTCATTTATTTCTTTTTAAAGAAAATGGCATATATGCCTAAAACGAAGCCGATAATTACAATAATTGGAGCCAATGTAATTCTGCGAAAATCGTAAATATCACCTTCTGTTCCAGCCATTACAAAAAAGCCAATGATAATAATCAAAAGACTAATTAAAGTTAGGGTGTAATTTTCTTTGCTAAAGATCATACCTGGTTTGTTTTCAGGCGTGTTTTGAGTATTTTTAGATGTGCTCATTAGTATAGATTTTCAATTTTAGTTCTTAGGAATTTCCGTGTGCTTAACCAGCTACAAGTTGCCGACAACACAACTCCAAATATAGCAATGAAAATTGAAACATAAAGCAAATTTTGTGCATCAATATTTTTGTTGAAATCGGTGAGGATACTCAAAGGACTAAAAAGCATTGGTATTTGCCAAATAATTAGATAAACCAGTACCGCTGCAATTGGAAATGCAATAAGCGCATATTTGATAAATGTGAGTATGAAAGGCTTTACTATAAAGGTATTGGTTGCGCCAACCAATTGCATGCTTTTGATTGTATGTCTGTTTGCGAAAATGCCCAAACGTACGGCACTTTGAATTAAAATTACTGACATAATAATAAAAATTGCAGCAATTCCACCCAATATCAATTGCGTATTTTTAAGGGTGCTATTGAGTGTTTCAACCAAATTTCTTTGATAAATTACATCTTCAACCGATGAATTTTCTTTAAACTCTCTTGAAATTTGATCTAGAAATTTAGATGATGCATATTCTGCTTTGGGATAAATTTCAATACTCAACGGCAATGTTACAACGTCAATGTAAGAATTGAAATCAGGGTCGTATTTGTCGCCCATTTGTTTCATGCCTTCTTCTCTTGAAATAAAGGTTGAACTTTTTACCCACTGCAATTTGTCAATCTGCGTTTTAAACTTTAAAACATCATCTTGAGGGATGCTATCATTGAAATAGATATCAATGCTGCTGCTCTCCATGAGCAATTTGCCCAATCCTTTAAAGCCAATAATGCTCGTTCCAAGGAGGCCTAAAAAAAACATTACTGCCGTTAAACTCAAAATACTTGGCAGCGCACTTGGTTTGCGGCGTTTGGTGGATTTTTCTTCCATAATTGTATTTGCGAAATTCACGGAATTTTGAACAAAACCAAAATAAAGTTATGCGCATTTTGTAGATTTGAGGATTAATGTACAATTTCTAAAACATGCAGTATTTATCGCAATTAGATTTAACCAAAGTGTTATTCCTAGATATTGAAACTGTGCCAATGGCATCAAGTTTTTCTGGATTACCTCCGGCATGGCAACAACTGTGGGAGAAAAAAGCCAAATCAATGATAAAAGAAGACATTACAGCTTCCGATATTTTTGACCGCGCTGCCATTTATGCTGAATTCGGTAAAATTGTATGCATTGGTGTAGGAATTATTACCGGACATCCTTCCGAACCAAAACTCAGGTTAAAGTCGTTTTATGGCGATGATGAGAAAGTTTTATTGCAAGATTTTGCCAATTTACTCATCCAACATTTCAATACCGATAGATGCAAACTTTGTGCCCACAATGGCAAAGAATTTGATTATCCATATATTGCCAGACGCATGCTTGTACATGGCATCAAACTTCCGTTTTTGCTTGATAACGCAGGCAAGAAACCTTGGGAAATTGCCAATCTTGATACGATGGAACTCTGGAAATTTGGCGATTTTAAAAGCTTTACAAGTTTGAATTTACTTGCGAATTTATTTGGAATCCCAACCCCCAAAGATGACATTGATGGGAGCATGGTTGCCGATGTTTATTACCGCGAAAATGACCTCAATAGAATTGCTGTTTATTGCAATAAAGACGTGGTTACTTTGGTCCAATTAATGCTCAAATTAATGAACAAAAATGTTATTCCTGAAGAATTTATTACAAATCCAGAATTCTAGGCAGCGTTTTGTGTAAAAAAAATGTCTATTTATTACTATATTTGTATTGTAATATGATGAAAAAATTACTAATTGCCCTAATATCACTGTTTTCAATAGGAAAATTGATGGCTGCAGAGCCAACTGTTGCCCCAAGTAATATTGCTGTTGGTACCATTCAATGTAACCAAGCCGTGGTAAGTTGGACCAATGGAAATGGGGGATGGCGCTTAGTTTTAGTGAAAGAAGCTTCTGCTGTAACTGTAACACCAACCGATGGAACTGCTTACACTGCCTTCGCAATTTTAGGAAATGGCGATAATTTGGGTTCTTCAAGTTTTGCTTGTTGGAACAATATCAACAATAATTTTACTTTAAAAGGACTTAAACCAAATACAAAATATTACATCTCTGTATTTGAACACGATGGTTTGGCTAGTCCGAATTATTTAACCTCATCTTTTGCCACCGCTTCATTTACAACTCAAAACTTGATTTTAGATTTTAGTTTCGCTGTGAGTAAAGACAGTTGCGACAAAACGAACGTTGTAACTTTTACAAATAAATCAAGCGCAACCTATACCGGAGTAACATATTCTTGGTTATTTGCTGATGCAACTTCTGGTTCTGGTACAAATGTTACCCATACTTACATGAAAGGTGGTAATTTTTTAGTAACCCTAATTGCATCGCCAGCTTTGGGTTGTACAGATAATTTTACTGCTACAAAGGCTGTATTTATTATTCCTCGGCCAATTAGTAAGCCAATTGAAAAAAATAACAAACTCTCTCAATGTCTTGAGGGAAATTATTTTCAGTTTGATGACCAAACCACATTGGCTAAAATTCCCAAATGTGCTTACACACGAACTTGGTATTTTACTGCCTCAGATTCTGCAACCATTCCAACCCCAAATAAAACTTACACTACTGCTGGTACTTATAGAATATTGTATAAAAGTGAAACTTATTACGACAATAACAGAACAGGTTGTACAGATACAGCATCTTTAATTATAAATGTAATTCCTGATCCTTCTAGTGGTGTTTCTATCAATAATCCAATTCAATGTTTTAAAGGAAATTCTTTCAAATTTGATAATGTATACCCTGGTTTATCTTCTTGGTTTTGGGATTTAGGAGATGGCACAACAACAAATACAAAAAGCATTACACATACTTACGCTACAACAGGAAATTATCAAATTATCCACGAAGCACAAAGTCCAGTCGGTTGTAAAAGCCGAGATACGAGTTATGTGTATGTGAAGCCAATTACCGACGCGAAGTTTACTGGATTATCTGGTGCAGTTTGTGAAGGCGGTGCCGCTATTTCTCTTACCCCAGGAACTCCCGGTGGTGTCTTTACTACATCTTCCGGAACAATAGCTGGTACAAATTATACCCCAGGTAATGCGGGGATACAACTAGTAAAGTATGTTATCAAAGACAGTTTCTGTCCAGACTCAACTACCCAAACAATCAAAATTAATGCATTGCCTAAATTTAGTTTAGGAAAAGATACCACAATCTGCGATGGTTCCACTACTGATTTATTGATTCCAGTTGCGGGTAATGTGCTGTGGGATGATGGATCAAATAGCAACCCGAGAACCATAACAAATGGTGGGAAATATTATGCAGAAGTAGATAATAACGGCTGTAAATGGTCTGATACAATTAATATTAGTGAAAAAACCACACCTCAAGTTTCTTTGCCTGGCGATACGTTAATCTGTAAAGGTTCTCTTTTACAATTAACCGCATCTTGGCCTGGAGCAACAACAACTTGGAGCACTGGCTATACTGGCAATTCAATTTATGTTGCAACTTCTGGCATATATACAGTAACTGTAACAAACGCATGTGGATTTGCAACTGATCAAATTGAAGTAACTTTAGCCTCTGGCTTTTGTGACGTATTTATTCCAGATGCATTCACTCCAAATGGTGACGGAAGAAATGATTCTTTCGAAATTATTGGTAGAGATGTAAACGCGGTTTTCTTATATATCTACAACCGTTGGGGAGAGAAAATATTTGATAGCCATGACGCAAATTCATTTAAATGGTCTGGTTATTATAAAGGTGATGTATGTCCTGAGGCATTGTATACCTTTATATATCGCTACGAGCAAAAAGTTGGCGACAGGGTTAGAAGAGCAACCGTAAACGGCGGAATTATGCTGTTGCGATAGTTGGGCATAAACTGTCAGTAAATTTTTCCTATTTTCCTCTAAATACTTACTATTTTTGCAGCAATGCAACAGAATAGTGTATCGCTCATTGACCAAGCCAAACAACTGGGCTTGTTAGAAGAAGAATTTCATAAAATCTGCGAAATCCTTGGTAGAGAACCAAATTTTACTGAATTATCAATCTATTCAGTAATGTGGAGTGAACATTGTAGTTATAAAAACTCAATCACTTGGTTAAAAACTTTGCCAAAAAGTGGAACGAAAATGTTGGCTGAAGCCGGTGAAGAAAATGCCGGATTGGTTGATATTGGCGACGGATTAGCATGTTGTTTTAAAATTGAAAGTCATAACCACCCAAGTGCAATTGAACCGTATCAAGGTGCGGCAACCGGAGTTGGTGGTATTAACCGCGATATTTTCTCAATGGGAGCGCGCCCTATAGCCCAATTAAATTCATTGCGCTTTGGCAATATCAATACCGATCGTACCAAATGGCTAATGAAAGGGGTTGTGAAAGGCATTGGCGATTATGGCAATGCATTCGGGATTCCTACCGTGGGTGGTGAAGTTTATTTCGACGATTGTTATGAACAAAATAACTTGGTAAACGCCATGTCTGTGGGTATTGTTGAAGTGGGTAAAAGCATTTCAGCCGGCGCAGGTCCTGCAGGAAACCCTGTGTATATTTTCGGTTCTGCTACCGGTAAAGACGGTATCCATGGTGCCGCATTTGCAAGTAAAGATATGAGTGAAGATAGTATCAACGATTTGCCTTCGGTGCAAGTAGGTGATCCTTTCTGGGAAAAACTAATTCTTGAAGCTTCAATGGAAATCATTGAAACAGGAGCCGTTGTAGGTATGCAAGATATGGGTGCTGCGGGTATTACTTGTAGTACGAGTGAAATGAGTGCCAAAACCGATGTAGGTATGGATATTCACCTTGATCGCGTTCCTATGCGTCAAGCAGGTATGAAAGGTTGGGAATTGCTCTTGAGCGAAAGCCAAGAACGCATGCTTGTTATTGTTGAAAAAGGAAGAGAAAAAGAATTTGAAGTTATTTTTGATAAGTGGGATTTAATCTATGCCCAAATTGGTGAAGTAACAGATACCAAACATGTGCGTTATTTCATGAATGGCGTTCTTGAAGCAGATATACCTGCTGAATCATTGGTACTTGGTGGTGGTGCCCCAGTTTATAAAAGAACTTGGACAACCCCAACATACTTTGCTGAAATTGAAAAGTATTCAATTGATCAAATTGCAGACATTACTTTAGCAGAAGCAAAAGACGCTGCATTAAAACTTGCTG
>Ga0209500_10003732_pt1 | contig 10264 bp, 6 predicted proteins | sample S_140212_EF_Meta_FD_187323 | JGI IMG/M metagenome (GOLD analysis project Ga0209500, IMG submission 187323) | Freshwater microbial communities from Lake Simoncouche, Canada to study carbon cycling - S_140212_EF_MetaG (SPAdes) (version 2) | ecosystem: Environmental > Aquatic > Freshwater > Lake ...
CACGACGTCGATCGACACCACGAGCGGCCTCGTTGCGAACCGCGTCTTTTCTGCAGATTTCGGCGCACTCGGCGTTCCTGACTTCACCGACGAGCCGGGGTTCATCGCACCCGCGGGGACATTCGAGCCAGGGACGCGCGCGGGCTTCAACTCGCTTGCAGGCCTGCGGCGGTTCAACGGCGAGTCGCTCGAACCCGTCGGCGACGAACGCATTCAAGCGAGCTTTCTTATTCTTTCAACGGTGATCGGATCGGAGGCCTCTCCGGGATTCGACCTGGCCGTGCAGTCCGACGGCGGCTGGCACAGGCATCTCAACTTCACGCTGTTCTCAGCGGGCGCGAAACTGCCGCCGTCTGGCGTCTATGTCGTGGAGCTCGAGCTGTACGCGACCGACGGCGTGACTAAGCCAAGCGCGCCGTTCTGGATCGTGTTTAACGATGATCGCAGCGAAGCCGAGCACGATGCGGCGATCGCGTGGGTTGAGGCGAATCTCGCGGGCAGCGGACCGCCCTGCCCGAGCGACCTCAATGCTGATGGCAGCGTGACCGCGCCCGACCTTTCGATCCTGCTCAGCGCGTGGGGTACTGGTGGAGGGGACATCAACGGCGACGGCACGACCAACGCCATCGATCTCGCCGCGCTGCTCAGCGCGTGGGGCCCTTGCCCGTAACGGCGGCGAGCACGATCAGTCTGGCCTACGCGCGCGCAATGCCTCGGCCTCGAGCTGGTTGGCAACAAGCAGCGCTGCGAATTCGGGGTCGAAGTGCGTGCCCGCTTCCTCAACAAAAACCGCGGTGATCTTCTCGCGCGGCCAGGCTTCCTTGTAGACGCGCTTGGAGCTGAGCGCGTCGAACACATCGGCGACCGCCACGATGCGCGCGAGCAGCGGAATCGCGTCGCCCACGAGGCCGCGCGGATATCCCTTGCCGTCCCAGCGCTCGTGGTGGCAAAGCGCGACTTCCGCGGCGCACTCATCGAAATCGGTGCGAATACCCGCGAAAAGCTCGGCACCGACGATCGTGTGCTTTTTCATCTCGGCGAACTCGGCGTCGTCGAGTTTGCCGGGCTTTTTGAGAATCGCGTCGGAGATTCCGACCTTGCCCACATCGTGCAACAGCGCGCCGATACGCAGACTGTCGCGAGTGCGCATCGAACTCACGGAAGAAACGCCGTGCGCCTCGCACCAACGGTCGTAGATCATGATCGAGAGATCGGCGACTCGGCCAACATGACCAGCCGTTTCGGTTGGATCGCGCAGCTCCGCCATCGCAATCATGCGCAGGATCATCGAACGAACCAACTGCGCGCGCTCGATGGCGACCGCTGCGAGCGATGCGAAGTGCGCAACCAAACGCTCGTCGCTCTCATCGAAACCGTCGGTGCCCCTGATGGTTTGGGCATCGTTGCTGGCACCGCCCGATTGCCTGGAAAAACCGTCAATGAGCGCGATGCAGCCAAGCGCTCGATCACCGGCGCGAATGATCGGAACCACCAATGCCGAACTCGCCTTGAATCCAAGCGCCTGCTCAGTGCCGATGGGCGGCGCACTGCGACCAGCGAGCGCGCAGGCATCGCTGCCGAGGCGAATGATGTCGGCGCTGATGGCAACCTCGCCGGCGATGGTGCTGGCATCGAGCGCCAGTTCGCGCGAACGGATCTCGGTTGCGCCGACGATTTCGGCGGCGTGCAGCCGACCATCATCAACCAGAAACACCACGCCTGCGCGCGAACCCGCGAGCAAGACCGCTTCGCTGAGGATGCGTCCGAGCAGAATGTCGAGGTCCTGCACCCGCGCAAGTTCGCTCGAAAGTTGGGCGATGCGATCGAGTCGCTCCCGTTGAGTATCCGCATCAACAACGAGATCGCGATTGCTCGCGGCCAACTGCGCGTTGGCTTGGTCAAGCAGCGTGTTGCGCCGCGCCAAATCGCGTTCAACCCGCTCAAGCGAACGAAACGCCTGCGACCGTTCACGCTTGGCAAGCGCAGCATCGGCGTGATGAAGCACACGCGCGACGAATTCCTGCGCGGGCGGCAGCTTCACCAGATAGTCGTCGGCTCCGCGCGCGAACGCCTCGGCCTTGGTTGCCGCGTGTTCCTCGGCAGAAAGCACCACGATCGAACTCTCCGCCAGTGCGCTTTCCCATCGATAGCGCTCCAGCAGATCCAACCCATCGCCATCAGGCATGTTGATGTCCTGCAGAATCACCGCAGGTCGAAGCGCGCATGCCATGGCCAATGCGTCCACCGCACGCATGCAAACCTCGACGCGCGCCTCGGGCACGACCGAAAGCAAACGGCGCACGCTTTCGCCAACGATCGTTTGATCATCGACAATGAGGACCGTGAAGGGCTGACTAACGGTGTGAGTATTCACTCGGGAAGAGTATCGGGATTCGCAGCCTTCTTGTCCGAGCTGCGTTCCTTGGGTTTCCATCCCTCGGCCAATCGCCAGCATCGATGGATCTTCCGATTGCGAAAGTCCTCGGGAACCGAGCGGTGGCTGATTTCGTGCGCGCCGAAATTTGCAGGAACATGCGCAAGATCCAACTCAAAACTGCGGGAATTTGTCGAGAAAAACACCTCGCCACCCGGCGCAACGAAGCGCGCGATGGAGCGCAAAAGATCGGGATAGTCGCGGTCGATGGCGAAACTGTCTGCCTTCATGCGCTTGGAGTTGGAGAAGGTCGGCGGATCGCACACCACGATGTCGTAGAGCTCGCCGCCGGTCGGCCCAGCTTCGAGCCACTGCAAACAATCGGCATGAATCGCCCGGTGATCGGAGTTCACCTCGAAGTTGTTCAGTGCGAGGTTGCGCTCGTACCACTCGAGATAGGTCTTCGACATATCGAGCGTGGTTGTCTTGGCGGCACCGCCCGCGCGCGCGTGCACGCTGAACGCGCCGGTGTAAGCAAACAGGTTGAGCACGCGCTTGCCCGCCGCGCGCTGCTGGACCGAAAGGCGGGTGGGACGGTGATCGAGGAACAGACCGACATCGAGGTAGTCGGAGAGGTTGATCTCGAAGCGCAAACCATGCTCGTGAACGATCCTTCCGCACGCGCGCGAATCGACGCGTTCATACTGATCGCGGCCGCCCTCTTCCGAACGCTGGCGACCACGCTGCTTGATGAACAGCCGATCGCGGGTGATGCCCAAGCCAGCGAGAATCTCCGCCTCGGCGGCGGCGCGATACTCACAGTCGCGCTCGAAAGTGTCGTCCTTGGTGCGATGAAAGAACCACGCGACCGCGTCGCCCCCGCCTTCACTTGCGGGCGAGCCATACCAGTCCACGATCATCGGGAAATCGGGAATGTCTTTCTCGTAGAGACGAAAGCAGGAAATTCCCTGCTTTCGCGCCCATTTCGAGACATGGCGCATGCGGTTGTCGAGGCGATCGGCGAGCATGGATCAGTCGACCAACTTCATGCGATAACCGTCGGCAGTTCGAATCCCTTGCGGTACTCGCGCGTGACAATGGTCTTGGTCGCCTCGTCGTGATTGGTGAAGGCGAGCTTCGACTTATCCCAGAGCAGTTCGGTTTGCGGGAAGCGCGCGGCCTTGGCGCAGAGGAGCCCCGCCTCGGCGATCCGAACCGAGTAGTGGAACGGCGTCTGCACGAAGCCGTCCGACTTGGTGGTCTGGCCGAGGATGTTGTCGACCCACGAATGCCAGTGATTGCGCGCGGTGATCTTGCCTAGGCCAGGAAGCGTTTTGAAATCGACGGGCTTGCCCTCGATGAAGAGCTCGATGGCTCCGCCTGGCTCCACGGCAATGACGCCGTGCTCGCAGACGATGAGCGTCGCCGAACCCCAGAATTTCCCGGGCGGAAGGCCAAGTTCGGCGCGCGAGGGCGCCTGGCTCTGGTCGCCGTAATGCACGACAAAACGATCCTTGGCAAACATCGCGCGATTCGGCTGCTTGGAGACATCGTATGTCAGCGTCGACATCACTCCGCGCGCGTGATAGAAGTCACTCGGATTGAGCGTGTGCGCCTGCACCGACATCGGCGAGGGCAAGTCGTAGGAGAAGTAGAGGATGTCGAGCAGGTGCGTGCACCAGTCGCCGAGCTGGCCGGTGCCGTAGTCCCACGATGAACGCCACTGCAGGCTGATGAGGCCGGGACGACATGGCGCGTCCTGCGCGGCGCCGAGCCAAAGCGGCCAGTCGATGTTTGCTGGCGGCTGGATCGGATCCTTCAGACCGCCGTACCAGAAGTAACCATCGGTTCCCTCGCCGGGGCCGCCGATCCACACATGCGCCTCGAGCGCCTTGCCGAGCAGGCCCTTCTTGAGGATATCGACGGCGTACTGCCGACCTTCGGGACCCATGCGCTGATTGCCGGTTTGCGTGACCAACTTCGGACGCGCGGCGATCGCCTTCTCGATAGCAACGACCTCGCTCAATTGCTGAACCAGCGGCTTTTGCCCGTAGACATGCTTGTTTGCCCGCAACGCCCACAGATCGACGAGCGCGTGATTGTGGTCGGGTGTGCAAACGACCACCGCGTCGAACTTGTCGGCGTGCTTATCAAACGCCTCGCGAAAATCGCGGCAGGTGAAGGCCTCGGGATGCTCCTTCGACACCGAAGCGAGTGCATCGCTATCGACATCACACAGACCTGAGAACACCACATCGGGGTGAGCCTTGAGCTCGCTGCGATCGGCAGGCGCGATGCTGCCGCCCACGCCAACCTGCAGGATTTGGAGCTTTCCAAGTTTGCCGCGGAACGCTGGGCGCGCTTTAGGCGCGGGCGTCGCGAGCGCGAATGCATGCGCGGTGAACAGCGAGGAAGCGGCGACACCGCCAGCGGTGGCCGCGGCAGTCCTGATCATGTCTCGGCGGGTAAGCATGGAACCATGCTAACGCGATCCGAGGCAGATTTGCCGCTAGGCTGCGCGGCCACCGTGACAATCGATCGCCAGACACTCCTCAAGTACGACCCGCTGCCGGAACCGCCCCGCCGCCGATCCACGAACGATCGCAAGCACGCGCTCATTATTATTTTGGTTGGAACACCGCTCATCGCGCTCGAGGCGGCGCTTGGCCTGCAGACGCGCGAAATGTTCTTTCTCTACATTAAGGCCGCGTCCGCCATGGGCGCGATGCTCACGCTCGTCATTGCTCTGCTCGGCTTTTTGACTGGCGGCCTCTTCGGAATGATCGACCGCCTGATCTTCCCGCTCGCGAATTGGAGCACCTTTGGCCCGACCGGCGGGCGCTTCATCAATCACGACGACCATTGGTTCTGGAAGCGTTACGCGATCGCGTGGCTCTACTTTTGGATATGGCTAGCGCTTCCCATGATGGCTTCGATCAGGGCGCTGTTCTGAACCAGCGCCCGTTACTCCGCCGCGATCGGCGCGCGGGTAAACAGCATCTTTCGCGCGTTGGAAACCTGGATCACCGCGACGCCGCCGAGCATGAACGCCGCCGCCAAGATGGTGCGCGAACCGATGGACTCGCCGATGAAAATCCATCCAACCAAGATCGCCACCAGCGGGTTCACATACGCGTAGGTCGCAACCCGCGAGGCGGGCTGATGGCGTAACAGCCAGATATACGCGGTAAAACCGCACAACGAGCCAAACACAACGAGGTACGACCACTGCATCCAGGTGATGAAATCGGGCGGCGAAGATCGCAGCAGCGACCACTCGTCGTGAAAGGCGAGTTCCTTGGGAACGCTCGCGATGAGCATCGCCACGCCGCCAACGAGCATCTGCATCGCCGTTGCAACGAGCGGTGAATGCGCGCCGCCTGGCCGCTTCGACCACACGCTTCCAAGCGCCCAGCCGAAAGTCGCCACGATCATGGTCACGATGCCCACGCTCGAAACCGCGGTCGACACCGCAGCCGTGGTTGCAGTCGTGGTTGCAGCCGTGGTTGCAGTCGTGGTTGAGCTTGAAGGAACAGTTGAGGTAGCAGCCAATCCTGCGGGAAGAAGCATGTCGGCCTTGAGCACCACGATGCCGCAAATTCCAAGCGCAATCCCAATCCAAACCGTCTTGGTGGGGCGATGGGATTTGTGAACGATGCGGTCAAGTCCAACGAGCCAGAGCGGCGTGATCGCGGTCATGAGCGCGACGATGCCGGAGTCGACCGTCTTGGTCGCGATCGCAACGCCGCCGTTGCCGATTAGCATGAGACAACATCCGACCACTGCCGCGTTCGACCACGATTTCACAGTGAAATCGCTGCGCCGCACCACTCCTTGCCAACAGGCGATGGCAAACAGCAGGATCGCCGCGCACAAGAAGCGCGAACCCGCCAACACGAACGCGCCGTGTTGCGACACCAACTTGATCGCGAGGTAGGTCGAGCCCCAGATGAGGTAGACCGTGCCGAACGCTATGACGACCCGCAACGCGCTTGGCCGATGCGCCGCGGAGTGGTTGGTGTCGAGCGTCAACCCTGCACCCGCGCCGCACTCTCAACGGCGAAGTACTTCGCCTCGGGATGATGCAGGATGATCGCGCTGGTCGACTGCTCGGGAACCATCTGCCAGTTCTCCGTGAGTTCGCAGCCGATGCGCTCAGGGCGCAACAAACGGAAGAGCTTCTCTTGGTCGCTCATGTCTGGGCACGCCGGGTAACCGAAGCTGTAACGCGAGCCGCGGTAGTTCTGCGTGAACAGCTTGCGGATCTCGGGGCTGTCATCGTTGCCGATGCCCAGTTCGGCGCGCATGCGCTTGTGCCACATCTCGGCGAGCGCCTCGGCGCATTCGACGCCAAACCCGTGCAAATAAAGGTATTCGGTGTACTCGTTGGCCTCGAAGAGCCGCTTGGCGCACTGACTGACCTCGGCGCCGACGGTGACGCAATGCAGGCCGAGCACATCCTTCACGCCGCTCGAAACCGGGCGGAAGAAGTCGGCGATGCAGAGCCGCTCGCGCGAACCCTGACGAGGAAACTTGAAGCGCTCGATCTCGCGGTCTTGCTGCTTCGGGTCGTACACCACCAGATCGTCGCCGTCGGAATTCACCGGGTAGTAACCGTACACCACCTGTGGGCGCAGGATCTTCTCCAGCTTGCACTGCTGTGAAAGCCGCTCGAACACTGGGCGCGCGTGGGCGTCGAGATGCTTCTCGTACTGCGCATCGCTCATGTCGCCCTTCTTGAATCCCCACTGTCCGCGGAAGAGTGCCACTTGATTGATGTATGGATAAATCTGCTCGAGCGGGATGTCCGCAACAACGCGGTCGCCGAGGAACGGCGACTGAGGAATCTCGACGGTGGTCGACACGCTCGAACGCGACATCACTTCAAGCAGCGGCGTGTTGTCGCGAGCAAGCGCGCGCGCTTTGGCGACCTTCGAGTCGACTTCCTCGCGCTTGGAAAGGCGCGCGTCGATCTCGGCGTCGATGGTGGCGAGCTGCTTGGATGCAAGCGCGTCGCACACCGACATACCCTCGAACGCATCGCGGCCGTAATAAAGCTTGCCCTGATAGATGTTGCGCAAATGGCTTTCCGCATAGTGGCGCGTGAGCGCGGCACCGCCGAGAATCACCGGCACCGTGATGCCGAGGCGATTCATCTCGTGGAGGTTCTCCTCCATCACCGCCACCGATTTCACCAGCAGCCCGCTCATGCCGATTGCGTCGGCGCCCGTGCGGCGCCACGCATCGAGGATGGTCTGCAGCGGCTGCTTGATGCCGATGTTGTGGATCTCGAAGCCATTGTTCGAGAGGATGATGTCAACGAGATTTTTGCCGATGTCGTGCACATCGCCAGCGACAGTGGCAAGCACGATGCTCGCCTTCTTCGACGCGCCCGCTTCGGACTTCTCCATGTGCGGCTCAAGAAACGAGACGGCCTTCTTCATCACTGCGGCCGATTGCAGCACGAACGGCAGCTGCATCTGACCCGAGCCGAACAGTTCGCCGACGGCCTTCATACCGCCGAGAAGATGATCGTTGATGATTGTCAGCGGCGCATAGGTCTTCATCGCCTCGGTGAGACTCTTGTCGAGGTCGCGCAGCTCGCCATCGATGATGTGCTGCGCAAGACGCTCTTCAATCGGCAAATCCGCAAGCGTCTTCTTCTCGGTGGTGTCTTCCATGCCATCAGGAAACAGCGAGATGAAGTGGAGCAGCGGATCGAAATTCTCTGGCTGCCCAGCAGGTCGCTCATCGCCGCGCTTGTCGAAGATGAGCCATTCGGCCGCGTCCCAATGCTCGGCGGGAATGCGGTTCCTCGGCAAGATCTTCGACGCATGCACGATCGCCGCAGTCAGGCCACGCGCGCGCGCATGATGCAAGTACACGCTGTTGAGCACCGTGCGCACCGGAGGATTCAGGCCGAAAGAGATGTTCGAGAGGCCGAGGATGATGCCGCAGCGCGGGAACGCCCGAGAAATCGCGGCAATTCCGTCGAGCGTCTCGAGGCCGAGCCGACGGTCGTCGTCGTTACCAGTGGCGATGGTGAAGGTGAGCGGATCGAAGAGGATGTCCTCTTCAGGCAGCCCCCACTTCTTGGTGTATAGCCCGTGGATGCGCGAGGCGATCTCGAGTTTGCGCGCGCAAGTCTTGGCCATGCCCGCCTGGTGATCCTCGTCGATAGTGAGCGCAACGCATGCGGCGCCGTACTTTCGTAGCAGCGGACAAATGCGGTTCATGCGCTCCTCGCCATCCTCGAGGTTGATCGAGTTGACGATCGCCTTTCCGCCGTGGCGCTGCAGACCTTCCTCGATCACGCGCGCATCGGTCGAGTCAAACATGATCGGCGCGTTCACCTGACGCACGAAGCGCGCGGCGACCTCGGCCATGTCCTTCGGACCGCTGCGTCCAACAAAGTCCACGCACACATCGAGCACCTGCCCGCCATCCTTGATCTCCTCGCGGGCCATCGACACCAGTCCGTCGAAGTCGCTTTCATCGAGCAAACGCTTGAATTTGCGCGATCCGTTGGCGTTGGTGCGCTCGGCGACAATGAGGAACGAGTTCTCCTGCACAAACTCCACATAGCCATAGAGGCTCGAGGAGCCCGGCGCCTGCGCAGTGATGCTGCGCTTGGATTGCTTGCGGTCGAGACCGAGGTCATTGACCATGGTGCGCAGTTCGCGAATGTGCTCAGGCGTGGTGCCGCAGCAACCGCCGATCGAACTGACCTTGAATTCCTCGATGAAACGCCGCATCGCCTCACGGAACGGCTTGGCCTGCAGCGGATACTCCGTGCGTCCATCAACAAGAATCGGCAGACCAGCGTTGGGCAGCACGCTGATCGCGCGATCCCAGTTGCGGGAGATGTAGGCAACATGCTCCGCCATTTCAACGGGACCAGTCGCGCAATTGAGGCCCAGCGACGCGATCGGAAACGGCTTGAGCGCGTTCACCACCGCCGCGATATCGGAGCCAAGCAGCATGGTGCCGGTGGTTTCGATGGTCACGCTCGAGAAAATCGCGCGATCCTCGGGCGTGAGTCCAGCCTCGCGAAGCGCGTCGATGCAGGCATTGATCGCGATCTTCTGCTGAAGAAGGTCCTGCGATGTCTCGATCATGAACCCGTCGATGCCGCCGGCAATCAGCCCGCGCGCCTGCTCGAAATAGCTGGCGTGCATCTCGTCCCACGATGTCTGCCCCAGCGAAACCAGCTTGGTTCCCGGCCCCATCGAGCCGATGGCGAAACGCGCGCGATCGCTGGTTTCAAACTTGGCGCAAGCGGCGCGCGCAACCTCGGCGGCGCGCTTGTTGAGGTCGAAGGTCCACGAAGCAAGCTCCTCGTCGAACTCGCGTCCCACCAGGATGTTGGCGCCGAAGGTGTCGGTCTCAACGATGTCGGCGCCAACGGCGAGGTAAGCTTCGTGAATGCGCTGAATGATGTCGGGGCGGCTGCGGACAAGAATGTCGGTGCAGTTGTCGCGGCCGAGGTAGTCGCTGGGATTGCAGTCTGCGCACGCATGAATCTGCGTGCCCATGCCGCCGTCAAAAACGAGGGTGCGAGATTCGAGTGCCTTCAGAAGGGAACGCTGCATGGGGCGGGAGGATACGACGATCGCCCGTTGCATTCAACCATTCATCCGGATGAATGGATGAAGCAAGCACGGAAATTTCCTCCAAAGTTTTAGGGCGCCGCGCAATTGCGTGATTGGGCGCAAGGGACGCGGGCTCTACCATCCGCCCTCCTCCGCCCATGCTTCGACGACTCCGCGCCCACTCCTTCTCCCTCGCTGGCCTCCTCGGTGGCGCCATGACTGCAGCCATGTCTGCAGCCATGTCTGCAGGGAGGAACGTCGCCCCGCGCCGCCTCGCGTCACTGACATTGGCGGCGGC
>Ga0209500_10003735_pt1 | contig 10259 bp, 11 predicted proteins | sample S_140212_EF_Meta_FD_187323 | JGI IMG/M metagenome (GOLD analysis project Ga0209500, IMG submission 187323) | Freshwater microbial communities from Lake Simoncouche, Canada to study carbon cycling - S_140212_EF_MetaG (SPAdes) (version 2) | ecosystem: Environmental > Aquatic > Freshwater > Lake ...
GGATTGGGCTAGAAGAGAGCTCGTGATTAGGCCTTCGGCGCGGGCGGCGCTGTTGGGCCGCCAGGTCCGCCGGGACCGCCGGGGCCAGGACCGCCAGGACCGCCAGGACCGCCGGGACGACCCTTGCCGAACTCTTCCTTGGAGATCTTGCCGTCGCCGTCCGCGTCGCGCTTCTTCATGCGCTCCCACATTTCCTTGCTGACTTCATCTTCAGTGATGAAGCCATCGTTGTTCTTGTCGAGATCCTCGAACTTTGGTCGCTGACGGCCTCCGCCTCCGCCTGGACCGCCTCCACCTGGAACCCCGGGGGTCGGGCCGCCTGGGGCTGGGGGGGTGGTTGGCGGGGCGATGATTGCGAACGCGCCGCAAGTCACCGTGAGCGCCAGCAGGGTCGAGGAGAGCAGGGTCTGAGTCGTGGTCTTCATGTCGCGAGATTCCTTTCGTCGCCGAATTCCATTCGTTCCGCACACGCGGGGACAGAAATTTGGCGGGATTCTTCAACTTGCCCGCCACCATGGCGGGTGCGGGTGATGAACGCGTGCTGGCAAAGGCGCATTGCTGAATTCCCTCAATTCGCCACCGAGTGCATCGGTCTGAAGCTGGGCGTCCGACTGCCGAGGATTGCGCACAAACGCGAGCGCCGCGATCGATTGTATTTCCGTGGATATGGCAGCGGCGCCCTGCCGATACTGACCGTCCATGACCGACGCAAGGACGGCAGCTTCCACTGGCAATATCAGCGCTCCGATTCTTGCGGAGTCCGACATTGCGTCCATCGCTCGACGGCTGTTTGTCGAGGGTCCGCTACTCGCGCGCTTTCTGCAACACCATCGACATCGGATCGCGCCCATCGCTCGTTGCATTTCGTTGATTCCTCCGGGATCGGATGTGCTCGATGTCGGCTGCGGCGGCGGGCTCTTCCTTGCGTGTTTGGTTGCGAGCGGACGGTGTCTGAATGTGCATGGTGTTGATGCGTCGAGTTCTGCCATTGATGCGGCGCAGGCGGCGGGGCGGCGGTTGGCGTTGATCGCGCCGCAGTCGCGGATCCTGTTCGAGCACAGGATGGTGCAGCAGGGTTTGCCTGATGGAAACTACGCGGTGGTTTCGATGATCGATGTGATGCACCATGTTCCTCGCGACGCGCAGAAGCGAGCGTTTTTTGACGCGGCTTCGCGGGTACGCGCGGGCGGAATTTTTCTGTACAAGGACATGTGTGACGCGCCGATTTGGCGGGCAACGCTCAATCGCCTGCATGACCTCGTAATGGCGCGGCAATGGATCAACTATCTGCCGATCGAGACCGCCGACGCGTGGGCCGTTGAGTCGGGCCTTGTGCGTGCATTGGCCGAGGAGCGCGCGATGCTTTGGTACGGACATGAGATCCGCGTGTATCGCCGTCCCGCGGAGAGTGGCCAATGAGCGATCGGGTGAGCAGCGATCGATCCGCTTGGCGCACTTCACTGTTCGCCGGCGTTCTGGCGGCGCTGTTCGTCGCGGTGCCGGCTGGTTTCTTGATCGCGACGGGCAACAAGAACGGCCGAGCTGCATACGACGCGACCGCTTACCACGCGCGCTTCATCCGCGCGCTCGCTGAGCAATTTCCAAACTTCGATCTTTCGAATCCGCTAACGGCGACGACGCCTGGATATCACCTGCTTCTTGCCTGCGTAGCTCGACTCGGCGCTTCGTCGATCGAATCGCTTCGCCTTGCGAGCATGGCGATCGGTTGCATCTTTGTCGGCTCGATCGCGGCGTGGTTGTCGCGACGCGTTGGGCTGCGTATTGCGCTGCTCTTTGTTTCGCCACTGGCGGGCTCGATCTATGTTGTCGGTGCAGCGGCATGGACGCTTCCCGATAATCTCGCGTGGGCGCTGGTGTCGTGGATTTTGTTTCTCTGTTTGCGCGAGCCAGCGCGCGCGCGCGAACTGCTGTTGGCATCGCTGCTGTTGGTGGCGCTGGTCGCGGTCCGGCAAATTCATATCTGGGCGGCCGCCATTGTTTGGGTGAGCGGCTTGAGCTTCGCGCTTCAATCAAGAGGGCGAAGTGAAGCCGTTGGCGGTGGGCTGTCTGTGCTGGCGAAGATGTTGGGCTTTGTGCTGGCAACCGTTCCAGCGTTTGCCGTGCTCGTGCTCTTCGTCCGGCATTGGGGAGGCTTGACGCCGCCGCGCTTCCAAGGCGAATTGCAAGGGGTGAACCTCGCGACTCCCGCGTTCATGCTGCTGGAGTTCAGTTTGCTCGCGATTGGTTTTTTGCCTTGGATCGCGCCGCCGTTGCGCACGGCCTGGCGCGAGCGGCGATGGATACTCGTGACGGGCGCGCTCGCCGCGATTGTGCTTGCGGCCATTCCAGCGACCACGCTCGACGTCGCTGCCGGACGCTTCTCGGGCTTCTGGTCGCTGATCGCAAAGGCGCCGGTGATTGCGGGCCATACGAGTCTGCTCATGATCGTGGCGGCACCGATCGGCGCAGTACTCCTTACCGCGCTGCTTCTCGGGCTTTCGCCGAGGTCGCGCGCGGTTTTTGGCGTTGCGCTGCTCGCATTTGCGGCGGCGCTCACCGCGACTTTTTATTGTTGGCAGCGTTACCACGAGCCGTTGCTGCTGGTGGTGTTGCCGATGCTTTGTGCGTTGCAGCGCGAGCGTCCAACGCGCGCGTCGTGGTGGCAACTGCTCTTTCCGCTGATTCTTGCGGGCATTCTGGCCGCCATTACGGTCGGAGGCCTGCGTTCAGACCCGGTTGCCCCCGACGCATTGCCCGCGCCGAGCCACTTCGCGCCAGGTGACTCATTCCTGCCCGCGCCTGCGGGGCAGTGAACAATGCGAGTCGCGACGGGCATTTTTAACGATATCGCGTTTGCATGTATTTACAGCGTTGCGTGTGGCTTCATCGGACTTGGATGGTCGCAATCTGTTTGCGGCAAGCCTTGGAAATGATTATGAGCAACACGACACACCACAATAACTGTGAGCGAAATCGCGAGGAAATCCTCGCAGCGCTTCTGGTTATGACGATTGCTCCGAACTTTCCAACTCGTCATGTATTCCGCTTGCATGGCATCACCTTGATGCCATTGTCAAGATGAACTGTCGCGCTTCCCCAGCACGACTGTGTACTAGTTGCGGCAATCACTGTCCCTCCCCAGGGATCTAATTGCCGAAGTCGTCCCATTGAGCACGAGCGTCGGTCGTCCCCTCGCTATTGCTCGAGCAACACCATTCGAGGTTTGTATGCGCTTCTCACATTTCTTTGCGAGCGCGGCAGTTCTTTCTGTCGCCGGTATGGCACTCGCCCAGTCCGCCGTTCTGCACAACGGCGTCCAGGTGACGCTGAAGTCACCCGTCGAAACTTTCGCCGTGGAAGGTCCCTTGTGGGACATTGATTACGCACATCGCCAGCTCGTTTCGATGGGCCATCGGGTCACCATTCCAGCGACGCTCAACGGCGCGCCGTTTGTGATGGGTGGAACTGAAGTCGTGAACAACGAGGAAACCAGCCTCGGAGAGATCACGGTTCTGAATTTCGATCGGCTTTCCGATGCGAACGCGGCGGCACGCGACATCGTTCAGACCACCGCTGGCGCAGCAGGGCCGATTCGCCTCGGACCAGCGCGCTCCATTCACAGCACGGGTGAGGCGCGTGGTCTCGCCGTCGCCGGCCTTGACCGCACTCCTGTGGTTGAGAAGGCAATCGAGGACACCTACTTCTTTCTCGTCCGCAACGCGTTCCTGCAGTATCCCGCGGGCGTGCTTCCCGCGAACTTCCTCGGAACCATCGGAATTCGCACCGATACCGGGGCATTCCCTGCCAACAACAATCAGCTTCCGCCGCGACGGTTCTGGCGCTATCCGACCGCTTCTGGCGCGACATTCATGGCGCAGGGTTCGGTGTATGTCGACACCGCGGGTAATCAGTACCTGATTCCCGACTTCGCGGTCAAGGGCTACTTTGCCACCTTGATTATGTCGGAGAACGTCTGCATCGGCAACATGGTGGCTGCCGCGATCGGCAACTACAACACTCCTGACTCGTTCGTGATCGGCACCACTCTGTGCCTCATGAATCAGGATCCGCGCATGCCGCTCAGCATTCTTGGAGTCGGCAATTCGCCGGTGAGCAAGGAGTTCTTCAGCACCAATGCGCAGCCTGGAATGTTCCTAGCGGTCGTAGGCCACATGATCGGTGAGCATGTGATGTTCGCCGAGGTCATTGATGCCTCCGCGAACCTGTTCGATCCTGCAGTCGGTGCATGGGTTTCGATCATCGACCGCACCTGGGGCTACCGGCCAGGCATTGGCCTTGACTACACCGGATCCGTGACGCCAATCGCGGGCAACACGCTCTACTACCAGTACGGAAGTGTGAATGCGCTGGGAACCTTTGTTCCCACGACACCCTTGGTTTCGCTCGCTCCGGATCTGATCATCGATCCAGTGTTGAATACGGCAAAGTTCGTTATTCGTGATCAATCTGGTGGCGATCCGACGACGGCTCGATCGATTCGGTTCACCGTGAAGAAAAACGCCGGCGGGACGGTCCTTCGACAGACCGTCTACAACTGGGCCGACCTTCTCGGTCTCTGAGAACTAGGACTCCTCGAATTGTGTTCAGACGGGCTGCCGCAAGGCAGCCCGTCTTTCGTTTTTGCGATAGTTTCATGGCTGAAAGCGCAGGAAATTCAGAGATTTAGGTTGAACTGCATCGTTTGCACGGCAAAGTTTAGTTGCATTCCCGGCGGGTCAATTTGATCAATTTGATATTGCGACCTATCCGGGGGTCGTGTGTTTGCGGCGTCCCGCATGCACGCAGTTTTTCGCAATTGCTGCCCGTTCGTGTAAGTCGTCCTTATCGAACCTCGGTAGCCAACACCCGGGGTGTTCTATGTTTGCAACTCGTTTTTTGGCGTGCGCTGTCGGAGTGTTTATCGCTGGCGTTAGTTCGCCCGCGTTTTCTCAAGTCGCAGTGCTTCACAATGGCGTGGAGGTGACGCTGAAGCTTCCTCTCCAGAACTTCGCGTGTGAGGGGCCGATTTGGGATATCGATGTTGCCAATCACCAGATGCGGGTCGTGGGTAATCTGATCACCATTCCCGCATCGCTCAATGGCCTGCCGTTCACCATGAGCGGGACTGGGATCACTGGGCCTCAGGATGTCAACAATGGACCAATCAGCGGCCTGACTTTCGACCGTCTCGCCGACTTGAATGCAACCAATCGTGATGTCGTCTTGGACACTTCGGGCGATGCTGGCCCGGTTCGACTTGGCCCGGCGCGCTCGATCATCAGCCAAGGCGAGGCGCGCAGCTCGCCCTCCACGACCGGCCTGAACCGGACGCCGCAAATCGAGAAGCAGATCGAAGACAATTTCTTCTTCCTTGTTCGCAACGCGTTTCTGATGCACCCGCCAGGAAAGCTTCCGGCGAACTTCCTCGGCAGCATCGGAATCCGCACCGAGACTGGCGGCTTTCCCGTCAACAACAACCAACTTCCGCCGCGTCGCTATTGGCGCTATCCAACCTCGGCCGGCGGGACGGTTATCGCGAACGGCCATGTTTATGTCGATAATTTGGGACGCGAGTACAACATTCCTGACGTTGAAACCCTGGGCGGCAACATCAATTTCGGCTTCTCGGAGAATGTGTTGATCGGGTCAGTGGTGTCTGCCGCGCTCGGAAACTACAACACCCCCGACTCGTTTGTCGTGGCTGGTGTGCTGGTTCTCATGAATCAAGATCCGCGCACCCCCTTGGACATCTTGGGAACTGCATCGTCGCCAGTGTCCAAGTCGTACTTCGGCGCGTATCTCAGCACTAATCCAGGGGCAGCGGTTGCGATCGTCGGCCACATGATCGGCGAGCATGTGTTGATGGCCGAAGAGATCGAGGTCACTGGTGTCTTTGATCCGTCGATCGGAGCGTGGGTGTCAGTCATCGACCGCACATGGGGCTTCCGTCCTGGCCAAGGGCTGAGTTACCGCGGCGATGTGGTGCCCATCGCGGGCCATACGATCACGGCCCGCTATGGAAACATCAATGCGCAGGGCGTCTTCGTTCCCAAAGCGAATACTGCGGAGATTTCGATTCAAGCGAGCTTGATCATCGATCCGTTGACCGATTCCGCTCAGTTTGATGTTCGAAACCAGACTGGTGCCGACCCAGACACTGCGCGCGCGATCAGGTTCACCGTCAAGAAGACCTCCACGGGCGCAACTGTTCGTGAACAGGTGTACGACTGGGCGACTTTGGTCGGGCTCTGATTGCTCGGAGTGGTGATTCGTTCAAATCGCATTTGAACGACTCGACATGGTTACAAACCGACTTCAGACGGGCCGCCCAAAGGCGGTCCGTCTGTCATTTTCCTGCCGCGCAATGTGGTGCGTGCTCGCGTATATTCCTCTCCCTATGTCTAAAGCAATCATCAAGACCGCCAAGGGCGACATGCACGTCGACTTCTACGACGCCGATGCTCCCAATACCGTTGCCAACTTTCGCAAGCTGGCTGGGCAGGGCTTCTACAACGGCCTCACCTTCCACCGCGTCATCCCAAACTTCGTGATCCAGGGCGGCTGCCCGAGCGGCACGGGTTCCGGCGGACCGGGCTGGAAGATCAAGTGCGAACTCTCCGGTGGCAATCAGCACCACGATCGCGGCGTGCTGTCGATGGCGCATGCTGGCCCCGATACCGGCGGCTCGCAGTTCTTCGTTTGCCACAGTCGGTCCAATACCGCGCATCTCGACCGAAAGCACACTTGCTTCGGCAAGGTGGTGAAAGGCCTCGAAGTGATCGACGCGATCAAAGCCGGCGACAAGATCACCGAGATCACGCTTGCGGACTAATGCCCGCGCGATTGCGTTTGGATCCTGATGGCACATCTTGGTCGCTTCAACACCCTTACCGTCGTGCGTGAAACGCAGTCGGGCTTCTATCTCGATGGCGATCAACTGGGCGAGATCCTGTTGCCTGGACGCTACATTCCGCACGGGCTTGAGGTTGGTGGCGAGATCGAAGTCTTCGTCTACCGCGACTCGGAGGACCGCCTGGTCGCGACCACTGAGCGGCCGCGTGCGTGCGTGGGCGAATTCGCTTGCATGCATGTGAAGGACATTCACGAGCGCGCCGGCGCGTTTCTTGATTGGGGCCTCGGCAAGGATTTGCTGCTGCCCTACCGTGAGCAGAAGCCGAAGGTGCGGATGGGCGAGGATGTTGTTGTGGTGGTGGTCATCGACCCCGACACCAATCGAATCATCGCCAGCACGATGCTGAAGAAGCACATGAGCCTCGAGGCGCCGCGCTATCCCGAGGGTGCGCCGGTGGACATGCTCATCTACGCCGAGACTGAGCTTGGTTACAACGCCGTCGTGAACAACGCCCATCGCGGGCTGATCTACCGCACCAATCTGGCGGGTCCGCTGAAGATCGGCGCGCGCATGAACGGCTTTGTGAAGTCGGTGCGTGAGGACGGCAAGATCGATTTGAGCATCGATGCGGCGGGATATTCGCGCGTGCGACCGTTGAGCGAGATGATCCTCGCTGAACTCGAGCGCGCGGGCGGGCGATTGAACTTCGATGATTCCAGCGATCCGGAGGCGATTCGCGAGCGCTTCGGCGTGAGCAAAAAGGCCTTTAAACAAGCGATTGGCGCGTTGTATCGCGATCGTCGGATCTTGCTGCTTGATCCCGGTATCCAGCTGGTCGTGATGCCGCCATCACGCGGAGGCCGCAGGTGACCAGGCTCGAGCGCGCGCAAGCAAACGCCGCGCACTGGCGTGAACAGGCGGCGCAGGTGGAGCGCGAGCGGCGGGCAATGATCTGGCTGCTGCGCGTGGGAATCCCCGTAGGAATCGTGGTCTTTCTGATCTTTCATGGTTGGATTGGCTTTGGTATCGCCGCGATGAGCATGCTGACCTATGTCATGGGGATGTATATGACGACGGTGCGTCGGGCTGAGTTTGCTCACCACATGCGCGATGCAGATGCGGATCTGGTGGCGGCTCAACGGATTTCCGAGCAGTAAGTTTGTGCGCTGATTTGATGAATACCCAGCGTGATCCGAGCGATCCGCGTGAACGAGAAGGAGTTCGAGATGGTCGAGATCAATGTCCGTTACCAAGGTGAACTGCGTTGCCAGGCTGAGCACGGTCCTTCGAAGACCACGCTGCTGACCGATGCGCCCGTCGACAATCACGGCAAGGGTGAGTCGTTTTCGCCGACCGATCTGGTGGCGACGGCGCTCCCTTCGTGCTTGATGACGATCATGGGCATCTATGGCGAGCGTCATGGAATCAGCTTGGTCGGCATGACTGCGCGAACTCAGAAGGTCATGACCAAGGAATTGCCGCGTCGCATCGCCAGCCTGCGCACCGTGGTGACTGTGCCGTTGGCGGCGAATCATGAGGCGCGGGTAGCGCTGGAAAACGCCGCGCACACTTGCCCAGTGCACAAGAGCCTGCATCCGGATATCGATGCATCGATCGAGTTCGTCTACGCGGGCGCGTGATTGGCGCGTGATTGGCGCATGATGAGCGCATGATGAGCGCATGACTGAAACGCGTGGCTGCAATCCTGCGAGAAATTGCTTGGTTGTTGCGTCGTGGCGGTGTAGTTTGCGTTGATGCCATTTGAACGATCATGCGTGTTTCCATCGAGTAGCCGAGCATGGGTGTGGCTCGCGTTGGCCGGCTGCGTTGTTGCGCGGGCGGGCGGCGACACCATCACCGTCGAATTCGTCGGCAGCTTTGCGCCTGCGGTGACTCAACGGGTGAATTCGGCGGGCGAGATCGCGGGAGATTTTCAGTTCAACTCCATCACCTCCGCCATGCGCTATCAGCCCGGCGTTGGCCGAGTGGCGTTGCCTGTGCCGGCGGGCGCGACGCAGAGCATCGGCACTGGCATCAATGAGATTGGAACGATCGTCGGGCGTTACAGCGTTGGATCGGGAACTTTCGGCGCGATCTGGAGCGCGGCCAATCAGTTGACGACTCTGCCGCCGCCGCCAGGAACTTGGTCGTATAGCACGCCGGCCAACATCAACAACTCCGGCACCGTTTGCGGATACGCGACGCGCGCCGTTGTGGGTTCCGATCCGCAGCGCGCATGGCGATGGACGGCGAAGCTGGGCTACGAGATGCTCGCGCAGCCGGCGGGAATCGTGTCGGTGTGCCGTGATATCAACGCTTCTGGGCAGGTGGGCGGACACACCGAGATTGCTGCGTCGGTCTTTCGTGCTTGCGTCTGGAACATCGATGGAACGCTGACCGACCTCGGAACGCCGGCGGGCACCGCGCAGTCGTACGGTCTTGCGATCAACGACGCGGGTGCGGTTTGCGGGACGGCGGGAGCGAATGATGTTCCCTTCGCGTGGACGGCGGCAACGGGAATGCGCGTGCTGCCCGACTTCGGTCCGGGGCTCAAGGCTGCGGCATACGACATCAACAACGCGGGATGGATCCTCGGTTGGGCCGACACCGCGCCGTTCGAGACCGTGCCCGTGGTGTGGGATCCCGCGGGAAACCTGCACAACATCGCGACGCTGGTTGACCCGGTCCGTTTCTACTTTCCCGGCGACTACCTAGTGCCGATCACGATCAGCGACACAAACCTCATTGTTGTTCGCGGCTACGACTTCACGGTCAGCGGCGATCCGATGGTGCTGATGTTTCGCATCATTGCTCCGTCGGCGTGCGCGACCGACCTCGATGGAAACGCTTCGACGGGCTCGACGGATCTCGCGGTATTGCTATCGGCTTGGGGAACTGCGGGCGCGGCGGGCGAAGACCTCGATGGCGACGGCGTGGTGGGCGCGCGCGATCTGGCGGCGTTGCTTTCGGGGTGGGGCCCGTGCCCGTGATAGAGCCGTGACTGGCTCATGACTGGCTCATGACTGGCTCATCACAGGGCATACTGCAACCATGAACCTCCATCGCTGGATTCCGATGCGCGCGCTGCTGCTGGCCTTCATGTCGTTGGCGTTGGCGGGATCGACTGCGCTTCGCGATGACGCGACGCTGTTCTTCAAGGGCGGCAGAATCCAGCGCATCGTGATCGAGCTTGCGCCCGAGGCGATCGAGGCGTTGCGCAAGGATCCGCGCGCCTATGCGCCGTGCGTTGTGCGCGAGGGCGATCGCGTTGTTGGCGAGAAGGCGGGAATCAAGCTCAAGGGTGCGGCGGGGAGCTTCCAAGAATTTGACGCTCGACCTGCGTTCACCATCAACATCGACAAGTTCGGCGAGGCCGCGCCGTACCACGGTCTTGCCAAGTTTCATC
>Ga0209500_10003737_pt1 | contig 10255 bp, 7 predicted proteins | sample S_140212_EF_Meta_FD_187323 | JGI IMG/M metagenome (GOLD analysis project Ga0209500, IMG submission 187323) | Freshwater microbial communities from Lake Simoncouche, Canada to study carbon cycling - S_140212_EF_MetaG (SPAdes) (version 2) | ecosystem: Environmental > Aquatic > Freshwater > Lake ...
TACCGGCACCTCGATTCGGCCTGCGACTACGGCAACGAGGTCGAGGCCGGTGTGGGGATCCGCTCGAGCCTCGCCGCCGGAGTCTGTCGGCGCGAGGATCTGTGGGTGACGTCAAAGCTTTGGAACACCTACCACGACCCACGGCATGTCCGCGCGGCCGCGGAGCGGACGCTCGTCGACCTCGGCCTCGACCACCTCGATCTCTACCTCGTCCATTTCCCGATCGCCCAGCGATTTGTCCCCTTCGACGTCCGCTATCCCCCTGGCTGGATCCACGACCCAACGGCATCCCGGCCGCGAATGGAGATGGTCAATGTCCCTCTGGCGGAGACCTGGGGAGCGATGGAGGAGCTCGTCTGGGCCGGAATCGTGCGCCGCATCGGCGTTTGCAACTGCTCGACTGCGCTCCTCCGCGATCTCCTCGCCGGGGCGCGAATCCCGCCGGCTGTCCTCCAGGTGGAGCTCCATCCGCTCCTCGCCCAGGAGAAGCTCCTCCGCTTCTGCCGGGAACAGGGGATCGCTGTGACCGCCTTCTCGCCGCTGGGAGCCCCGTCGTACGTCCCCCTCGGCATGGCCCAGCCGGAGGAATCGCTCCTCGATCATCCGCTGATCCTCGACGCCGCGATTGCCTGCGGACGAACCCCGGCCCAGGTCCTTCTCCGCTGGGGAGTGCAGCGTGGATCGGCCGTGATCCCCAAAACCTCCCGCCGCGAGCGGCTGAAGGAGAACCTCGAGCTCTTCGACTTCACCCTCACAGGCCCCCAAATGGCGGCGATTTCCGCCCTCGACCGGGGGCAGCGGTTTAACGACCCGGGGGTCTTCTGCGAAGCGGCCTTCGGGGCCTTCTGCCCAATCTACGAATGATTGGCCTCGAGGGCCCCTGAGGATTCCTCCGGGCACACGGAACGGACACATCCCACCGATAGGCTGGCATTGTTCTTTGCGGCTGACCTGACCAGCGGACGGGGAGTGTTCCGACCGATCCAAGCGATCAGGCGGACCTTTCTTGTGGCCGTTCGCCGATACCCTTATGATTTTAGGGTGGGGGGGACGAATGCGGCGCGAGGGCTCTGCCACCGCTCCGGACCGATCCCCCCGACAATCTCTTCTGTCGACGCGTTCTTTCATCGCCTTCATCGCTCGATTGCTTCCTCCCTTTTCGAGGAGTCTTCCATGCGCCTCTCCTGTTCCGACCGTCCGTCCAAGGCCGGCTTCACGCTGGTCGAATTGCTCGTGGTCATCGCCATCATCGGCACGCTCGTCGGCCTCCTCCTCCCGGCCGTCCAGGCGGCGCGTGAGGCGGCCCGCCGCAGCGCCTGCTCCAACAATCTCAAGCAGACCGGCTTGGCGTTCATCAATTACGAGGGGGCGAAGAAGTCCTTCCCGGTCGCCGAGAGCCGCTTCTCGGAGGCCGAGAAGACGCAGATGAGCCCGGCCCCGCCCCTCTGGGCCATTGGCGAGGATGCCCAGAAGCCGATGGGGGCGCTCGGGCAGATCCTCCCTTTTGAGGAGCAGACGACGATCTACAACATGTTCAACTGGAAGCGGCCGATCATCGACCCGATCAACATGCCTTCGCCGTTCCCGGGCGGGCAGCTCAGCCCAACGGCGATGGCGCCGATCCAAAACTACATCTGTCCGTCGACGCCCAACGTCCCGAGCGATTACAGCACCTACTACTTCGCTCCGGCCGGATTGATGTCGGCTGGCCAGATCCTCAATCTTCCGCGCACCGACTACGTGCCGGTCAAGGGGATCCACAGCTCGCTGGCGACCTGCGTCGGCCTGCCGGCGACGACGACGGAGAACGGTCTGCTCGCCACGACCGACTCGATCAACAAGCGGACCGTAAAGATCTCCGAGTGCATCGACGGCCTGTCGAAGACGATCCTCCTCATCGAGGAAGCCGGCAAGCAGCAGAAGTTCTTCAAGGGGCAGGCGGTGCCCGGTGGCGCCCCCAGCTACCCGAACATCGCCCTCAATTCGTTCTACGGCGACTGGAACTGTGCCCGTTACACGCGCGGCTACAGCGGGGCCACGATCGCGAATCCCGGAGCGTCCGGTTGCTCGGTGATCAACATCTACAACGACAACAGCCCTTATTCCTTCCACCCGCAGGGGGTGTCGGTGGTCCGGGGCGACGGGTCGGTCGGTTTCCTCTCGCAAGACATCGACAACTTCGTCTTCGTGGCGTTTGTCACGCGTGACGGTGGCGAGCCACGCGACACCGACCAGTGATCGTTCGACGCATGATCGGCGCCGATGGTGTGCCCCGAGGGTTCACCGCGGCCCCTTCTGCCGATCTCACCGACCCGGCCGATCGCCACCGATCGGCCGGGTCGGCCGTTGTCTCCCCCACACGGACCGCCGATGTGATTCCCACCGATCTATTCCTTCCCTTCCCTCCCCTTCCCATTCCTTCCGGAGCAGCGATCCGATGCACCTCCTCACCACGTCGTCCGACGCCATGGTCGTCCGTCGATCCGCCGTGTCGCTCATGCTCCTGCTCGCCCTGGGAATCGTCGGCTGCTCGAAGGGCCCGAACCTCCCGCGGGTGAAGGGCACGTTGGTCGTCGACGGTCAGCCGGCCGCCGGCGCCAACCTCCTTTTCTTCACCGCCGGCCAGCGCGGCGGCGTCGTCCCCTCCGCCAACACCGCGGCCGACGGCAGCTTCGAGATCATCACCAACGCCAAGCCTGGCGTGAGTCCAGGGTCTTATACCGTGACGGTCGTATGGCACGATCCAGCCAAGATCGAAGCAGCGAGAAAAGATAGCTCTGGCAAGTCCGATCCGCCCGACCTCCTCGGCGGCAAGTATTCCGTGCCCAACAGTTCGCCGCTGAAGGCCGAAATCACCCCCTCCACCAAGCAACTGCCGCCGATTGAACTCTCGACGAAGTGATCTGGCTCACCCCCATCCCCATCTCTGGATCTCCCTCATGTCGCTGCGTGCTTCCCTCCTCCTTGGCTCGCTGATCGCCCTGCTCGGCGGGCTCCAGGCCGGCCGTCCGGTCGCTGCGGCCCCGCCAGTCGGCGCGACGGTGGAGCTGCCGATCGACGACTACCTCGACGACGAAGATGAGGCCTACCACTGGGAGGTGGTGAAGGGGGGCGGGGAGGCAGCGAACACCGTCATCCGAATGAAGAGCCAGTCGTGGCGGAGTCCGGAGGAGGTCGATCGGCAGGTTTGGGAGCACTGGGTGCTCGTCGCGCGGCCGGCGGAGCTGAAGACCGACAAGTGCTTTCTCCTCGTCAGTGGCGGTGGCAATGACGGCACGAAGGTCCCCGACGGCCCGAGCACCCTCGTCACGACCATCGCCGAGGCGACCGGGAGCATCGTCGTCGAATTGAAACAGATCCCCAACCAGCCGATCGTGTTCCACGGGGATGGCACGCCCCGCAAGGAGGATGATCTGATCGCCTACTGCTGGGATCAGTTCCTCGACAGCGGCGATCCCACCTGGCTCCCCCGGCTGCCGATGGTGAAGAGCGTCGTCAAGGCGATGGACTGCATCGAGGAATGGTCGAAGGAAGAGGGAATCCCGGTGCAGGGATTCGTCGTCGCCGGCGGCTCAAAGCGCGGCTGGACGACCTGGATGACCGGCGCCACCGACGACCGCGTCGAGGCGATCATCCCAATCGTCATCGACGTCCTGAATCTCGACGAGCAGCTCATCCACCACGGCGCCACCTACGGATTCTGGTCGCGGGCCCTCGGCGACTATGTCCACCACGGCATCGTCCAAAACCCCGAGCATCCGCGGATGCAGGCGCTCCACGCGATCGAGGATCCATATTCCTACCTCGATCGGCTCACGCTCCCGAAATACATCGTCAACGGCAGCGGCGATCAGTTTTTCGTTCCCGATTCGTCGCGCTTTTACTTCGACAATCTCAAGGGGGAGAAGCACATTCGCTATGTCCCCAACACCGATCACGGGATCGAGAAGAATCCCGATTCCGTTCCGAGCATCATCGCCTTCTACGAGATGATCATCGCCGCCAGGGCCAGGCCGAAGCCGACCTGGACGTTCGAGAAGGATGGCTCGATCCGGGTGCGGAGCAACGTCAAGCCCCAGGCGGCAGTCCTCTGGCAGGCCCATAATCCCGACGCGCGCGACTTCCGGCTGGCGACGATCGGCAGCGCCTACAAGCCGACGGTGCTCCAGGCGGATGCGGACGGGAGCTTCGTCGGCAAGCCCCGTCCCCAGCCGAAGGGCTGGACGGCCGCCTTCATCGAGCTGACCTACGACTCCGGCGGCCTGTTCCCCTTCAAGGAATCGACCGCCGTGCGGATTACCCCCGATACACTTCCACACGCCGGCTTCGATCCGAAGACGCTTCCCTACGAGGGGGATCTGCCGGCGGCGGCCAAGTGACTTTTGGAAAGCTCCTCGGAGGATCAATCGATGCGTGATGGCCTGATCGCCTGCCTGCGTGTCGGCTGCTGTTGGATCGCGCTTGGCTTCCTCGGTGGAACGGCCGCCGCGGCCGACTTCCGGGCCGGGGCCGCGGTGCGCGTGATCACCCCCGAGCCGCTCCTGCCGGTGTCGGGGGGGATGGGGCCGGCCCATCCTGTCAGCGAGAAACGCGGCGATCTCACCGCCCGGGTGCTCGTCGTGGCCGACACGGATACGACCGTGGCGATCGTCGGCATCGACGTCCTCGGATTCCCCGCCGTCCTCGGTGACCGAGTGCGGGCCCTCGTACCCCGCCTGCCGCCGGAGGCGCTGATCATCGGCGCCACCCACACCCACAGCGCCCCCGATTGCTACGCCTTCCCCGATGGGAAGGGAGGGCACACGGGGAATCTCGCCTGGATGGAGGAGGTCGTGCGGCGCACGGCCGAGGCGGTCAACGAGGCCCTCGACGGCCTCCGTCCGGCGTCGCTGCGGGTCGCGACGGCGGAGGCCCAGGGGAAGATCGCCTTCAACTTTTACGCGCCCGATCTCTACGACCGGCGGATGGGGGTGATCCAGGCCGTCGGTAGCGACGGCAAGCCGATCGCCACGCTCGTCAACTACGCGATCCACCCCGAGGTGCTCGGCAACCAGCGCGGCATTCTCTCCCCCGACTGCATCGGCCCGATGTGCACGCGGATCGAAGCCAGCGGCGGCGGCGTGGCGGTGTTTCTCAACGGCGCCCAGGGGGGGATGATCACGGCCGACAACCGCGATCTCGACGCCCCTGCCGATCCGCTCCGCGGATCTTGGAAAGAGATCGGCACCTGGGAGGAATGCGAGCGGATTGGCCACACGATGGCCGACGAGGCGCTGCGGATCGTGGCCGGGGCGGAGGCCGACGCGGCCCCGGCCGTCGCGGCAACGTCGCGCGACGTCCGCTTTCCGGTCGAATCGGACGACCTGTGGGGCGTTGTCACGCTCTCCCCCCTGGGATACGGCCACGACAAGGCGACGCGCACGATCACCGCCACGCTCGCGATGGTCGACGTGGGGAAGGCACGGATCCTCACGATCCCGGGGGAGGCGCTCCCCAACATCGGCTCCTACCTCAAGCGCAAGACCGGCGACGACACCTTCCTCTTCGGGCTCACCAACGACGCCTTCGGCTACATCCTCACCGAAGTCGATTTCCTCGCCTTCCCGCGCTACCAGTACGTCTCGCGGGTGTCGCTCGGAGAGCAGACCGGGACGATCCTCATCGACAACCTCCTCGGGATGGTGCGCGAGTCGCCCCGCCCCGTGACGAAGTGATCGAGGCCGTCGCCGGCATCAGTCGTCGGCGATCAGGCCGTGATAACGGCCCATGTGTCAGTTGGGGAGATGGAAGAAGCCGATCGCCAGGATCACGTAGACACCGAGGAGAAGACACCCCTCAAACCAATTGGCGCGGCCGTCCTGGATCAATTCGCGGGTGATCACGGTGGCGAGGACGATCGCCACCACCTCGAAGGACGTGAAGGCGAGGTCCATCGGCTGGCCGAGAAGAATGCCGGCAAAGACCAGCAGCGGAGCGACCAGGAGGACGATCTGGATCGTCGAACCGACCGTCGCGGAGAGGACGAGCGACGGCTTCCCCTGACGGGCGAAGCGGGCGCAGGCGAGGATCTCCCCGAGGCTGCCGACCCCCCCGAGGAACACGATGCCGCTGAAGGTGTCGGAGAGGCCGAGGCTCCGGGCCGTCGGCACAAGCGCTTCGGAGAGGGCATCGCTGACCAGCGCCAGGAGCGTCGCCGACACCCCGAGCACGGCGAGGCTCCGCCCGGAAGAGTGCTGCGGCGCGTCGTCGTGATGCTCCTCGGTCGCGAGCAGCCCCGTCTCGTTCCCGGGAGCGAGGATCGTGACGGCGAGGTTGACGACATACATGCCGAGGAGCACGACCGACATCTCGAGCGACAATCCCTTCGTCCCCTCCGGTGCTCCGAGGCTGAAGACGGCGGGGACGATGAAGCAGAAGGCACAGATCATGAGCATCGAGGCGCTGACGTTGAGCCGGCGGCGGTCGATCCGCTGCTCACCATGCCGCAGCCCTCCGGCGAGGAGGGCCACGCCGAGGCTGACGAGAAGATTGGCGAGGATCGCGCCGGTGAGCGAGGCCTTGACGACGCCGCTCAAGCCGTTGGAGAGCGCCACCACCCCGATGATCAGCTCTGGCAAGTTGTTGAGGGTTGAGTTGACCAGCCCCCCGGCCACCGGCCCCTGCCGCGCCGCGAGGCGCTCGGTGGCGTCGCCGATCAGCCCGACCAGCGGCACGATCGCCGCCAGGGCCGCGATTGAGACGGCGATCGGCGGCGCCCCGAACCAGGCCAGGCCGACGGCCAGGGGAACAGCCGCCAGAAACCACCGTGCTGTCATCCGCTGCTCCGCCCCGATCATCTTGGGGATGCCGCCGGGGTTTCGCGAATCGGCCCAGCCAGCCCATGATGGTCCTCGCCGTCGCAGGAGGCAAGCCTCCACCCCATCAGCCGCCCCCCGCCGCCACCGCAAGGCCCACCCCCGATGCCAGCCTGGTTCACCGATGCCTTCCCGAGCGATGCGGAACTGCGGTGGATGAATATCGTCATCCGTCTCCTCGCCGCTCTCGTCCTCGGGAGCCTCGTGTCGATCATCTATGCAACGACGAGGCGCCGCCACGCCGCCGCGGCCACCGATCTCTCACAGACGCTCCTCCTCCTGGCGGTGGTGATCGCCATGATCACCCTGGCCATCGGTGACAGCACGGCGCGGGCCTTCAGTCTCGTCGGGGCCCTGGCGATCGTCCGTTTTCGGAGCGTCGTCGAGGATCCGCGTGACACGGCCTTCGTGATCCTCGCCGTGGCCGTTGGCCTCGCCGTCGGCGCCGGATTCATCCTTGTGCCTCTGATCGGGCTGCCGATCGCGGCGATCATCGCCTGGGCATTCTGCAAAAACGGTCGCGATGCCCCGTTCTCGGCCCCATCCTGCCGGGTGATCCTGCGGACGACGCCCGACTCTCCAGCCGGTCCGATTCAGCAGACTCTAGCCACGCACCTCGACGCCCTCCGACCGCGGCGGATCGAAACGGTGAAGAAGGGGGCGCTCGTTGAGCTCGTCTACTCCGGGCGGTTGAAACGCGACGGCGATGGCCACACGCTTGTCCGTTCCCTCCAAGCCTGTCCCGGGGTTGCTGGCGTCGAAGTCGTGTTCCCGGAGTCGACTGTGAGATGACTTCGCCGTGACGGTCAGTCGGGACGGTATGGCTTTCCGGCTCGGAACAGGTCACGATGCCCGCGGATCTCGGCGGCGAGCGGTTCGTCTTTCCCATCCTCCGCCAGCGCCAAGGCGCGGTCGGCCACCTCGACCGCCGCCGCGTAGTCGCCCGTGGCCGCTAAGGCCGTCGCCAGCGTGTCGAGGAACGCCGGATCCTCCTGATCGGCCTCGGCACAGGCCCGCCGCGCAAGGCCGACCGCTTCCGCCGCATCGGCCACCGCATCGCCGTCGCCGGCCTGACCGGGATGGCTTGAGAGGAGGTACGCCAAGGCATTGAGCGTCTCGGGGTCATCGCCATCGATCGCTAGCGCCTCACGGTAGCGAGCCACGGCTTCCTGGGGCCGGCCGAGTTTTTCCAGCGCCAAGCCCCAATCAAGCCGGACGCTCACGTCGCGCGGGCGCTTGGCTGCGCCACGGGCGAAGAACGCCTCCGCCCGCGCCAGGTCGCCGCCGAGCGCCGCGACCAGCCCGGCGGCCTGCAACAGATCATCCCCCCCTCCCTGGTTGATGGCGATCTGGTAGGCCGCAATCGCTTCGTCGTAGCGTTTCACCGCGGTGAAGTTCCGGCCGAGATCGATCCACGCCGGGGTGGCAGCGGGGTAGAGTTCAACGGCCCGCTTGGCCTCGGCGATCGCCGCGTCGTTTTTCCCCTCGCTGGCCCACACCCGCGTCAGCCCGACGTGGGCGTCCCAGACGTCCGCGACGGCGAGATTCTGCGTCCACAAGGCCTTCGAGGTGCTGTGGATAGCCGCATGGCGGAAGGTGAGGATGCCAAGGAGGATCAGAGTCGCCGCCCCCACCATCCGCCCAGCCCCGCCCGGCAGCCACCGCTCCCCCGCTTTCACCCCCAGCGCCACGGCCAGGGCCACCGGTGCTACGAGCGCCACATACTGCCAGTGGTCGGCCACGGAGGCATGCGACTTCATGTAGGTCGCGGGGAGGAATCCGAGGATCGGCAGAAGCGCGAGGAGAAACACGGTCGCGGCGAACAGCCCGGCCCGGGCCCACGGCTCTTTCCGCTGCCACCACAGCCCCGCGACCACGGCCGCGACGACGAGCGCCGGGAGATAGGCGCGCGGACGCGAGGTCTCCAGGGGCCACACGCCGTACACCATCGCGAGCTGCGTCGGCCAGAAATCCTTCCAGAGATAGAAGCCCACCGCCCGGCCGGCGAGCACACCTCCCCGTGGGAGCGAGGCCAGGATCGCGGCGAGCGGCCCTGACGACGGCCCACTGCCATGGCTCATCTGATACCAGAGGGTGACCAGTCCGAGGATGAATGACGCCAGGAGGAACGGGACGGTGCGAAGGAGATCGACGCGCGTTACCCGGCCGCGCCGCCACCACGACAGCACCGGCAGGATCAGCGGCAGCGTCACCAGCGACGTCTTCGCCAACAGCGCCACCACGAAGGACAGGAGCGACCAGCCGTAAAAGCGCCGCTCTCCGCTGTCCTCGTACGACATCCACCCCAGCACCGACAGGCACCCGAAGAACATCGACAGGGTATTCTTCCGCTCCGCCACCCACGCCACCGACGCCACCGTCACCGGATGAATCCCCCACACAGCCGCCGCCAGCCACGCCCCGGGCACACCCAGCCGAACGAGGATCCGCCACACCAGCACCGTGTTCGCGGCGTGCCAGACGATGTTCACGGCGTGGTAACCGGGGGCCCAGTCGCCCCACAGCCGGTACTCGATCCAGCAACTGGTGAGGGTGACGGGGAAATAGTCGGGGGAGGTGTTGTGGAACCAGATCCCCCACAATCCCCGCGCCTCGGTGACGAGGGGATTGGCGGTGATGAGGATGTCGTCATCCCACAGCCACCCACCGCCGAAGGCAGGCAGGTAGGCAAGCAGCACAAGCACCACCAGCCCCGCCCCGCGCGCCGCCACGGAGTCGAGGATCCCTCCGCGGCCGATCAGCCGTTGGGTCATGCGCCGACAATCTCCCGCAGCGCCCTGCCCCCGGACGTTACCTGCAGCGGGCGATCGAACGGATCGCGGAACTCGTGATCGGGGGGGATACCGAGGAGTTGGAAGATCGTCGCCGCGAGATCGGGGGGGCGGACGGGGCGGTCAGCGGGCATCCCGCCCCGCTCGTCGCTGGCGCCGATCACCCCCCCGCCGGGCACGCCGGCGCCCGCCAGAGCCACCGAGAAGACGCTCCCCCAATGGTCGCGTCCACCGGCCGGGTTGATCGTTGGCGTGCGACCGAACTCCCCCATCACCACGACGAGCGTCTCGTCGAGGAGGCCGCGCTCGGCGAGATCGTCAAGCAGCGCGCTGTAGGCGGTGTCGAACTGCGGGCAGAGGACGTTCTTGAGCCGGCCGGCGTTGTCTTGGTGGGTGTCCCAGAGCGGGCTGCCGGCGGCCGTGTCCCCCGGCTCGCGCGGCCAGTTGACCTGGACGAGCCTCACGCCCGCTTCGATCAGCCGCCGACCGAGGAGCACGCTCTGGCCGAACTTCCCCCGGCCATACCGGTCGCGGGAGGCCGCCGGCTCGCGCTCGATCTCGAGAGCCTCGCGCGTCGCGCCGGCATGGAGGAGGTCGAAGGCCTCCTGC